>Ga0224507_10000436_pt1 | contig 16327 bp, 12 predicted proteins | sample SF_Jan12_sed_USG_3_FD_170159 | JGI IMG/M metagenome (GOLD analysis project Ga0224507, IMG submission 170159) | Sediment microbial communities from San Francisco Bay, California, United States - SF_Jan12_sed_USGS_13 | ecosystem: Environmental > Aquatic > Marine > Sediment | place: USA... | reverse complement strand
CCCAGTGGCCACTGCCCCTGCCAGTCCGGAAGTGGCTCATCCAGGGCCTGCACCAGGGATTTCCCCGCGACGACCTTGCCACCGGGAAGACTCTGAATGCGCACACCGGCGCTGCTACCGCGCAGCGGAGAACCCAGGCATACCACCCGGCCCACCCGGGACGGCGGGCGGGAATTCAGCATCTTCAGAATCAGCAGACCGCCCAGGCTATGGCCCACCAGGTGAACCGTTTCCGCGTCTATCGCCTCGACAAAGTCGAACAAACTCTGGATATTGCCATCCAGATCGGCGCGCAGGGACGGATATCCGAAAAGGTGCACCTGCCGGTCGGCAGACAAGCGGGCCAGGTGCTGGCCGAGACGGGCCATGACCGCACTGGGCATCCACAGCCCGTGAATCAGCACCACTGCTTCACGGTTGTGAGATGAATTATCCATCGTGACCTAGCTGGCAGCCGGCTCCGAGGAGCTTTCGTCCACCTTGCGACGCAGGCGAATATTGAGTTCGCGCAATTGAGCGTCGCTGACCACGCCGGGCGCGTCGGTGAGCGGGCAGGCAGCAGTCTGGGTCTTGGGGAAGGCGATGACTTCTCGAATGCTGTTGGCGCCAACCATCAGCATGACCAGGCGATCCAGACCGAAGGCAATGCCACCATGAGGCGGGCAACCAAACTTCAGGGCATCCAGCAAGAAACCGAACTTTTCGCGGGCCTCTTCTTCACCAATGTCCAGCAGCCTGAACACCGTGGACTGCATGTCCTGGCGATGAATACGCACCGAACCGCCACCAATCTCCGAGCCATTCAGCACCATGTCATAGGCACGGGACAGCGCGCCCTTGGGATGGGCTGCCAACTCTGCCGGATCGTTGTTCTTCGGCGCGGTGAACGGATGATGCAGGGCGGCCCAACGCTTGTTGTCGGCGTCCCATTCAAACATCGGGAAGTCCACCACCCAGACCGGACGCCAGGCGTCCTCGATCAAGCCGAGATCTTCACCCAGCTTTCCACGCAACGCGCCCAGGGCATCATTCACGATCTTGGCGGAATCAGCACCAAAGAAGATGATGTCGCCGGATTGTGCCCCGGTGCGGGAGAGGATGCCGTCGATAGCCTCGTCGGTGAGGAACTTCAGGATCGGCGCTTGCAGACCATCACGGCCGGCAGCCACGTCATTGCACTTCACCCAGGCCAGGCCGCGGGCGCCGTAGCGGGCCACGTAGGCGGTGTATTCGTCGATCTGCTTGCGGCTGATCTGGGAACCACCGGGTACCTTAAGCGCCGCCACGCGTCCCTCGGGATCGTTGGCCGGGCCGGAGAACACCTTGAAGTCCCCTTCCTTGAGCAAGTCACCCACTTCGACCAGTTCAAGCGGAATACGCAGGTCAGGCCGGTCGATACCGAAACGGTCCACAGACTCCTGGTAGGTCATCCGGGGGAAAGGATCAGGCAGATCCACATCCAGGACTTCCTTGAACAGCGAGCGAATCATGATCTCCATGATCTCCATGATCTGCTCTTCACTGAGGAAGCTGGTCTCGATATCCAGCTGGGTGAATTCCGGCTGACGATCCGCGCGCAGGTCCTCGTCGCGGAAGCAGCGAACGATCTGGTAGTAACGGTCCATGCCCGACATCATCAGCAGCTGCTTGAACAGCTGGGGTGACTGGGGCAGGGAGAAAAACTTGCCCTGGTGGGTACGACTGGGCACCAGGTAATCGCGAGCCCCTTCGGGAGTCGCCTTGGTGAGCATCGGGGTTTCCACATCGACAAAACCCTGTGCGTCCAGGTGACGACGCAGAACACTGGTAACCCGATGACGCAGAAGCAGGTTGCGCTGCATGTCCGGGCGACGCAGATCCAGGTAGCGGTACCGCAGGCGCAGCTCTTCGCTGGTTTTTTCATCCTGGTGGAAAGGCGGGGTGTCCGACTCGTTCAGGACTTCAATTTCCTTTGCAAGGATTTCGATCTTGCCGCTGGGAAGCTTGTCATTAACTGTACCCTCCGGCCTTGGGCGCACCAGTCCTTTGACACGCAGCACGTATTCGCCACGAACCCGCTCGGCCTCACCAAACACCTCGGGACGATCCGGATCGAATACGATCTGCACCAGGCCTGCGCGATCGCGCAGGTCGACGAAAATCACACCGCCATGGTCACGCCGGCGATGCATCCAGCCGGCGACCTCCACTTCCTGGCCAATGTGGGTGTCATTGATATTTCCGCAATAATGGGTTCGCATGATCGACTGATCCGTAACAATGGGGTCCGTCGCAGAACCCCTGAGAAAAAATAAGGGCGGGAATTTTAAGTCCCGGGTGACCGTGAAGCAAGGCTGGCAGCCTGCTCCGGCGAGGTCCACCGGGGCACGACAACCCCCAGCGAAATAATCATTTTCAGGGCCTGGTCCACTTCCATATCCAGTTCGATGACCTCGTCCCGGGGCACCATGATAATAAATCCCGAGGTCGGGTTGGGCGTGGTAGGTACAAATACACAAACCACATCCTTGCCGGTCTTGGCCTGGACTTCGCCCAGGTACTCGGAGGTCTTGAAGGCCAGGCTCCAGATGCCTTCCTTGGGGTATTCCACCAGCAACACCTTGTTGAACGCCTTGCCCTGGTCAGACAACACGGTCTCGGCGAAATTCTTGGCGCCACCATAAATGGTTCTGATGAACGGAATGCGATCCAGCGTGCCTTCCCAGATTTCCAGCAGGCGACGACCAAGCAAATTAGCCGCCAGCACGCCGGTTGCCAGCAACACACCGAAAGCCAGGACGATCCCCAGACCCGGAATGTGAATTCCCAGGATTACGTCGGGGCGGTACTCCGGGGGCAACAACAACAAGGTCTGGTCCATCAGGCCAACCAGGAAGCGCACTACCAGGAAAGTAACGCCCACGGGCAACCACAGCAGCAGACCAGCCACCAAGTAGCGGCGCAATGACCTTCCGGCAGGAACTGATTCCGAGCTCATGTCTATTCCTTGCTTGAAGTGCCCGTGGCGGAACCGGGCGACGAACTACTGGACGAACTCTCACCGGCCAGGTTGCGACGCTTGTCTTTGTCTTTTTTGAAGTCGGTCTCGTACCAACCTGATCCCTTCAGGCGAAAACGCGGCGCTGAAATCAGGCGCTTGAGCTCCTCCGCTCCACACTCGGGACAAAACCTGAGGGGTTCCTCGGAAATCTTCTGAAGCGCTTCCAGCACGTGCTCGCACTTTTGGCACTGATACTCATAAATCGGCATGTTTGGATTCCCGTACACCATTGCACTGGCAGCGGGACCGGCGGCCTCGCTGCCTTAAAGATTGAGCGATTCTACAGGCTCCGGACTGTTTAGGCAGCACGGATAAACGACAAGTGGTCGGATTCCACCTCCACAGTAATGGTGTCGCCCGGGCTGAATTCGCCTGCAAGTATCCGCTGAGCCAAGGGATTTTCCACTTGCTGCTGGATGGCGCGCTTCAATGGCCGTGCTCCGTAGACCGGGTCATAACCCGCATCTGCGAGGCGATCCATGGCCGAATCGCTGATAACCAACTGCAAATCCCGCTCAACCAGGCGCTGGCGCAAGCGTCCAATCTGGATATCCACGATGAGACGAATCTCTTCCCTGCCAAGGGGATGGAAGACCACCACGTCATCGACCCGGTTGATAAATTCAGGCCTGAAGTGCTGTGACACCACCTCCATGACCGCAGACTTCATGCGCTCGTAATTCGCCTCCCCCGCCAAGTCCTGGATTCTTTGTGAGCCCAGGTTGGAGGTCATGACGATCACCGTGTTGCGGAAGTCCACGGTACGCCCGTGTCCGTCGGTCAGCCGACCGTCATCCAGTACCTGCAACAAGACGTTGAAAACATCCGGATGCGCTTTTTCAATTTCATCCAGCAGAATCACCGAGTAGGGGCGACGCCTGACCGCCTCGGTCAAGTAACCGCCCTCTTCATAGCCGACATAGCCCGGGGGAGCGCCTATCAGTCGGGCAACCGAATGCTGCTCCATGAACTCGGACATATCGATACGCACCATGGCGTCTTCGGAATCGAACAGGAATTCCGCCAGGGCCTTGGTAAGTTCAGTCTTGCCCACACCGGTGGGACCGAGGAACAGGAATGAGCCATTGGGCCGGTTAGGATCGGACAAGCCGGCCCGCGAGCGACGGATGGCATCGGAGACGATGGTCACCGCCTCGACCTGGCCGACCACCCTGCGCTGCAGGTTATCTTCCATGCGCAGCAGCTTTTCCTTCTCTCCCTCGAGCATCTTGCTCACCGGAATACCTGTCCACTTGGACACCACTTCGGCAACTTCCTCGTCGGTGACCTTGTTTCGCACCAGGGTGCGTTCCTGGGACTCCGCCTCACTGGCAGCGGCCAACTGTTTTTCCAGCTCGGGAAGGCGTCCGTACTGCAATTCCGACATGCGACCCAGGTCACCGGCCCTCCTGGCGGTTTCCAGTTCCATGCGCAGCTTTTCAATGTCTTCCTTAATCTGGGTGGCGCCCTGGGAGGCCGCCTTCTCGGCTTTCCAGATCTCTTCCAGATCCGAGTATTCCCTTTCAAGGCGGTCAATTTCTTCCTGCAATGAATCCAGGCGCTTGCGGGAACCCTCGTCACTTTCCCTGGACAGGGCCTCGCGCTCAATCTTCAACTGGATGGTTCTACGCTCCAGCTTGTCCATGGACTCGGGCTTGGAATCAATTTCCATGCGAATTCGGGAACCGGCCTCGTCGATCAGGTCAATGGCTTTGTCGGGAAGCTGCCGGTCCGTGATGTAGCGATGGGACAGGGTCGCGGCCGCCACAATGGCCGGATCGGTGATGTCCACGCCGTGGTGAACCTCGTAGCGTTCCTTGAGTCCACGCAGGATCGCGATGGTGTCTTCCACGGAAGGCTCTTCCACCAGGATTTTCTGGAAGCGACGTTCCAGCGCCGCGTCCTTTTCAATGTACTTGCGGTACTCATCCAGGGTGGTTGCGCCGACACAGTGCAACTCTCCCCGGGCCAGGGCAGGCTTGAGCATATTTCCTGCATCCATCGCACCTTCGGCCTTGCCGGCACCCACCATGGTGTGCAGCTCGTCGATGAACAGGATCACCTGCCCTTCCTGCTTGGCCAGGTCATTGAGCACACCCTTCAGGCGCTCCTCGAACTCGCCGCGGAATTTTGCGCCGGCAATCAACCCGCCCATGTCCAGTGACAGGATGCGCTTGTTCTTTAAACTCTCGGGAACCTCGCCGTTTACGATGCGCAGGGCCAGGCCCTCGACAATGGCGGTCTTGCCCACGCCGGGTTCGCCAATCAGCACCGGGTTGTTCTTGGTTCGACGCTGCAGCACCTGCACCGTGCGACGAATTTCATCATCCCGACCAATCACCGGGTCCAGCTTGCCCTGTTCGGCCCGCTCGGTGAGATCGATGGTGAATTTCTCCAGGGCCTGTCGGGACTCCTCGGCATTCGGATCATCCACGTTCTGCCCACCGCGCATTTCGGTAATGGCGGTTTCCACCGCGGTCTTGACGACCCCGGTATCACGCAACAAGTGCCCCAGTGCGCCCTTGTCCTCCAGGGCTGCCAATACGAACAGCTCACTGGAGATGTATTGATCATTCCGTTGCTGGGCCAGTTTGTCGCATACATTCAATAATTTACCCAGGTCATTGGACATATGGACATCGCCGCCTGCGCCCTCGATACGGGGCAGCCGGTCTATGGCATCGCCTAACTGGGAACGAAGTAAATTGATGTTGCCACCGGCCTTGCCCAGCAGGTGGCGCACTGTTCCGCCTTGCTGGTCCAGCAGGGCCACCATCAGGTGCACGGGCTCTATAAATTGATGATCACGGCCCACGGCCAGCGACTGGGCGTCGCCCAAAGCCATCTGGAACTTGCTTGTCAGTTTATCCATGCGCATATCTGCGTGCCCTCAAAAAGGTCCGAATCTGAACCCTGATTTGGGGGCAATGCGGGCAATTTCAATACCCGCAAGCGCTGGAAGGCCGCGGAGCCTCTGATTTATTCTGGACGAAGTAGATTGCGAGCGAAAAGAGCCCGATTCAAGGCGCCGATCGCAGGTAATAGCGGGCTATTGCGAAGATGGGCAACGCCGAAGCGGGTTTTTTTAGCCGCAAGATACGAGTCCATGAATGGATCAGAGACTCCCTAGTGGGTAAAGCGGTGGGTGAGCTCTATCACGCCGATACCGGCGGCAATCAATATGATCTGGGCGGCGGCACTGCGTATGTCCACCCGCTTGTGCATACCCGGAATCAGGTCAGCGACCGCCACGTAAATAAAGCTGGCGGCGGCCACGGCCAGGGCATAGGGAAGATAGGCCCTCGCCCCGTCCAGCCAGTAATACCCTGCCAGGCCGCCAAGGACAGATGTCAGGCTCACCAGCAAGTTCAGGGTAAGGGCGCGCATCCGGCTGAAGCCCGAATGCAGCAGGATCGCCAGGTCACCGACTTCCTGGGGAATTTCATGTGCGATGACGGCAATACTGGTGGCCACACCCAGGTGAAAATCGGTCAGGAACGCGGCAGCGATAAGCACACCGTCCACCAGGTTGTGCATGGCATCGCCGATCAGCACCAGGCGACCGGAGGCGTCATGGTTATGGCCGCCGGCGTGGGCATCACATTCGTCATGGTGGCAATGGCGCCAGAGCACCAGTTTTTCCAACAGGAAAAATACCAGCAGGCCGGCCAGCACGGTGAGCCCTACTGAATGAACATTATCCGGACCCAGGCCCTCGAATGCGCCGGGCAACAAGCGCATGAACGCCGCGCCCAGCAAAACGCCGGTGGCAAAGCTCACCAGGTGGGGAATGAGCCGGGTTCGGACAGAATCACTGGCCAACAGGAAGGCGCCTGCGGCCAGGGCACTCAAGGCGCCGCCCGCCAGGGTAAAAAGAACTATCCAGCCTAGAGGTCCCATACCAGGGTATCCATGGTAATCAGAATGGCCGTCATGCTACTGCCAACGGCGTCGTATTAAAACAATCCCGCCAGCTATTCTTCCAACCAGACCATGCTGGCCATGCGACCGCATTGGCCGTCGCGACGGTAAGAAAAAAAGCGTTGCGGGTCGGAAGCAGTACAGACGTCACCACCATATATCCGTTCCAGTCCCAGGCGGTTCAGACGATGCCTGGCCAGACCTGCCAGGTCCGCTTGCCAGCGGCCGGCGGGGTTGGCGTCGAAAAACGCGGCGGCGCCAGCATCCTGGCTGGCAAACGCCTCGCGCACCTCGTCCCCCACTTCAAAGGCCTGCCGACCAATCCCGGGCCCGATCCAGGCCAGAATTTTTGACGGCGGCGCAGTCATCATGAACAAGGTGCTCTCCAGCACCCCCGAAAGCAGTCCGCGCCACCCGGCGTGGGCCGCTGCCACGGACTTGCCGGACTCGTCACAAAACAGCACGGGCAAACAATCAGCAGTCATGATGGCGCAAACCTGTCCTGCCGAGAGGGCGACACAGGCATCGGCCTGGATGCCGGCCCGCCAGTCGGTGGCATACACCGCCCTGGGGCTGTGAACCTGGTCCAGCCACAAGGGCTCGCGCTCCAGGCCAGCGGCCCGGGCCAGCAACTCCCGGTTTGCCGTCACCGCCTCCGGCGCATCGCCAACGTGGGCGCCCAGGTTCAAGCCCTGGTAGGGTCCGGTGCTGACCCCACCGGTGCGCAAGGTGCTCAGGGCGCGCACACCGGACGGAACCGGCCAGTCAGGTTCGATAAAATGCGCCCGTGTCATTCGGCCATGACCTTTGCATCTCTCTTCAGTTCATCAAGCAGGGAGACCATGTCCTGGGGAAGCGGCGAGGCCCATTCCATGGGTTCACCGGTAATCGGGTGCGCAAATCCCAGCCGTGCAGCATGCAGGGCCTGGCGGTGAAAACCACGCAGGGCTTCGGCGAACCGCTCGCTGGCCCCGGCGGGAATCCGCAAGCGGCCGCCGTACACCGGGTCACCCACCAAGGGATAGCGCAGGTGAGCCATGTGCACGCGAATCTGGTGGGTGCGGCCTGTTTCCAGTATCAGGCGAATGTGGGTGTGGGCGCGGAAACGCTCGATCACCCGGTAATGGGTAATTGAAGGACGCCCTCCCTCCCTGACGGTCATCTTGCGACGATCGGCGCTTGAGCGCCCAATCGGGGCCGAAACCTTTCCCCCGGCGGTCATGACACCACAGGCAATTGCCTGGTATTCGCGCAAAAAATCGCGATCCGCCAGTGACCGGGTCAGCGCCGTGTGACCCTCCAGACTTGCCGCCACCACCATCAGCCCGGTCGTGTCCTTGTCCAGGCGATGAATGATTCCTGCGCGGGGCAATTCAACCAGCTCCGGGCGCAGGTGCAGCAAGGCATTTTGCAGAGTGGACGCCGGATTACCCGCTCCCGGGTGCACCACCAGGCCCGCTTGCTTGTCCACCACGATCAGGTGCTCGTCCTCGTAAACCACGTTCAAGGGAATATTTTCCGGCTCCATCCGGACTTCCGCCTGTCGGGGAGCGTGGATCTTCAACTCCTCCCCGCCCATTACCTTGTCTTTTGGCCTCAACTGGCGGCCATCCACCAGCACTGAACCGGCCTTTATCCAGCTTTGCAGACGGCTCCTGGAGTATTCAGGCAACATCTCCGCCAAGGCCTGGTCCAGCCTGGAACCGGCCAGGTTCTCCGGGATCGTCAATTCGTGACTATGAAATTGTTGCTCGCTCACTCAGCACTCACTCGTTGCGGACACCGGTCCCGATAAAGGTTGAAGCACCGGTGTATTCAGGAAATCAAAAGTCGGTTAAACGTGACGCAAATCCAGGCCAAAAGGTTCGCATCCTGGGTCTCAATCCCGGGTAAACTCTGCTCATTCGATAGATTGGGCACCTGGCAGCGGCACATTTTAGGCCCAAGTCGCGACTTCATGAATAGCCCGGAGACTCCTTTCAGTTATACTGCTCGTTTGCGCCCGGACCGGCAAGCCATGATCAGCAAACCGTCTCGGAGCCCAATCAACGTCTGAAACAGCATCTGATTTCAGGGACACAGTTCGACCTATGCCTGCAATAAAACTTATCAGCATTCCGCCCTCACGCTTTCTCTGGACCAGCGCACTGCTAGTGCTGCTCGCCGTGTTTGCCAGCGGTTGCTCAAGTAACAAATACGAGCGTGACAAGGCGGCGGCAGCGGCAACGCTTTATGAACGCGGTAGCAAGTCAATGAAAACCGGCAACTACCAGGCAGCGAGTTTCTACCTGGAACAACTGGAAGCCCGGTTTCCGTTCAGCGATCTGAGCAAACAGGCCCAGCTGGACCTGATGTATGTCTACTACAAAAGTGATGCGCCCGAATCAGCCATTGACGCGGCGGATAATTTCATTCGCGAAAACCCGACTCATCCGCGAGTCGACTACGCCTACTATATAAAGGGCCTGGTCTACTTTCCCAAGAAGCAAGGGATACTGGAAAGGTTGTTCAGAATTGATGACAACGAGCGTCCGCCAAAAGGTCTGGACGATTCATACCTGGCCTTTGCCACGCTAATCGAGCGATTCCCCGGGAGCGATTACGCCGAGGACTCCAGGGAGCGCATGATTTTCCTGCGTAACCGGCTTGCCCAGTACCAGATTTACGTTGCCAAGTGGTACGTGCGTCGAGGTGCCTTTGTCGCCGCGGCGAACCGTGCACGTCGTGTAATGGAAGAATATAGCGGATCTACCAGCGCCTACCAGGCAATGGAAATGCTGGCGCTGTGTTACGAAAAACTGGGCCTGACAGACCTGGAATCGGACGCCCGAAAGTTGATGGCGGCCAACCAGCACCTGAAAGAAAAGCGCAAGCGCCTGCTGCCCTAGAGGGCACCTGTACTCAGTCGCCGCTTCGTCCCGGACCAAACCCCGAGGTGATGGGATAACGCCAGTCGCGACCAAAGGCCCGACGACTGATGCGAATCCCCGGCGGCGCCTGGCGACGCTTGTACTCGTTGCGCTTGACCATCTCCAGCACCCGTCCAACTGTATCGTGGTCGTAACCCAGGGCGGTGATTTCATCCACCGACAGGTCTTTCTCGATAAACCCTTCCAGGATAGGGTCCAGCACATCGTAGGGAGGCAGTGAGTCGCTGTCCTTCTGATCATCCCGCAACTCTGCCGAGGGCTCCCGGTCGATGACCCGTTGCGGGATCGCGGCACTGATCGTGTTCCGGTAGCGAGCCAGTTTGTACACCAGGGTCTTGCTGCAATCCTTGATGGGAGCAAAACCCCCAGCCATATCCCCATACAAGGTGGCATAACCCACGGACATCTCGCTCTTGTTGCCGGTGGTCAGCAACATCACGCCAGTCTTGTTGGAAATGGCCATCAGGACCATGCCCCGGGAGCGGGCCTGGATATTCTCCTCGGTCACGTCCGGCTTGCGTCCCTCGAAGACCTCTTCCAGTGCATCCACGGTAGCCTGGAAGATCGGCTCGATCGGAATAACGTCGTAGCGCACGCCCAGCAGGGCAGCCTGCTCCTGGGCATCCTCGCAACTCATGCCCGCGGTATACCGGCTGGGCATCATGACGGCCCGAACACGGTCCGCCCCCAGGGCGTCCACGGCGATAGCCAACACCAGGCCTGAATCAATACCGCCGGACAGGCCCAGCACGACACCGGGGAAGCGGTGCTTCTCAACGTAATCCCGGGTACCCAGCACCAGGGCCTGGTAAATGGCGGCAATCTTTTCGGGTATCGGCGCCAGTTCCCCCTGCACGCAGGTCATCGGCTCACCGGGCTTGAATTCCGCCACCGTCAAACCGGTCTCGAACATGGGCGCCCGGTGCATCAGCTTTCCGCTGCCATCCAGCACCATGGAACTACCGTCGAACAACAACTCGTCCTGGCCGCCCACCATGTTCAGGTACACGGTGGCCATGTTGGTAGGAATCACATGACGATTAAGCGTCTCGATCCGGCTTTCCGGCCTGCCCGTATCGTAGGGTGAACCGTTAATCACCACCAGCAGGCTGGCCCCGGCATCGGCACAGTCCCGGGCCGGCTCCGGTTCCCAGACGTCCTCACAAATGGCCAGGCCAAGCTTCAGCCCCATGTAGTCAATCACACAGGCTTCGCTGCCGGGGGTGAAATAACGCTTCTCGTCAAAGACGCCATAATTTGGCAGGCAGCGCTTGCGATAGTTGGCCAGGACGTTGCCGTCCCTGACCAGGAGCGCCGAGTTATAGATGCGTCCTTCTTCATATTCCGGGTAGCCAAATAAAATGCCGATACCGCGAGCGGCATCGGCAATTTTTTCCAGGGCCCGGTCCACCTTGCTGTGAAAGCCACGGTGAAACAGCAGGTCCTCGGGCGGGTATCCGGTGACGGACAACTCGGGAAACACCACGAGGTGGGCCCCGAGTTCATCCCTGGCTGTGTTGGCCGCCTCGATCATGGCCTGGACGTTCCCGCTCACATCTCCCACCACCAGGTTCAATTGACCAAGAGCGATTCGGATTGTGTCGGTCATCAGACCCTGCCTCCAGCGGCCATTGCCTCCGGGTTACCTTAAATCAGGCGCCCAGGGCTTTGCCCATGGCCGTACCCAGGTCTGCCGGGGAACGCACGGTGCTTACACCGGCGGCCTCCAGGGCAGCAAACTTCTCTTCGGCGGTACCTTTGCCACCCGAGATGATCGCGCCTGCATGACCCATGCGCTTGCCTGCCGGCGCGGTCACACCAGCAATGTAGGCAACCACGGGCTTGGTCACATTTTCCTTGATGAACTGGGCTGCGGCTTCTTCGTCAGTGCCGCCAATCTCACCCACCATGATGATGCCCTCGGTCTTGGGATCTTCCTGGAACAACTCCAGGCAATCGATAAAGCCCATACCGCGGATGGGATCACCACCGATACCCACGCAGGTGGTCTGTCCCAGGCCGTTTGTCGTGGTCTGGTACACCGCCTCATAGGTCAGGGTGCCCGAACGCGAAACCACGCCGACCCTGCCGGGCTTGTGAATAAAGCCGGGCATGATGCCGATCTTGCTTTCGCCGGGGGTGATGATACCGGGGCAGTTCGGACCGATCAGGCGGCAGTCATAGCTCGCCAGGGCGGCCTTGACCTTAACCATATCATTCACCGGAATACCCTCGGTGATGCACACCACCAGCCTGGCGCCACCATCGGCAGCTTCCAGGATAGCGTCCGCGGCAAATGCTGCGGGCACATAGATCATGCTGATTTCAGCGCCGGTTTCCCGGATTGCATCGTGGACTGTGTTGAACACGGGCAGACCCAGGTGCCGCTCACCGCCACGACCGGGGGTCACACCGCCAACCAGCGGCGTGCCGTAGGCCAGGCACTGTTCGGAATGGAAGGTACCCTGCTTGCCGGTGAAACCCTGGCAGATAACCTTGGTGTCCTTGTTTACTAGAATACTCATTACTCTGCCCCTTTAAGCCGCAGCGGCGACGGCTTTTTTGGCCGCGTCGGTTAAGTCGTCGGCAGCGATAATATCCAGACCACTCTCAGCCAGCAGCTTTCTGCCCGCTTCAACATTGGTCCCCTCCAGGCGAACCACCACCGGCACCTTGACGCCGACTTCCTTCACCGCCGAGATAATGCCCTCGGCAATCAGGTCGCAGCGAACGATGCCGCCGAAGATGTTCACCAGGATGGTGCTCACACTGGGGTTGGACAGAATAAGCTTGAAGGCAAAGGCCACGCGTTCTGCTGTAGCGCCGCCACCCACGTCCAGGAAGTTTGCGGGATCACCGCCATACAACTTGACGACGTCCATGGTGGCCATGGCCAAACCAGCGCCGTTGACCATGCAGGCAATGTTACCGTCCAGGGATATGTAGTTAAGACCCTGCTCGTGAGCCTCATTCTCTTTCTCGTCTTCCTGGCTGGCATCGCGCCACCCGACCAGCCTGGGCTGACGGAACAGGGCGTTGGCCTCGACATTGATCTTGGCGTCCAGGGCCATCACATCACCAGAACCGGTGACGATCAGCGGGTTGATTTCCACCAGGCCGGCATCCTGCTCCATGAACAGTTTGTACAGGCTCTGGGTAATCTTGCTGAACTGCTTGAGCTGTTCCTTTTCAAGGCCCAGGCCAAAGCCCATCAGACGTGACTGATAGGGCATCAGGCCGGCGGCCGGATCCACCGCGACAGTAAAAATCTGCTCCGGGGTCTTGGCGGCCACCTCTTCAATGTCCATGCCGCCGGCAGCCGACGCCATGAACACCACGCGTTCCTGGGCCCGATCCACCAACAGGCTCAGATACAGCTCTCGCTTGATATCGGAACCACACTCGACGATCACCGAATTGATCGGCAGACCCTCGGGGCCGGTTTGATGGGTGACCAGGCGCTTGCCGAGCATGTCGGCAGTAGCCTGGCGTACCTCGTCAAGGCTACGAACGAGTTTTACGCCACCGCCCTTGCCGCGTCCGCCAGCGTGTACCTGCGCCTTGACTACCCAAAGTTCCCCACCGAGTTTCCCGGCGGCATCAACAGCCTCTTCGGGGGTGGTTGCCGGAAAGCCGTTAGGCACCGGAATCGAGTAATCGCGAAATAATTGCTTGGATTGATATTCGTGAAGGTTCATGCCGTCCTCTGGAGGGTGTGGGCAAAGACCCGGTATTTTGGAGCAAAGCCCATTGATTCGCAAAATTTTGGAGCAACTACTTTGTGGCACCCGCCACCATAGCCTTTTACAATCCGGAGATTGCATGAACAACAGGTCAATCACTATGCGTAAGTCCCGCAACGAGGACCCAACGAACGCGCATTCGGGAGAGCCAACCAGGCTGTATTCCCTGATGGGCGACGACGCGGACCTGTCCTGGCGCCTGCTGCAAATTCTCAATGGCTACCGTGTGGTTGCCTCGCTGATCCTGTTGGCGCTGTTCTTCGGCGTCCCCGATCTGGCCCTGGTGGGCGGGAAAGATCCGCTTACCTTCCTGTCGGCGGCGGTGGCGCTGGGACTGCTCGGCGCAATCAACGCCGGATTTGTGCACCGCCGCTGGCCCGGCCTGGGTAACCAGGCAGCATTCCAGACGCTGATTGACGTTGCCTGTATCAGCACCATAGCCCATACCAGCGGAGGCGTGGACAGCGGGCTGGCCAACCTGCTGATGGTTACCGTGGGCGGCTCAAGCCTGGTGCTGCGACGGCGTGGGGCCTTGCTGGCGGCGGCCGTATCGACCCTTGCAGTGCTTGCCCAGCAGGCGCTGATTCTGGCCGAGGGCACGGCATCCAGTTCCAGCTTTGTCTCGGCGGGCCTGCTTGGGATCCTGCTGTTCCTGGTGGCCCTGGTCGCCCAACCCCTTGCAGTCAGGTTGCGGGCCAGTGAGGCCCTCGCCCGCCAGCGCGGTTTCGACCTGGCCAACTTGTCCCAGCTAAACCACTACATCATCCAGAATTTGCGCGAAAGCATCCTGGTACTGGATCAGGACGACAGTATTCGACTGGTTAATAATTCTGCGGCAAGGCTGCTTGGACTGCCGGACACCTCCAGTCGCGCGCACCTTTCCCTGGTGTCACTGGAATTACTTGATCTGGTCCGTCGATGGCGCAAACGCGGCGGAAATGAATCCCACTCCGAACAATTCATGGCACCGGACAAGGCCACCCTGATCAACGCCCACTTTGCCGCCATCGACAATCCCCAGACCGGTGCATTGCTGATATTCCTGGAAGACTCAAGCCTGTTCGCGGAAAAAGTACAGCAGTCCAAGCTGGCTTCCCTGGGCAGACTCAGCGCCAGCATCGCCCACGAAATTCGCAACCCGGTGGGCGCCATGAGTCATGCCGGACAGTTGCTCGCCGAATCTCCTGCCCTGGGGCCGGATGAACGACGCCTGACAGAAATCATTCATGCCAACGCGAATCGGGTAAGCAACATCGTGGAGAACGTGCTGCAACTTTCCCGCCGGGACAAGACCACCCCTGAGAGAATCAACCTGGAAGACTGGCTGGGAGAATTTGCCAGCACCTTCGCCAAGGAAATGCAGCTCAGCGGCGACTGGATGAAAATTCCCTCTGTCAGTTCGCCCACAGAAATCCTCATGGACCCATCCCACCTGGAGCAGGTGCTGTGGAACCTGTGCGAGAACGCATTGAAATACGGCGCCGGCGAGGATGGCCGTGTGCAGCTTAAAATCCGTACCGGAAGGGTTCCCAACAGCGGCCGACCGTTCCTGGAAATCCAGGACAGCGGACCCGGTGTGCCGGAGGCCGCCAGGGAGCAGCTTTTCGAGCCGTTCTTCACCGCCGGCCAGGAAGGCACCGGACTGGGACTTTTCATCTGTCGGGAGCTGTGCGAGTGTAACCGCGCGACCCTGATATACCTGCCGGCCAAAGATGGCGGCAGCATATTCCGCATTATTTTCACGGATCCGCAACGTTGGGATAAGCAAGAGCAATGAACAAGCCTTCGGTACTGGTCGTCGATGACGAACCCGATATTCGGGAACTCCTGTCCATGACCCTCAGGCGCATGGACATGGAACCCATAGCCGCGAGTAACGTCAGCGAAGCCAAGCAGGCCCTGCGGGCACACAAGTTCCAGCTCTGCCTGACGGACATGCAAATGCCCGACGGAAACGGACTGGACCTGGTGGAATGGATGCAGCAAGCCGTTCCCGAGGTGCCGGTAGCCGTAATCACCGCCCACGGAAACGTGGAAGCTGCGGTGCGTGCCCTGAAGTTGGGCGCCTTCGATTTTGTCTCCAAGCCGGTGAACCTGGGCGACCTGCGCAACCTGGTCGGGGCCGCCATCAAGGTGCAAGGCGCCGGGGACACCCTGGCCATGAAAGGCCTGCTGGGCATGTCGCCGGTAATTAACCGGGTCCGGGAAATGATAGACAAGGTGTCGCGCAGCCAGGCCCCGGTGCATATCTGCGGCGAGTCGGGCACCGGAAAAGAACTGGTGGCCAAGCTGATTCACCAGCAGGGCCCCCGGGCAGCCGGCCCCTTCGTGCCGGTGAACTGTGGCGCGATTCCCACGGAACTTATGGAAAGCGAATTTTTCGGCCACAAGAAAGGCTCCTTCACCGGGGCGGTGGCGGACAAGGAAGGGCTGTTCGCTACTGCCGAGGGCGGCACCTTGTTCCTGGACGAGATCGCCGACCTGTCCCTGCCCATGCAGGTGAAGCTGTTGCGGGTCATCCAGGAACGCTCCGTGCGGCCGGTGGGTGAAACACGGGAATTGCCTGTGGATGTGCGGATTCTCAGCGCCACCCACAAAGATCTTGCCAACGAGGTGGCCCAGGGCCGCTTCCGGGAGGATTTGTTCTACCGCATTAATGTCATCGAACTGATGGTGCCGCCACTGCGAGCCCG
>Ga0224507_10000435_pt1 | contig 16341 bp, 17 predicted proteins | sample SF_Jan12_sed_USG_3_FD_170159 | JGI IMG/M metagenome (GOLD analysis project Ga0224507, IMG submission 170159) | Sediment microbial communities from San Francisco Bay, California, United States - SF_Jan12_sed_USGS_13 | ecosystem: Environmental > Aquatic > Marine > Sediment | place: USA... | reverse complement strand
TACAACCTTGCCAGTTATTGGCGTCCCAATTGATGCATCTTCCCTAAATGGTCTCGATGCGTTGCTTTCAACCGTGCAGATGCCGCCGGGTATTCCCGTGGCAACCATGGGAATAGGAAAAGCAGGGGCAAAGAATGCAGCAGTTTTGGCTGCCAGAATGTTAGCAATGAATGATTCCGAGTTACGGGCTAAACTTATTAGCTTTAGTGACGATATGGCTCGTCAGGTTGAAGAAAAAAATAAGGCATTATCTCTGTGATCTTAACTTCATCATCAGAAGTCAACGAGGCGGTCGCTGTTTTACGCAGCGGCGGCCTGGTAGCTTTTCCTACAGAAACATATTACGGGTTAGCTGTTGATCCTTTTAATGAGCAGGCGCTGGATAACTTGTTCAGAGTAAAACAGCGCCCTCGCAGGAAAGCTGTACTTGTTTTGATATCCGATCTTTCACAATTGGATTTGCTCGTTGAATATATACCTCCTCCTTACCCTTTATTAATGAAAATTTTTTGGCCAGGGCCTTTGACTCTGGTTTTTCCCGCCCGTAGTACTCTTTCTTCCCATCTTACCGGGGGAACCGATACCATAGGGGTTAGGTTATCTCCTCATCCTCTGGCAAATGATTTGATTCGGGCTTTTGGCGGTCCGATTACCGCCACCAGCGCTAACCGATCAGGTGATAGAGCTGCGGAGTGTCCCAATGAAATATTAAATATTTTTGGTAGCGAGATAGATTTTCTTTTGGGAGATGATTGTACTCCCGGCGGTGCCGGTTCAACCTTAGTGGGTATGCAACAGGATAAGCTTTGTTGTATACGGCAGGGGTGCCTTGCTTACAGTGAAATTATTCAAAAGTTTGCAGCAGAATCCGCTGGATGATTTTTTATATATTCAATAATAGGTGCTGTAACCGTTCACCGTGTTGTAATCCCCTTTTGTTTTTTTGGGGAGCATTAATTCTATGGTATAACTTATTGGTAATGAGTCGTATTATTATTTTGCTCAATATATTAAAAGGAAGGGATCGTGGATGATCTGTATTGGAACAGAGAGTTTGCACTGGTGCAAACTGACGGTGATGAGGATCTGGTGTTGGAACTTCTTGAACTCTTTGTTCAATCCTCTGTTGAGGTAGGGTATGAGCAGCTTATGCAATATATGCGTGGCGGTGATGTTGAGGGAGTTGTTTCTGTTGTTCACGGTATCAAAGGTGCGGCTGCGAGTTTGGGTTTGGAAACTATAAGCGAGTTGTGTAAGGAAATAGAACTTGCTGGTAGAGAAGGGGTTATCGCGGAAGGTGCAAGCTTTAATAGGCTTGGTGTTTTGTTGGAACAGGTAAAGAGTTTGATAAATCGGGCGGCATAAAACATGCCGCCCGATTTACAAATGTTGTCCAGTCGTTAAGTGGCTAACTATAGAACGTTAGTCTTCTATGTCACACTCTACTCCTTCGCACTCGACTTCGGCGACAAGGAAGTAGGAGTTGAAGCCATTCTTTTTTAGTTCTTTGTTGGCCATTTCCGCCCGAGCTCCGGTGTTGCAGTAGACATAGATTTTTTTGTCTTTTGGTAGCTCGTTAATTCTAGAGCTGAGTTCATCTAGGGCTATGTGCGTTGCGGTTTTGAATTTACCTATTTGAGCCTCATCATTTGATCTAACATCTAGAATAATTATTCCTGCCTCGTTTTCGGAAACGGCTTTGGTGAAGTCGGCTACAGAAACCTCTCCTTTGCCCATTTTTCTTTTCCAATCGATATCAGAGCTTATCGGACCACTGGTCAATGTTCCGCCAGCTTTTTTCCAGCCCTCTATGCCACCTGAAACCAGAGAAACTTTTTTAAACTTTGCTTTACGAAGTTGTTTCAGTGCAGACATCATGTCACCTTCATCGTCACTGTATAAAACAATGGGCGCTTTGACAGGAATGTCTTCAATGGAATCTTGAAGGTTGGAGTAGGGTATGGTAACGGAACGGATAATTCGTTCGGCTTGAGAATCTTTTTTGTCACGCAGGTCGATTAATACAATGTTGCCTTTGGCAATAAATGCCTTTGTGGCATAGGTGGGGTGCCCGGCTTTTCTCCATCCAGGTTCGCCTGCGAGCATTACCCTGATGTTTTTATATCCCATTTTTTTAGCGATATCAGCTGCCTTGGTGCTAAGCCCGCAGGTTGGACCACCACAATAGAAGATTACAAGACTTTCCTTATCGTTACCAAGGGTTTCGGCACCTTTTTCTTTCATCTCGTCGGCTGGAATTGAAAGCGCGTTTTGTACGTGCGATTGTGCATAGGCTTTGGCAGGGCGAGCATCCACGAGGGTGAATTTTGTTGAGCTATCAAACATTTTGTGAAGCTCGGCAGGCTTGATTTCGGTCACGCCAACCGGTAATTTAGCAAGTTTCGGTTTGATAGATAAGGCGTGTGGTTGACCATTGCGCATTTCATAAGCGATGATTGCCGCATGGCCTTTTTTAGCATGCTCGATGCCGGGAGTTTTTTTGTCAAACTTTACGAGGTGAGTTTTGGTTTTTTCCCCTTTTCCGGTTTGAATGGAAATCGTGTTTGCCTGGTTGGATACCCCGAGAACTTTTCCTTTTAGGACAGGCTGTTTTTTAACTGCTTCTTTTTTGCTTGCATCGGTTGAGGTAGTTTGTTCACCTTTTTGTGCGCATCCCCAGCTGAGAAAGATGGCAAGAAATAATAAAACGGACAATTTGGCAAATGTCTTAGTCAAAGTGATCCTCCTGGATGGTTGTTAAAAAAAACGTATGTTGCATAGCTTATCGGACATTTGTGGTACCGATGCTCCTTAGATGAGGCGCATAATATTAGAGATATATAAAATATACAACTTATTTTTTATCATCTTGTAAAGTCGTTATTGTTGAAGTTTAGAATTTAATGTTCTGCTTGACATGCATGCAACTGGATATGGCTGTGGGAATCTCGGTGATTATTTAAATTGTTATGGTATTATAAGTATATTGGATATTGAGTACTGTGTATTTGTTAAAAAAATTGTATTTCAGTGGTAATGTGTTAGTCGATATGGTTGGAGTGTAAGTGTTCACCAGCACCACGTCTGTGCGCGATTAGGCCTGGTTCACGTAGGATTAACTATAGCTCAGCGTCCTGCTTGCTCACAGCCGCAGCACTGGTAAGTGCTTACTGACCCGATGTTGTGGAACTTTTCTTTTTAATTCGCTGAAATGGTACGTTGGAATCATAAATCCACTTGAAGTACAACGGTTGAGTTGAATCCGAATGGATTTAGATAGGGTTACGTTACGGGTTATTGTGTGCTGGGGGCACGCAATTGAGGCGTTGTTAGAGGTTTATTGTGCTAATATTCCAGTCAGCTTTTGTTAATTGTGATGTTAGGTAAAGGGGTAAAGGGTTAAAAACATCCAAGTTGACATTGACTGATCCGTATTCGGAGTTTGTCAGCAACATGCCCTATAATTTCTAAAGGGATATTTAAAGTTTGAGCGATTATCCTGGCTTTACCGCATGGTAATCTCCCGTTATTGGCTGCTTCTATGATCTTTTTTTCTAAAACCCTCTGTTGAGTATCGCTCAAGTTATTAGCAAGGTCTAGTATCTTAAAATTGCGCATGAATATACTGTAAGCTCTTAATATGGTTTGTGTAATTTCTTGTTTAATGGATGTAAGAGTGTGAGTGGTCATCGGTGCCTCAGATTTATGCACTAGATGGGCAGCAGCCGCGTGAAAGTGAGGTGCCTGGGACCACTTTTTGTTACTCTTGTTCGATTATGTCTCTGGCCCAGGAAAGAGCGGCTGCCGCAGTTGGGAACCCTGTCGTGCTGGTTAAAAGTAGGATGGTGTGGTAGATCTCATCTGGTGTGGCTCCTTCTTTAAGTGCTCGTTTAATGTGGGAATGTACTGCGCCTTCTGCCTTGGTGGCTGCTGCACCGGCTAGCTTGATGAGTTGGCAGGTTTTGGCGTCCAGGGGGCCGGCATGAACCAGCTCTTTACCTAGTTGTTGATGGGCAGAAATAACCGAACCGAATTGAGACGTGAGCCATTGATAGTTAGCTGGGTATTGAGCCATAACTTACTCCGTTTTTTGATTAGTTTATAGTGAAAATGCTTGGAAGCAAGGTGTTTGAATTATTATTCTGTGTAGAATTTATGGTCGACCATGGAAAACGTATCTTATTATATTTAAATACAATAATGTGGTTGTGATGTCAAGCTGGATGGGTCGACTGAACGTTTATCGTCGTGTCTCCATGGAGATTTTAAGAAATAAATTGTCCAAAGGTTGTTGAATATATTTTGCAATGGACACAGAGGTTGTAATAAGCTGATTTGATTATTGTTGAGTCGGTAGATGGTCACAAGTGCCTCAGAATTGTGCAGTTGCCGCTTCTCACTATAGCCCATCTATCTATGTGGGCTGGGGACACCGCATGAAAATGAGGTGGCTGTGAACACAGGGTTTTTTCTACGTTTTTAAAAGGAGTAAATGATGCAGGTCTTGTATTTTGCCGGTTCCATACGTGGTGGGAGGCAAGATTCCGAAATTTATGGGAAGCTAATCGCTCATCTTCGAAATTATGGAACGGTGTTGACTGAGCATGTTGGAGATAATGAGTTGTTGAGTCAGGAAAAAATGATGAGTGAACAGGAGATATTTAGTAGGGATATGGAATGGCTACGATGTACTGATGTCGTGGTGGCCGAAGTTTCAGTACCCTCATTGGGGGTTGGATATGAGATAGCTCTCGCTCAAACTCTCGGTAAAAAAATTGTGTGCCTGTGTCGGAGAAGCGTAGGTAATCTTCTTTCTGCTATGATAGCTGGTAATCCTGCCTTGATTATTGAACGTTACGATACGCTTGATGAAGCCAAAGCTCTGATTGATACACACTTCATGGAAAAACAATAAGGTTTGCTGATTGTACATGGCTTATTGTATTTTGTGGTGGGTGGAACCTATGATGGTGCAATCTTAGATGTTCTGTGATTATGCACTGGTAAGCTCATAACAAGCTGTGCAGTTTCAAGTCCGACAGATTGTATGGATTGATGACACTTTATACCTTGCCGGAAAGCAGTTTACCGTTTGTTGTCGAAGCCATTGTGTTTCCGCTTTTTCCATATGTTTCTGGTACACTTTTGACACCGAAAAACGTCATGGTGTCTCTGATAAAGTTGAGGGTAGAGCGAAACAAGTAGGCATTGCGTCTGTTTTCTGTGCGAATACGCTCTACATGATGCTTATCTTCAGGGAGAAGGGAATCAATGCTGCTCAATACCCTAATGATTTTTTCTTTTTCTTCAATGTCTTTGTACATTGCCTGTATGTCGAGATTGGTTGCGTGCTGTCTTTCGGCGAGAATAATGTCGTGTAAGCGAACCAAAAGTTCACGGATGTTTTCACGAGTCATGGTAGGTTTATCCTCTCTCAACGATGAATTTTAGAAGGCTTGCAGCTACGTTATTCATGTCAGGCTGATACGAACCGTTTATCACCTGTTGTTTAATGGCGTCGATTTTTGCAACCCTGTCGTTAGTTTCGTTTTGTGGTGCAGCCGCACTGTTGGCTACGTTATCTAGTGCTGCAGAGAATATTGTTCCCTTTTTACCCGATGAAGCGGTGGGTCCTTTTAGTTCTTCTGGGGCAGTGTTTTTTCTTATGTTTCCCATTTGACCGAAACTTTTTATACCGTAAAAATCTATGCTCATGACTGTTACCTTATTGTTGTGTTGGTGAAGTATTGTCTGGTTTCTAAGAAGAAACTAGGAAGAAAAAAAATAAACAAGTTTGGATGTCATTTTTTCGAGCGTTTAAGCCGATGCTTCGCTCACCCAGTTGTCAAGCTTATTTATTACAGCATCGAGGGTTTTGTGTGATATTTCTGGAAGTTGCCCACCGAATGCATCGAGTGCTTCGTTAAATCCTCGCATAACACCTTCTTTTATGGCTTCAATACGTGAGGGGTCATTGCCTGAGATGTTGACAGCGAATTGAAAAATACGTTCGGAGGTTTGCTCAACGCCGAAGTAACCATCTTCACTGACTAGTTCTACTGCTTCCTTTTGTGATATTTTTGAAATATCAACTTCTTCTTCACCTATTTTAACTGAGGTAGCGATATTTTGCTCTTTGAGCATGCTGACCACAAGTTTTTGGAGTAACTCGTATTTTGCCCCTTCTCTACCTTTGATGGTCGCCGTATCCGTATAGGTCAAGGGTTCGGTTCTTTCGTTACGAATTGTGACGGGGTCGGTAATGTTTGCCTTGTCCGATGTCTTATCATTTTTGCCTTTGTCCAGACCCACTTGATTATTTATTACTGGACTCTGTATTGTTGGTATATTCTCTAGCTTTATAGGGTTAGCCATTGTCTTGCCTCCCTGCATGGGGTCCATGGCATCCATGCCAATTAGAAATGAATTGTATTACATAATATTTATCGGCGAATCACTGGGAAATCTTTATGGGAAAATAAAACATTTTTAAAAAAATATATGACCGGTATTGGTGGATATTAGATCTGAAAACTATATTTGATTTGCTTTGACACGGATTGGAAATCTCCATATAGTAAAGATAATCAAAATAAAAGCTTTTGGAAAAGTGTCTATTCAGCGGGAGTGTTATGATGTCCCAATGGTTTCTCGAGTGTTATGTTACAGGTGGAAAAATTTTACGTAGAATATTGCTGGATAATTTTCCCTTTACGGTGGGAAGAGCAGCGGAATGTTCTTTGACTCTCAATACGCCTGACGTGTCGCGATATCATGGTGAGCTTCTCAATAAAGAAGGTAAACTTTTGGTTCGTGATCTGGGTAGTACTAATGGGATATTTATTAACCGGGAACTTATCTCCGGTATTCGTGAAATAAGGCACGGAGATGTTCTTCATTTTGCCAATATGGAGTTTCGGTTTATATCTGAAGAGCAGGGTGATGAAAATAAAGATTTGGAAAAGACACAACTGGGCATTTCAACGCTTTCTAGTCAGCTTCCTTCTGGGTTAATAGAGTTTCAAGATTTGCTTGATCGATCGTGCACTACAGCTGTTCTGCAGCCAATAGTAAGTTCTATTGATTACAAGTTAGTTGGGTACGAGATATTGGGCAGAGGATGTCATCCCTTATTGCCCCAGAGTCCGTGTCATCTTTTTAAAATCGCAGAAAGTGTGGATAAAGAAGTAGAGTTGAGTCAGTTGTTGATGTTGCGTGGTGTGGAGTTGGCGGTTCATTACTTTGATGAGGTTCCTCTTTTTATTAATACCCATCCGCGGGAGTTGGAGGATGTTGATGCTTTGATTAAACATCTTGGTAAGGTGCGTAATGTTTATCCTGTCATCCCTTTGGTGCTTGAAATCCATGAGGAAGCGGTGACGAATCTGGCTATTATTAAGCGATTGCGCGAGAGTTTAGATAGTCTTCAGATTAAGCTTGCTTATGATGATTTTGGGGCAGGGCAGACTCGTCTTCTCGAACTTGTTGATGCGCCGCCAGATTACCTTAAGTTTGATATATCCTTTATAAGAGATATCGATATAGCATCACCCATGCGTATCCGGATGATTGAAGCGCTACTTACCATTAGTAAGGATTCGGGGATTACTTCTTTGGCTGAAGGAGTGGATGCCCCGGAAAAGGCTGATATCTGTCGCTCATTGGGATTCGATTTGCTGCAAGGCTTTCAGTTTCCAACTATTGAAAATGTAACTTGATCTTTTTTGAGTGAGAGTTTGGCTCACCCTTTCAGCCAAATTTTCAACCCTTGAAAAAAGCCAGTTGCCTCTTGGTGATTGAGATAGATAAGTGCAGTAAGTATAAAGTATGCTGTAACTGTGACCGGGCGTGAAGTGCTAAAAAATTTTAGTGCTGTTCCTAAAGAGCTTTTAGGGACAATGAGAATTCCCTCAAAATTCATTGCAGAATTGAGTTCATCCAAGATCAGGTGACTGAGAAAACCAATGCCCACGCTGAGAGAGATGCCGCTTATATCAATGGGAGATAGATGAAAGGAAGAAAGCGCTAGGGGGATGCTTAATGTCGCAATGAGCATAGCGGGTATAGAGTGAAATATTCCTCGGTGACTGGTGTATTTTTTAAATATAGTGCCTAAACCATAGCGAATGAAGAGACCGACCATGGGGGGGATTGCCACCCATCCTAGTTTGGAGGGCGGACCGGACCGGATGAAATAAGCAAAAGCGATACTTAAACCACTGATGGCCATTATATTAAAAACAAAAGAAAAAGGTTTACCATCATTATGGTCTAGATCGGGTAGGAAGGATCCTATAAATGATCCAGCCAGAATACACAGTGGAGTGTTGTTTTCTATTTTATAATCTAGTGCCACAGAGGCGATTCCGGCAAGGTATCCACATAGTAGACCGGTGGTAACGTGGGTTTTAAATTCAGCCATAATTTTATCGCTTTTAAGGAAATATGTAGCTGGTTATAGGGTATATAACTAGCTGATTTTATATAGTGCAAAATTGTTAGTGGTCATATAAATATAGTTGGAAAAGTTTTTGAAATTTTGTGACTATACACTTGTTGTTCAAGAAAAGGAAAAGGAAAACTTTGATTTATAATTAAATATCGAGGGTCTCTATATAAAATTTTCTTGTTTTCCAGCTATTTTAGTTTTCAGTTGTTCAATGAGAGACAATGGGTACTTCTGTGCTTTCCTGGTCGATATAATATTCAGTTAAGAAATATAAAATAAAAAAATTCCGTAATTACCTGTTCTAATTTAGGTCGGATAGTTTGCTCTGATTAAGCAAGGCTGCGGTTATAGCATCGTTATGTCGAGGATTTTGCGACCTGAGGAGCGGAAAAATACGGCCTTAAGGCGGACGCGAGAATAGGAAGTTATTAATTTTGCGTTCCTAAGGGGCTGGAAATAAGTAAGTCATTGTTTTCGCGTCCTGATTTAGGCCATATTTAGCCGCTCTTCAATCACCAAATCCTCAAATTAGCCCTGTTAGTTTTGCAGTTTGTTTCAATCGGATCGACTAAATCTGACCTAAATCAGGACGCGAATTCCAATTACTTATTAATTTTCACCCCCTAAGGTCTTGGCAAAAATATTCCACCTCTAAGTCTGCGGTGACCTGCATGTCGTTTTTGGTAGGCACAATATTGGTATAGTGCGAATATGCGTCTGTTGCCTCTTTTTGAAAACGACTAAAAATCCTGTTCAATTTTGGGATACTTATTGTTATCTGCGACCCTGACCTCTTTTCTTAAAATAAGAGCTGTTTTTTACTATCCGGTAAAATTATAAAAAATTGGTTCATTTTTTATAGGGAATGGTTTACTGTATATTTTTGATCACTGTTAACTATAACTAGTCGCTATGATTTATTTTTTACAAGGAGTTGTGATGAGGTATTTATCTGTGGCTTTGCTGGCGGTTTTGCTTTGGAGCGGGAACGTTATTGCGGAGGAGGCTGAGAAAAAGACTGAGCTGGAAACTTTTGAGCAGAAATTAAGCTATGCTTTTGGTTTGGATCTTGGTTCATATTTTAAAAATATGGAACAAGATGTCGACTTGACCCTGCTCTATAAAGGTATTCTGGCTAGTTATAATGGGGAAGAACCATTATTGTCCAAAGAAGAGGCTGTAAAAGTACAACAAACATTTGCCGCTCAGCAGCAAGAAAAGCAAATGCGGGTTATGGGTGAGAAAGCGTCTGTTAATAAAAAGAAAGGTAAAGAATTTCTAGATGCAAACAAGAAGAAAGAGGGAGTCAAAGAAACGGCTTCTGGGCTACAGTATAAGGTAGTCAAAGAGGGAACTGGAGCTAAACCTAGTAAGGAAGATACGGTGGTCGTTCATTATAAAGGAACGCTTATGGACGGAACTGAGTTCGATAGTTCATATAAGCGGGGCAAACCATTGACTTTCCCCCTTAATCGTGTAATTCCTGGTTGGACAGAGGCCTTGCAACTCATGAGTGTGGGTAGTGTTTATCAGGTCTATTTATCGTCCGAACTTGGTTATGGTGATAGAGGCGCACCACCGGCGATAGAACCTGGTTCGTTGTTGATCTTTGATATCGAGTTGATAGATATTGGGGAGAAAGCGAAGGAAACAACAGCAGAAAAGAAATAAGGATCGCGGGAAACGACTAAATATCCTTAAGTCGGAGTTAGCGTTTACCTGCAAGGGTTTTTAGTCGTTTTCAAGGAGAGGCAACAGCATAGCCGTCAGGTTATGACCTGAAAACAAGAATAGATTAACAATATATTATTAGATTAAGCTGAGCTGAGGGCGATCACAATGATCGCCCTTGCGGTGCAACACTATAAAACAACTGTAATGAGATTATAGTTGGTGCGTTAATCATTTCTTCTTATATTCCGAAATAATGCAGACTTGGCGTAGGGCAGTTATTGAGGTGCTTGATCGGCGAGATTTTTATGGGCGTCAGCCAATGCCATTGAGGTAATTTTTCGGAAAACCGCTAGGATATTATTACCGATTGCCGAGCTTGTTTTATAGGCAGGTGCTTTGGTTATCTGATTTAGGTCAATTTCTAAGGTCTCAAATGAAAGTAAGGGAATGCCTTGATCAGAAAGGTCGGATTTGTTGTACTGCATTACAAGGGGAATGTCTGTTAAGTCTTTGTTTTGTTGTGAAAGGCTATCTTTTAGTTGTTCCAGTGATTTTTTATTAGCTTGTCGACACACCGCTCTGGAGTCGGCCACGAATACTATCGCATCAACTCCGTTAAGTACTAGTTTTCTGGTTACATCATATTTTACATGGCCGGGTATTGTATACAGAAGGGTTCTGACTCTGTATCCATCTATAGTTTTCATGTCTACGGGTAAAAAATCAAAAAATAGAGTGTTGCCTTCTTTGGTTTTCAAGCTAATAATATCGGATTGTGAATCTCCATGGTAGGCTTGACCAATAGATTTAATACTTGAAGTTTTACCAGAATCTTCGGGTCCATAATAGACTATTTTGAGTTGAATTGTTTTATTGTGAACTGTTATTATGCTCAACTGTCTACCTTCTTTTGCTATATTAGGTCTGATGTTTCAGAATAACTTTTTATTTATTACAGTTTAATGCTTGTAATGCTAGATTTTTCTAGTAGTTATAGATGTTCTAAGCTGAAATAGTTCAGACTGCAATCTTATTTCCTATGAGTTCCCGTAAGTATTTACTGTCCTGATGTTATAGGACTTTTTTTTACAATCCGGTGAACGGTTACTAAAAGTTATTTGAAGATTTTTTTATGGTGGTGAGCCCAGTTTAAGAATATTGCCCCCCAGCTTGTCTTATCGATGACAGGGAAAGTACTCTAGTTTGTTAGGGACCACAATAAACAATTATTAATTAGGAAGGGTGAATTGGTTGTATAATAGCAGGCAGTTAAGCTGATGCTGTGGCGGTAGGTAATAGTGATTATTATTGTTTTTTTAAGAAAAAAAAGTTAATTTTTACATGTTAAAAGGATGAAAAAAGTGGGTTATGCTGCTGTTTGAACGATCCTAGTTAACGGCGATAAGCATACCTTTGCATATGGATATTTTTCTTTATTAAGGAGATGTAGAATCCGTTGACCTTACCGATAAGCTCCTTGGTTTCCCTGTAGTTTGGAGGCTTATTGTTGGATATCGAGTTTTCTCCGGCATTCCATGCTGATACTACTAGGTCTAGTCTTCCTTTGTAGTTATGGTTATATTTGGCGATAAGATAGCAAGCGATAAGAATATTGATGGAAGGATCATAGAGGTCATTGGGTTTGAGTTTGCGTAGCTTGTGAGTGGAGGCGTATTTAAAATCAATGTTCAATTCAAGTATTTCGTTGGCAGCTTGTTTGCCAGTGGGATAAGTGATTTGAGTGAGTCCCCTGGCGTTTTTATTTGACCGGGCACGTGGTTTAGCAGAAGATTCGGCAAGGATTAAAGCACGAAGAAAATCAGAATTTACCTTGTGATTTGGTACAAAAAAGTCGAAATTACAAAAATAATCTATTAGATAATCATAGGTTGAGAGTCTGTTGATCTGAATTGTTGAGACTTCCAGTTCGGAATATTTTTCCAGATAATGTTTAACCTCTTTTCCTCCATAGGCGTTCAGGCATGTGATACCAGAGCAAAACAGTAGGGTACACAGTACGGTGTTGAGGAATATTTTATTTATCATCATTTTGAAATACTCGTCCATTCGTTGCAATTAAAAGGTAATTCAAAGAATTTATTACATGCTCGATATAGGTACCAGCCATCGTTGCTTCCTATCGTTTCGCGAATTGAATGCATAGCTAAAGATGGTACACCTACATCGATTGTCTTTATGCCGGTTTCGGCAGAAATTAAAGGACCCACTGTTGAGCCGCATGCCATATCGCTTCGCATTACAAATTGTTGAACCGGTATATTTGCTTGTTTGCAAAGGGTTTGAAAAAATGATGACGTTATACTGTTAGTCGCATAGCGTTGCTCAGCATTGAGTTTAATGGCGGGGCCATGGTTGAACAAGGGTGCGTGTTTATGATCGTATTTGTCTGGATAGTTTGGGTGTAGGGTATGGGCGTTGTCGGCAGATATGAGAAGTGATTTGGCTTTGCAACGTAAATTTTCCTCTGTGTTGGGTAGAATTCGGTCCAAAGTATCGCGTAGAAAGGAACCTTTGGCTCCTGATGTTGAAGTACTGCCAATTTCCTCATGATCGCTCAGGATGATCATTGCGTTGCTTTGTGGTGTACCGTTACAGATAGCCCGGATGGCAGTGTAGCACGAAAGCAGGTTGTCGAGTCGGGCTCCACTTATGAAATCTTTGTTAATTCCAGTGAGGCAAGCGGGCTGAGTGTCATAGAAAAACAATTCATGGTCAATGATTTCGTCAATATCAATTCTGTCGTATTCTAGAGAGAGTTGTTCATGTAGCAGCGTGGTGAAGTCCGGTGGGGTATTGTTATTGGATAGCATAAGGATGGGCGTGAGTTCGTTTTCCTTATTGATATCACAGGATTTAGTAGAGTCTTTTGCTAGGTGAATGGCTAGGCTGGGTATTATGGCGATGGGTCGACGAAAATCAATGAGTTTTGATTTTAGAGTTCCATTATTTTTTCGATAGGTAATTCTTCCGGCTATTGAGAGGTCACGGTCGAACCATGGGGTGAGCAGGGCTCCACCATAGACCTCAATTCCGACTCGTACGCAATTGTGATCGTCTTGGAGTGGGAATGGTTTGACTTTTAGTGCTGGACTGTCAGTATGAGCTCCAACAATGCGAAGGCCGGTATCGCTTAGAGCATTTTCAGTGAGGGTAAATGCAATAATGGAGGAGTTGTTTCGGGTGACAAAATATTTCCCTGCAGCTTTGAGTTCCCATGTTTGGGCCTCTGGTAGGTGAATAAAATTGTTGTCCTTCAGGAGTTTGCGTGCTGAGGCAGCAGCGTGAAAAGCAGTCGGTGAGTTATTGAGAAAGTTTAATAAACCGGTGTTGAAATCTGATTTCTGCATTTATTTAATGGTTCCTGATGAACGTTTTTTTATAATTTAAAATGATATGTAAACTAACGGATGTTAGAGTTATTTGGGGAATATTTCGTTTTTTGGGTGTGATGAGAATATTGTTGGCTGGAGGGAATTTTTTCTTCGTCGGGAATATTGCTTTTTGTTGTTTGGAGTTCCCGGCGGGCAGAAATTTCCCGCATTGCTGCCTTTGCCGCTACTTTAAAGTCTGCTGGGGAAGGATCGTTGGGAGCAAGAGCAGCTCTGCGAACAGTTTTCATTTTAGTGATAGTTTGTTGAGGAGTAGTGGCAGCGGCCACATCTATGGCAACTTCGCCTCCTGTAACGTACTGATGCCCATCGGGTCCTTTAGTGTATGAGAACGTAGTAGCTCTAGCATATCCTCCCGAATTAGAGAGATGGGCGTTTTCGTGAAGTTTTACTTTGCGGTCTTTTTGGTGTAATTTTTGAAGGGTATGTTGGTCGGTATTATTATGAGTCATCTTGCTAGATTTAAGGTCTTTGTCTTGGTTTAGGGCTAAGCGACTACCTTTTTCAGATATGGTTACTTTGTCGAAGGAAGTAGGGTTATGGTTGGTAGTAGTTTTGTATTTACGATGTTCAAAATCACCTGAATTGAGACTTTGGATTGTTGGATGCTGTGCGCTTTGCCAAGCGTATCGATAACCAACAGGAATAGTGAACATCTTGGACTCCGAAAACAATGTTTATGTTTATTAAATGACTATATGACATATTGACCGGAAAAGCAAAATTGTAATTAAACAACTTGTCATGTAATAATTCATTTATATTTTGGTGACCTGGTCACAGGGTTCGTAACTAGCTGATTTGATATGGTGCTAATTTGTAAGTGGTCACAGGTGCCTCAGGTTTATACAGTTGCTGCTGCTCGCTATAGCCCTTCTATGCGGGCAGTGGGAATCGTATACAGATGAGGTGCCTGTGACCTTTTACATATTTTGTTCTCCCCTTGGTAGCCTAACTAGTGCCTGAACGAAAAGGCACTAAAAATGATTTGAGGTAAGGGTAGTTAATTAAAAACTTAACCTGATGTGACGACCTACACCTTGCCCAATATGTCTTTTTTGGTAAATTATCCGAAAATCACGCTAAATTGTCGCACCTGTCCTGCCTGGTCAGTACAACTAGTTAAAATTTAAGCAGCTTTTTTTAGCTTCTGCTTTCGTCTTTCTTGTTTAATACGCTGTTGTTTTATTTTTACCCCCAATTGCTGGATATTGCGGGCTAGAACTGCGAGGGCTACGTATCGTTTAAAACCATCTATTCCATGGTCAGGACACGTATCGAGACCGTGAACTTCCAAAGCATTTATTGCTGATTCAACAGCAGAGTGCTTATGCCGATTTCTAACAAACTCCTCAGAATATTCTATTTCTTTATCTTTTGCCGAAAGTCTTCCTTTTTTGGGTAAAACCACCAGGTCAATGTGGTCTTGTAACTCTTTTCGATTAGCAGGTGAGTAAAATCCTTTGTCAAAACTAGTGGATTGTAAGTCTGAAAATTGTTTTTTCGTGTCCTTCACTATTGGTACGGCAACTTTGTCATCTGTTTCTTTTTCCATCACGAGATGATTCAGTATAAATCCATGTTGATCCTCCAGTATGCAGACTCTCAGGCCTAGTTCCACGGGGACACCAGCTTTTCCTTTGTTTATCCATTCGGTATGTTCTTCAAAAATTGAAAAAACTTTTTCTTCGTGGGGAATAACTTCGCCTTTAACAACACGTCTAATTATTTGATCAATTTGCCGTTCTGCATGCGTAATAAATGACTCCACCAACATCACTGTCGAAATCGTTTTGAGGCCACCTCCTTCGATATTACTGAGGGTGCATTTTGCTTTTACGATAAATTTATTTGCTAAATCACAATATTCCATGTGAGCGTCTTTGATTAACTGTTCACGGGCTTGCTTCTTATTATCATTTTTGGAAGTTGAGCGTTTGAGTTTTTGGGCTTTCCGATATAACCGTTTGAGTCTTTGAATATTGTATTTACCTTGTCTCCACTCCGTTATCCCGCATGCTGCAGAAAGAGAAGCGATAAGAGAAATTATTTTTCGTGTGGCATCGAAAAGTACATTGATATCAGTGGGGAAGTGTATGTTGGTTTCAAGAACAAACGTATCACACCGTCCTCGTAGCGCTTCATCTCCCTCCTTGATGGTGATTCGGTGCCCTTCTTTAACCGTTAATATATTAATTTCGTTTAGCATTTCAGGAGTTAGTAATCCTACGTTATCCTTTAATGTTTGAAGCTTGTAAACATAAGAAAAATCAAAAGGACCATGACCAAGCATCTGCCTAATTGTTATATGATTATTGGCCAATTCGCAAAGGCGGTCATAATCACAATTCAAGTTCAAGCGTAGTACACCGAAAATTAATATTTTCCACAAATCCATACCGGGCCGACCATTATTTTTATTTATCGTGGGGAGAATCTTTTTTTCAAGTATTGCGAAAATTTTTTGTCGCAGCTCCACCGTACAATAAATGTGCTGGAGTCCTAAAAGAAGAGGGGGAATGTCGTCGCGGGAGTTAAGGTCGATTTCTATTTGGCTTATCGGTAACTCCCCAAGCTTGAGCTGAGGATGGCGGGTATGTCTCATGATGTTTGTTTTTGGATGAAGTTTTCGCAAAAGAGGCAGGTGCCTCCAAAAAAATGGATATATTCATTTCTAAAAAATATTATAATATATTCAGGGGAATATTTGTATGTATTTCTTTACTTTTTTCAGCGAAAAAATGGTATTTTCTGAGAAAATAATAGGTGTCACTCAAAACTTCATGTATAGCTACGGCTGGTAACTTA
>Ga0224507_10000433_pt1 | contig 16379 bp, 14 predicted proteins | sample SF_Jan12_sed_USG_3_FD_170159 | JGI IMG/M metagenome (GOLD analysis project Ga0224507, IMG submission 170159) | Sediment microbial communities from San Francisco Bay, California, United States - SF_Jan12_sed_USGS_13 | ecosystem: Environmental > Aquatic > Marine > Sediment | place: USA... | reverse complement strand
TCCTTACTCTCAGACACGCGACCTTGTTCAACACGCTGCAGCAGCTCGTCCAGAGTAGCCGCTGGCTGCTGAGCCATGGCAGTTGCCGACACCAAAATACTGGCAACGGCCGACAAAATTACTTTCTTAATCATTGTACGGACTCCGGAGCTTTAACGGGCAGCAACATTAATTCAGGTGCGACCTGCTTGTTCGCAATGCGCAAACCCTGACGGATCTGGTTGCGACTGGCGCCATCGGTAAGTTCAACCCAACCGCCAGCTTCCTGATCCCAAACACCAGAGAACTGGCCGTCATTTGACTGGTAATAAAGACCGGTACGGCCCAGACGAAGGAAACTTACTTCACGCTCAGCTCCACCGACTTGGTGCATCGCATTGTAGCTTTCGATGGTGCGGCCGTAATCATTCTCAATCTGGTAGGCCTCCATCACGGAGCGGAACTTCTCAGCCACCGTCACATCCGAACGCTCCAGCAGTCCTCGCAGACGATCTACACGTCCCGCACGCTCTTCAGGCAGGAACGGCACGTCCAAAGCCACGAACTGGTCAAGGGCATCGATCATGCGAAGCATCAACGGCGTGATCTGACGTTCAATAACCGTAACCTGGTCAATTGAAGTGTTCAGGTCTGACATATCGGTCAACTGGTTGGCGATCTGCCGGTCCAGCAACGTGTTGTACACCTCAAGGCCGTCAATCTCCTTCGTGACAGCCTGCCACTGGGAGTGGACGCCCTGGGTCTGTTCCACGATTTTATCGATTTTCTCCTGAGAGGCCTGAGCCAGCTTGAGCTTTCGCTCACTCGCGGAGAATACGCCGTCAAGACTGGCAGCCGACGCGGTGCTAACCGCCAGGCCGGCACAAAGTGACACGCTGGTCACAAGTGCTACAAACAGAGATCTGTTGGGAAACATGAAGAGCCCTCAAACAAAGCAAACAGTAAATTCGTTATCCGATGTCTGGCATGGAACAAAAACCCTCTCCACCTGAGCTACCCGGTGCGAGCCCGAATCTACTCTTTGGCGAAAAAGTTCAGCTTCAGTGCTAGAGGTGCAACAGTGAAAACCTGCGGCAACCTGTTTTTGAACTCTGACCAAACTCGTCCAATGGAATAAGAAACCCAATAATACCCCTACAGGGCTTACAGGTCCCGCACTCCAAGGGTGCAAACTAATAACAGATAGTTTCCGGGGAGTAAACCGTGAAATGGGTGTCAGGGGTACTGGCCGCCCCCGTTGCAAGCCTTGAAAACTATGGTCGCAGCGTCCTTTTTATCGCTTGTGTCAATGATTCAGGCCAAATAACGGATGCTGCAACGCAGCAAGCCCCTCTCCAGAAAAATAGGCACTTGACAAAACGGCCGATTTTCGCATCCCCGGCAAACCGCTTTCAAGCATCTAAAGAATGCGCCCAAAATCCTGCCCTTCTCCCCAAAAATCCGATCGCTTTTCAAAGCCTATGGAAGCGAACCCTTATCGATTATACATTTAAAAGGTTTAAGCTAGAATACAAAGTAAATTACCCGCCGAAGAAACAGAATAATTTTTCGCGTCAAATGAAGTATTATTCTAAAAATATCATTCTAATTGAACCGAAAACCAGATTACGCACAGGGTCAGTAGGGAAATAATACAGGGGCTGTTCCGAGTGGAAAATGATAGAAGCCGCATAATGGCTGCATGCGAGCGATTCATGATTCCAATAGCAAGAATGTTATTGGGCCTAGGGATTGGTTACAAAGAATTTTCTGAAATCTCCAAAAGAGCATTCGTTAGAGTAGCAACCAATGAATACGGTCTGCGAGGCCGCCCGACAAACACGTCTAGAGTGGCGGTGCTAACCGGACTCACCAGAAAAGAAGTCAAGAGAGTTAAAGATAGCCTTCATACCGAACTCAACAGAAACTCAAAGATGGGACCCGCCTCAACCGTGCTGCATTTCTGGCACAAGGACCCCAAGTTCCTCGACAAAACGGGAAACCCTCTGGATTTGCAAGTTGATTCAAAAACTGAAAGTTTTGAACAGTTGGCGAAACTGTATGGGGGCGACGTCCCTCCCGGTGCCCTGTTACAGGAACTACAAAGAACTGGCTCTGTTATTAAGACTCTGGAAGGTAAATTGAAGGTCACTACAAGGTATTTTCTCCCATCGGGTAAAACTGAAATATTCGTTGATGCCGTGTCACTGTCGTTAGAGAATTTAGCTCACACCGCAAGCCAAAACATTCTTGGCCATGAGAACAAGAGCCCGCATCTTGAAAGATTTGTCTGGTCAGACAGAATTGATGAAGAAACCGCAGAAAGGTTTAGACTAACTGCAAAAGAAAAGGCTACAGATTTATTGGAATATCTGGACGACTGGATTGCCGCCAATGAAATCGAGGAGCCAACAAACACTCGAATAGGGCTAGGTTTGTATATCATTGACGGCCCAGCCTAGACAATTACCTTAATTACATAAACGCAAAAACCGGCGGGAAGCCGGTTTAATAAAAAGTTCTGAAGTTATAATTCGTAGCGGATAAATGGTCGGGGCGAGAGGATTCGAACCTCCGACCCCCTGCACCCCATGCAGGTGCGCTACCAGGCTGCGCCACGCCCCGACAATATCCGCTCCCCTCAGGGAAGGCCGGCATAATAACTTAATAGCTGAGAACTACAAGAGCAAAAGGACTATCTGCGAAGAATTTTCAGGATCTCTTCCAGCTCTACTCTGATTTGTTTGACTATTTGCTGGCTCTGATTGACGTCTTCCCGGGCTTCCTCGCCGGTCAGGCGCTGCCTGGCTCCACCGATGGTAAAACCCTGCTCGTACAAGAGCCCCCTAATCTGCCTGATGATCAATACATCCTGGCGCTGATAGTAACGCCTGTTGCCACGGCGCTTGACAGGCTTGAGCTGCGGAAACTCTTGCTCCCAATAGCGGAGAACATGTGGCTTTACGCCACACAGATCACTCACTTCACCGATAGTGAAGTACCGCTTCCCCGGGATAGGGGGCAGTTGGTCGTTATTTCCCGGTTCCAGCATATGCTTCCACGCGTGCCTTCAGTTTTTGGCCAGGACGAAACGTCACTACCCTGCGGGCAGTAATTGGAATCTCTTCCCCCGTTTTGGGATTTCGACCAGGCCTTTGGTTTTTGTCTCTCAGATCGAAGTTTCCAAAGCCCGACAATTTGACTTGCTCGCCATTGGATAACCCGTTCCTGAGTTCCTCAAAGAACATATCAACAAGTTCACGTGCCTCCCGCTTGTTCAACCCTAATTCGTTGAACAATGCTTCGGCCATGTCAGCTTTGGTCAATGCCATCAATCTAATCTCTTATCTGAGCGCCAAACTCATTCTTCAAGGCTTCTCCCACGGCAACAACTACCTGGTCGGCCTCTTGGTCGGTAAGCGTGCGCGATGATTCCTGTAAAATCAAGCCTAAAGCGACACTTTTTAGTCCGGAATCTATCCCCGATCCCCGGTAAACATCAAACAAGCGGCAGTCGACAAGCAGTTGCCCGGCCACGGACGTGGCCGTAGAAACGATCTCTTCAGCCTCAATGCCCTCAGGCAATACTATCGCCAGATCTCTCCGAACACGCGGAAATTTCGAAATCGGCGAAAATACCGGCATTTTCGCCGCAGTTACCGCATCTATGGCCAATTCGAACAGGAACGCAGGATTCCTTAAACCCAGTTTCGCCTGCGCTTCCGGATGCAAGGCGCCGAGCCAACCGACGGGCCGCCCTTCTCTGATGATCCTGGCGCTTTGCCCGGGGTGCAGCGCCGAATGGGCCGTCGATTCGAACGTAAACTCATGAAATGCGCCGCTCAAGCGCAAAATATCCTCGACATCAGACTTTATGTCAAAAAAGTCAGCTGCCACGGATTTCTTCCCCCACTGCTCATCTGAAAGGGGTCCACACACGAGGCCAGAAATCATATTATTTTCTGGTTTTTCATTATCTTGGCGAACAAACTTCACACCAATTTCGAAGATTCGCACCCGCTCTTGCTGGCGAGCCAGATTTTGCTGCAGGGCCTGGATCAATCCTGGCCACAAAGACACCCTCATCACCGACAATTCAGATGATATGGGATTACTCAGGACCACTGCCTCAACTTTTGGAAACAGTAGTTGCTGAACTTTGGGATCCACAAAGCTATAACTGATTACTTCCTGGTAGCCGATGGAAATCATACGGTCCCTGAGAACATCACTCTCAACTCTGGATTCGGACACGACCGGCACGACGACATCTGAATTCAGTGGGCTTTCAGGGATATTGTCATAGCCAAATATTCTCGCCACTTCCTCGATCAGATCTTCCTCTATTTCCAGGTCAAAGCGGTGCATCGGAGGTAACCCGCGCCATCCTTCCGGCGTCTCGGATACATCCAACCCAAGCCGCCTGAGGATGCCAATTACCTGCCGGTCGGGCACAGACACTCCAAGCACCTTTTCCAGCCGTGATCTGCGCAGAACAATCTCCTTGCGTTCAGGGACATGCTGCGGGTCCCTCGCTTCCACCACGGGTCCCGGACAGCCGCCGCAGATGTCCACGATCAACTGGGTCGCTCTTTCCATGGCCCTGCGCTGCAACGAAGGATCAACCCCGCGCTCATATCTGTGCGATGCATCCGTGTGCAAGCCAAGCCGGCGCCCTCGCCCTACGATGGACAGGGGAGCGAAAAAGGCGCTTTCCAGGAATATTGAGGTAGTCTCATCCGTTACGCTGGAATGAAGTCCACCCATAATGCCGGCCAGGGCCACCGGAGACCGGTGATCAGCGATAACCAGCATGTCCGCATCCAACTTCACTTCCTTGCCGTCCAGTAGCACCAGGGGCTCGTCCTGGAGCGCCTTGCGGACCTTGATTCCACCAGCGAGCTTGCCAAGGTCGAAGGCATGCATGGGCTGGCCAAGCTCCAGCAAAACAAAATTTGTTACATCGACAACCGGCTGTAGCGGCCTTAACCCAGCGCGACGAAGCTTTTCTCTCATCCATTCAGGCGTAACCGCCTGCATGTTTATACCTTCAATCGCCCTGCCCAGATAAACGGGGCAGCCCTCCGGATCCAAGAGCTCAACCGGTAAATCTGCGTCAGACTTCGCCGGGACCTCAGATACCGCCGGGCATTCGAAGACCATTTCGTTCAAAACGGCCACTTCGCGAGCCACTCCCAATACCCCCAGACAATCGCCCCGGTTGGGCGTCAGGTCCAATTCAATAACCGCATCGTCCAGTTTCAGATATTCCTGGAGTTCCAGACCAACCGTCGGATTACCGGCAAGTTCCATGATTCCGTCACTGCCCTCACCCAGGTTCAGTTCGCTCTCAGAACACAGCATTCCGTGGGACTTGACTCCACGAAGCTTGGAGGCACGAATTTTTACTCCACCAGGCAGGCGAGCCCCAGGCAGCGCTACCGGGTAACTAAATCCGGCCCTTACGTTGGGAGCGCCACAGACTACTTGCAATAACTCGTCCTGGCCCGCATCAACCATGCACACCGACAGGCTATCGGCATCAGGATGCTGGCTGACTTCCTTGACCCGCCCTACCAGCACCCCGGTGAACTCAGGACTGATTCGATCCAGCGAACCAATTTCCAGCCCGGCCATGGTTAACTGCTCGGCGATGCGCTCAATACCCACATCCGGGTTAATCCATTCGCGCAGCCAATTTTCACTAATTCTCATGCGTTATTGCTCCGCGATCTTTCAACTGAACTGACGCAAGAAGCGCAGGTCATTTTCAAAAAACAGGCGCAAGTCATTAACGCCGTAACGCAGCATGGTGAGACGCTCCACGCCCATGCCAAACGCATACCCCGTGTACTCTTCGGGATCGATCCCGACGTTTTTCAGCACATTGGGATGCACCATTCCGCAACCCAAAACTTCCAGCCATCCGGTGCCGGAGCAGACCCGACAACCCTCTCCTCCGCACATAACACATTCCATATCCACTTCAGCCGATGGCTCGGTGAAAGGAAAATAAGAAGGGCGCAAACGCACTTTCAAATCGCGTTCGAAGAATTGTTGCAGGAACTGCTGCAGGATGGACTTGAGATTTGCCAGGCTCACATCACGATCCACCACCAGGCCTTCTACCTGGTGAAACATCGGGGTGTGGGTCAAGTCCGAATCACAGCGGTAAACTCGCCCAGGCGCGATCAGCTTGATCGGCGGCTTCTGATCCAGCATCGCACGAATTTGTACCGGCGATGTATGCGTCCTCAACAACCTGCCATCAGGAAAATAGAAAGTATCGTGCATTGCCCGTGCCGGATGATAATCAGGGATATTCAAGGCTTCGAAGTTATGAAATTCATCTTCGATTTCGGGCCCGGTTTCCACCGCAAAACCCGCCCTCTGGAACAAGGTTTCTATGCGCCGCATTGAGCGACTTACCGGGTGCATGCCACCCGGGGTGGTTCCCCGTCCGGGCAAAGTCACATCGATCTTTTCACTCTCCAACCTCGACTCAAGAGCAAAAGCCTCGAGTCTAAGCTTGCATTCGGAAATCCGTCCTGCAACCTCGTCCTTGGCCTCATTTACCAACTTTCCGAACAGAGGGCGCTGCTCGGCAGGCAATGAACCCAGGGTCTTCATCTGCAAGGAGATCAGGCCTTTCTTACCCAGGTACTGGACCCTTAACTGGTCCAGTGAGGCCAGATCCCCGGCGGCATCAATCTCCCCCAGGGCTTGCTCGACAATGCGAGTCAACTCGCTCACAGGCGTCTCCAAAGCAAAAACAAATTAAATTAAAAAAAAGGGGAAAGCCGACAGGCCTTCCCCTCTTTAAACTTCCGTCAATTCCGAATCAGCTAAAAAGCCATTCCAAAATCAAGCAGCGAGGCTGGCCTTTGCCTGCTCAACGATCGCACCAAATGCTGCGTCGTCGTGCACTGCCAGGTCAGCCAGGACCTTACGGTCGATCTCGATACCAGCCACACTCAGGCCGTGCATCAGGACGCTGTATGACAGACCGTGAGCACGGGCGCCAGCGTTGATGCGGGCAATCCACAGGGCCCTGAACTGACGCTTGCGCTGACGGCGATCTCGGTAGGCGTACTGGCCTGCCTTGGTAACAGCCTGCTTCGCAACCCGATAGACTTTGCTACGGGCGCCAAAATAACCTTTCGCCTTAGCCAGTACTTTCTTATGCCGGGCCTTGGCGGTAACTCCACGTTTTACTCTTGACATTTCATATCCCCCTTACGCGAACGGCAACATGCGACGAACCATCGGCACATCGCACTCGGCAACCTGCTGAGTAGCGCGCAAATGACGCTTCCGCTTGGTCGACTTCTTGGTAAGGATATGTCTCAAGTGGGATTGACCTCGTTTGAAGCCTCCCTTCCCGGTACGGCGAAAACGCTTCGCCGCGCCGCGATTGCTTTTCATCTTCGGCATCTTACTCTCCGTTTATTTGGCCTTATCGGGATCTAATGCCCCGGGTCAGGCGGAGTGGCAAACGATTACCAACTCACTTCTTTTTTGGTCCTAACACCATGATCATCTGTCGCCCTTCCATCAGGGGGAACTGCTCTACTGAGCCCAGCTCCTCCAGGTCCTCACGGACCCTGTCCAACAGCTTGCGACCGAGATCACGGTGCGCCATCTCTCGACCCCGGAAACGCAGCGTAACTTTCGCCTTGTCACCGTTTTCAAGAAATTTTTTCAGGTTTCTCAACTTCACCTGATAGTCACCTTCGTCCGTGCCCGGACGAAACTTGACTTCTTTAACCTGGGACTGCTTCTGCTTGCCTTTGGCCGACTGGGACTTCTTTTTCTGTTCGAAAATATACTTTCCGAAGTCCATGATTCGACAGACAGGGGGCTCTGCATTGGGAGAAACCTCGACAAGGTCCAGGTTCTCTGCCGAAGAAAGCTCAAGCGCTTCAGTTAGCGACATGACTCCCTTCTGCTCTCCTTCATCATCAATCACCCTTACCGTGGTAGCAGTGATTTCCTCATTACGACGAGCCCGTTTTGACGCAGCGATACTTCAGTCCTCCAAAATCAATTACGGCCGCGACTCGCAACTTCGGACTTGAACCTTTGGGTGAGCTCTTCGATGCTCATTTTCCCCAGGTCCTCGCCCTCGCGCGTGCGCACGGCCACCAAACCAGATTCCATCTCCTGATCGCCTACAACGAGCAGGTATGGAATCCGCTGAATTGTGTGTTCGCGGATTTTAAAGCCGATCTTCTCGTTTCTCAAGTCCGAATCGATGCGAAATCCCTGTTTTTTAAGGGAATCGACCACGCTGGCCACATAATCGGCCTGCCGATCGGTAATATTCAGCACTACAGCCTGCACAGGAGCCAGCCAAAGCGGGAACCGACCTTCGTAATGTTCGACCAAAATCCCAAAGAAACGCTCCAAAGATCCCAGCAATGCGCGATGGATCATGATCGGTCGCTTGCGGTTTCCATCGGCCGCCACATATTCCATGTCAAAGCGCTCGGGAAGATTGAAGTCCAGCTGGACGGTTGAGCACTGCCAGCGCCGGCCAATGGCATCCTCGATCTTGATATCGATCTTCGGACCATAGAAAGCGCCGCCGCCCTCGTCCACTCCGAACTTCAGGCCTTTCTTCTCCAGCGCAGTGCGCAAGGAGGCGGTGGCCTTATCCCAAATATCGTCGGAACCCACTGATTTCTCAGGGCGTGTTGACAATTCGATCTCGTAATTTTCGAAGCCGAAAGCGGTCAGGATATCCAGGGTCAAATCGAGAATCGCAAGAATTTCCGCCTCGATCTGCTCTTCCGTACAAAAGACATGGGCGTCATCCTGGGTGAAGCCCCTGACACGCATCAGGCCGTGCAGCGCCCCCGACATTTCATGCCGGTATACGGTACCAAGCTCGGCCCAGCGCATGGGCAATTCCCGGTAGGATCGCAGAGCATTTTTGTAAATCAGCACGTGAAAAGGGCAGTTCATCGGCTTCAACTGGTAAAGCTGATTGTCCTCTTCCATCGGGCGATACATGGACTCCCGGTAAAAATCCGTGTGCCCGGAAGTATCCCAAAGGCTCTGCAAGGCGATATGCGGGGTATACAGCAGCTCGTAGTCTGCTGAAACGTGGCGATCGCGCCAAAAATCCTCAATTGTGCGCCGAATCCGGGCGCCCTTGGGATGCCAGAACACCAGGCCACCACCAGCATCTTCCTGGAGGCTGAACAAATCCAGCTTTTGACCAATCCGTCGATGATCGCGCTTTTCAGCCTCTTCAAGACGGTGCAAATACGCTTTCAGGGCCTTCTTGTCCGGCCAGGCAGTGCCGTAGATGCGCTGAAGCATCTCGTTATCGGAATTGCCTCTCCAATAGGCACCTGCCACCTTGGTCAGTTTGAAGGCGCCCAACACGCCTGTACGGGGCACGTGAGGCCCGCGGCACAGGTCTTCAAAATCACCCTGCCCGTAGAGACTAATCTCATCACCGGCCGGGATATCCTCAATGATCTTTGCTTTATATTGCTCACCGATTCCCTGGAAATGTTTGATGGCATCCTCGCGAACCATTACCCGGCGAGTCACCTGAAGGTCCTGGGAGGCCAGTTCCTTCATGCGCTTCTCAATCGCCACCAGGTCTTCGGGGGTGAACGCCCTCTCGAAGGCGAAATCGTAATAAAAGCCGTCATCGATAACAGGACCGATGGTGACCTGGGCTGATGGATAAAGCTGCTTTACCGCCTGGGCAAGCAAATGGGCCGTGGAATGCCTGATTACTTCAAGACCCTTGGGGTCCTTGAGTGTCACGATGGCCACGCTTGCGTCAGCGTCCACAACATGGGAAGCATCCACCAACCGACCGTCGACCTCGCCGGCCACCATCGCACGGGCAAGCCCTGGACCGATGTCCTCGGCAATGGCCAGAATCGAGACTGGCTGATCAAACTGTCGCTGGCTGCCATCGGGCAAGCTGATCACGGGCATCAGAGCTTCTCCAGAAATGAAAAAAAGGGCGAACTCAAACGAGATCGCCCTTCGGGAAGACTTTGGTAGGCGCGGCCAGGATTGAACTGGCGACCCCTACCATGTCAAGGTAGTGCTCTACCACTGAGCTACGCGCCTACAACCTCGTCTCTGAGGGCGGACAAAGATAGCCGAGAGAGGTGCATATGACAAGTGCGAATAGGCCTGTTTTTTACAATATTTGATTTAAATTACCTGACCTTCAGGTCCAAACTCCATTTTTCTTAACGATTCGATCTCGTCTCGCAACCCGGCCGCCTCCTCAAACTCCAGGTCCCGGGCATGTTTGAACATTTGTTTTTCCAGCTGATGGATCTTTTTAGCCAGCTGCGCAGGGGTCAAATGCCTGTATAGGGCATGATCTTCCGCAACTTTCTGACGACCTGGAACCGGCGCCCCGCTCCGGGCTCCTTCCATGATGTCGGCAACCGCCTTGCGGATAGAGGTCGGGGTGATCCCATGCTCAATGTTATGGGCAATTTGCTTCTCGCGCCGCCTCTGGGTCTCCGCCAGCGCTCTTTCCATGGAGCCTGTGACCCTGTCAGCGTACAAAATAGCCCGGCCATTGATGTTACGGGCCGCCCTGCCAATTGTCTGGATCAAGGCTCCGGTTGAGCGAAGGAAACCCTCCTTATCCGCATCCAGGATTGCCACCAGGGATACTTCCGGCATATCCAGACCTTCCCGGAGCAGGTTAATCCCCACCAGTGCGTCAAACTCACCCAATCGCAAATCTCGAATTATCTCGGTCCGCTCCACCGTATCGATATCCGAATGCAGATACCTCACCCTGGCACCATTCTCCTCAAGGTATTCGGTAAGATCCTCGGCCATGCGCTTGGTAAGGGTCGTAATCAAGACTCTTTCGTCCTGCTCGGCGCGCTTCCTGATTTCTGAAAGTACATCATCAACCTGGGTCGCCACCGGACGAATCTCGACCTCCGGGTCCACCAGCCCGGTAGGTCGCACCACCTGCTCCACCACCTGCCCCGAATGCTGATACTCATAATCCCTTGGGGTAGCTGAAACAAAGATAGTCTGGGGCGACAAGCGCTCCCATTCATCAAATCTCAGGGGGCGGTTATCCAGGGCGGAAGGAAGGCGGAAACCATATTCTACAAGGGTCTCCTTGCGGGACCGGTCGCCTTTGTACATGGCGCCCAATTGGGGAATGGTGGCATGGCTTTCATCCACCACCAGCAGTGCATCAGCCGGCAGGTAGTCAAACAGGCAGGGAGGCGGCTCGCCCGGTTCTCGTCCCGACAGGTAGCGAGAGTAGTTTTCTATTCCCGAGCAGTAGCCCAGCTCGTTGATCATTTCCAAATCAAACTGGGTGCGCTGTTCCAGTCGTTGGGCCTCCAGCAATTTCCCGTTTTCCCGCATTTGGATTAGTCGCTCGCGCAACTCCTCCTTGATGCTGCCCACCGCCTTTACGAGTACGTCCCTTGGAGTCACGTAGTGAGTCTTTGGATACACCGTCAGCCTGGGCACAGACCTCAGCACCTCCCCGGTCAAGGGATCAAAATTCGATAGCGACTCAATCTCGTCATCAAACAACTCGATGCGAATCGCCTCGCGCTCAGAATCTGCCGGAAAAACATCGATCACATCACCCCTGACGCGGTAGGTACCATGACCAAAATCCACGTCATTGCGCGCATACTGCATCTCGGCCAGCCGTCTGAGAACATACCGCTGATCAATCTTTTCCCCACGCACCAGGTGCAACACCATACTAAGGTAGGCGTTGGGATCCCCAAGACCGTAGATAGCGGACACCGTCGCCACGATGATGACGTCCTTTCGCTCCAGAAGGGCCTTGGTCGCCGACAGCCGCATTTGCTCGATATGAGCATTGATGGACGAGTCCTTCTCGATGAAGGTATCCGAGGACGGCACATAGGCTTCGGGCTGGTAATAGTCGTAGTAAGAGACGAAGTATTCGACAGCATTGTTCGGGAAGAACCCTTTCATCTCTCCGTATAGCTGAGCCGCCAGTGTCTTGTTATGGGCCAGAATCATGGTCGGACGTTGCTGGCTCTGAATCAGGTTGGCAATCGTGAAAGTTTTACCCGAACCGGTGACGCCCAGCAGGGTTTGCCGGGCCAGCCCGGATTCCAGCCCGTCCAGCAGACCGGCAATGGCCGCCGGCTGGTCCCCCGAGGGCTCGTAACTGGACACGATCTGGAACTTCTCAGACAAGATTTCCGTCCTAAAACTCAATTGGCAGCGCCAGCCCTTTCCCGTACCATAAAGGCGCTTCCCGCCCGGGAGCGTGCAGCTGGAGCCAAACTAGTGATTCTACCAATATCCGACCGAGTAAAACGCATTAAACCCTCCCCGACCATCGCGGTATCGATGCGGGCGGCTGAACTCAAGGCTGCGGGTCATGACGTCATTGGCCTGGGCGCAGGCGAGCCAGACTTCGATACGCCGGAGCACATCAAGCAGGCGGCGATCCAGGCGATCCAGGAAGGGTTTACCAAATATACGGCGGTAGATGGAACGGTTGAGCTAAAACGGGCGATTATTGACAAGTTCAAACGAGACAACGAACTGGACTACCAGCTGGACCAGGTGTTGGTGTCAACCGGAGCCAAACAGACCCTCTTCAACCTGTGTCAGGCGGTACTTGGTGCCGGGGACGAAGCCATTATCCCCGCCCCTTACTGGGTGTCCTATCCGGACATCGTGTTGCTGAGCGATGCTACTCCGGTCTCGATATTGGCCGGCGCCGAGCAGGGATTCAAGATCACGCCCGGGCAGTTGGCAGACGCGCTGAACGAAAAAACCCGGATGATGTTCCTGAATACACCCAGCAACCCCACAGGCGTGGTCTACACCCGCGACGAACTGGTTGCCCTGGGCGAGGTACTCGACAAGTATCCCAACGTAGTCATCGCGACTGATGATATGTACGAGCATATCTATTGGGGTGATGCTCCATTCGTAAGTTTTGCCCAGGCCTGTCCGCAGTTATACAACCGGACGGTGACCATCAACGGGGTGTCCAAGGCCTATGCCATGACTGGCTGGCGTATTGGCTATTGCGGCGGCCCGGAACCGATTGTGAAGGCGATGAAGAAAATTCAGAGTCAGAGCACCTCGAACCCGGTATCAATTTCCCAGAAAGCTGCCGTGGCGGCCCTGAATGGAGACCAGTCATGCCTGGCCATGATGGCCGGTGCGTTCAAAGAACGGCACGATTTCGTAGTGAAGAGCTTGAATAACATCAAGGGAGTTAAGTGCCTGACCAGCGATGGGGCTTTTTATGCCTTCCCGGACATGCGCGAGGCCATTGCAAATACGCCTGGAATCGAAGACGACGTCCAGCTGGCAGAATTTCTCCTGGTGGAAGCGGGTCTGGCCTTTGTTCCCGGCTCGGCATTTGGTGCCCCCGGCTACCTGCGGCTATCCTATGCCATCGATATGGACACGCTCACCGACGCCATGGAGCGCCTGAAGCAGTGCCTGGGTTGATGTTCCGAAAGATTGGGGGTTTTCGGCCCCGGATGCCTTGACTTGCCCGGACTGGCAGGGCAGAATCTCGGCCCTTCAACGGTACATCCGCTGAACACTATTCCCCGGTAGCTCAGTTGGTAGAGCAGCTGACTGTTAATCAGCCTGTCGGTGGTTCGAGTCCGCCCCGGGGAGCCATCTTGAAAAGCCTCGTCCTTAGTCTGGACGAGGCTTTTTTATGTCCGAGAGTGTTCTCCCGAGCAGGGGTCAGACAGGACTGCGCCCAATTAATCTGACGCCCCTCCCCCACTGGCTCTCCTGGCCCTGATCGTCTTCTTTAACGCGTCCTGAAAGGCGGTCATCAACACAGCAGTCGAAACACCTATCATCAGAACGCCATTGACTGCCTCCAGCGGCCCCAGCAGTTTATGCTCACTAGACATGACAATATCGCCGTAACCGAGCGTGGCGAAATTCACAGCCGAATGGTAGAAAGCGGTGTGGAAATCCGAAAACTCGCCGAGCATCTGAAACAATAGCGCCCAAATGCCTATCTGGCCAATATTGCCGATAACCAGAATTATCATCACGCCTGACAGGATTTTCAGGGTCGACCACATGGACGGATCACTCACTTGTGTGTCGTGACGCACGTAAAAGCGCATGGCAGCCACGAGCAGCAAGGCCTCCAGCACAAGACAAACTGCCATAGTTGGCAGACCAACCAAAATATTTATCAGCACGAGGGCAACTCCGCAGTAGCTGAAGGCACGCCAGATACACCAAGACGCCGATTACGAACATATTCCAAAACCGACACCGCGGCCCAGGCATACAAGGTCACGACAACAAACAGACTCATACGTACCGCAAATGCCTTATAGACATCTTTGCCGTTAGCGCTGTCCTGAACTGCGGGACCAAGCAAAATCAGCATGGTGACGACCACATTTATCCAGAATGAAGGCGGGAATCGTGTGGCACTCAGGCCATAGATCTTGCTCGAACAATACAAGCCGAAAAGCAGCACCCATAAAAAGAACATCCACAGGTTAGGCGCAAGACTCAAAGCCCACCAAAGAACGATACTGAAAAATCCAGCCAGGAAGGTAGAGCCCAGAAGTTCCCGGCCTGCGCTGCGGGCGTTCACTAATGACCCCTGCTGGCCGAGAGACACCGATTTCATGATCAGCGGCATATACATTGCCGGATTAATCAAGGCCATCAGATATGCAGGCATGACGATCAGTGTGGCGCGCAGCGCAATCCAGCTGGATTGCTCACGCTCCTCATCGGCTGACTTCGGATTTCCCTCGGTTACCGGGTCCTCCGGAAATAACAAAGAGACCAGCCATTGGCATAGCACCGCCAGACCGATACCCACCGCGAGGATCTTGGCCACCAACAAGGCCAACGCAAAGCTGGCTACGCCCGCGGCCGTAAGCAGCGTGAGTCCCACGGTAAGAAACGCGCCAACCGCTGTTTTGCCCTTATTCACGCTAAGGTCGTTGCCCACGAACAACCCGACAGCCACCAGCATCAGTCCGGTCGCCGGATAGTTAATCAGCACGGGAACCATCAACAAACCAGTACCCATGGTGACAGCGACCAACACAATCAGCCCTATGAGGCCTTTCATCCCCAGTGGCGGACCCGGCGTCACCGTCAACATCAGTGCAAAGATAGGAGCGAGATAAGGCAATGGCAGCTGCAAGCTATAACTGGCCGCAAGGGAAAGCGCGACCGTAAGGCTCAGTCGGAAAACCCGCCTGGTCGCCAACGGCATAGCTTTGCTCGCTCCCTCAATAGGCATAGGACAGAACGCTCATAAATCGTATGTACAGCTTGCCAAGGGCATTCAGCACCCCATGCCCTTCGGAATACCCCATGACCGATGCTTGGCCACCAATACGCAACTGCTCTGGCAGATTTGGGGCTTGCGAGAGGTCAAATTCGATCACCACAGGAAAACGCTGGGACTGGCGCAACCAGTCACGGTTGTTTGAAATGCTAGGCAAGGTTCCCGCGGGCGGCGCCTGGCCAGCGCTGATTCCGCGCCCAATGCTACGAACCTTTCCCTTGAACACCTGACCGGGTAAGGAATCGAAAAGTATTTCCACACGACTGCCGTCACGCAAATTACCCAGGTTGTTCTCAGTGAATTCAGCGTTAATCCAGAAATCCTGCAACGAAATAAGCGTCAGCACCGGACTTCCTGTGCCTGAAAACTGACCTATCTCAGCCCTGAGATCAGTGATCAACCCACGAGACGAGGCTCTGACGACGGTATTGGACAAATCCAATTCGGCCTTTTCAACTGCGCTCATTGCCGCTTTCAATATGGCGTTGTTCTTGTCATCGTCCCCACCCTTTTGCTCAATCGCTCTTTGAATATCTGCCTCGGCTTTTCGGACACCAGCTCTTGCCTGCTCTAAAGAAGCCTGGGAAATCTCAAGCCGGCGCAGCGAAATCGTTCCCGGATCTTCCTCGCGAAGGCGCTCCAGACGCATCGCATCCTTTTCCGCCTTATCCGCATTCGCCTTGGCCGCAAGTAAGCCGGCACGGGCTGCCTCGACTGCTGAACTACCGGCATCCACCTGGCGGCGGGCTGTTTCAAGATCCGAGCGGGCCTTTTCCACCGCAATCCGATATTGGGATGGATCAATCTCGAACAGTTGCTGCCCATCCTCAACAATCTGATTGTTCTTGATCCAAACATTGGTCAGCACGCCGGCAACCTTAGGCGCGACACCGACCACATAGCCCTGAACTCTCGCTTGAGTAGTGTATGGCGTGAACCGATCAGCCAGCAGGTACCAAACCAGACTGGACACAATCAGCCCCAGGACAACAAGAGAGCCCCTATTTGCAACGGCTTTGGCCTTCGGCGAAGGCTCAACCGGCATCTCTTCCACAATCTCAGCTTGTTCTTCGATTTT
>Ga0224507_10000431_pt1 | contig 16405 bp, 13 predicted proteins | sample SF_Jan12_sed_USG_3_FD_170159 | JGI IMG/M metagenome (GOLD analysis project Ga0224507, IMG submission 170159) | Sediment microbial communities from San Francisco Bay, California, United States - SF_Jan12_sed_USGS_13 | ecosystem: Environmental > Aquatic > Marine > Sediment | place: USA... | reverse complement strand
AACTTCGTCATTGTTTGGAATGTGTTGTTCACGAATGAGTAATATTATTCCAGATGCGCTAATAATATCAACTGGGTTTGGGTCTGCGATAACGTGGCCATTATTATCAATATAAGCTAACGCAGTGCCGAGGTTTTCGTTAATCAATACACAAACAACATTTGCCCATTTAGTTTTTTCGATTGTAACATCGTAGCGGCGTGTATGATTACCGCCATGCGTAAAAAGGTTCTCGAGCACTATTTCACAGCCTGGTGCCACTATTGCGCGTACGATAAGCTCAGGGTATGCACGAATGGGCCGGATAACAGAATTTGCGCCAGCAGATAGAAAGCGAGAGCGATTATTGTCGTCGACACATTCTACGGTAAGGTTTGCACTGGTTTGCTGCTCTCTGAGGCGATGTAGAATATCAAACGTCACACTGTCTGATATGCAGTCTGTTTCATCAGCGGCTAATATGACAATTTGCGCCGCACCAGTGACATTAACCGCGGCAAGGCTATCCAGGTTGTTAGCTGTTCCTGAGTAATGTATGACCCCCAGTTTTTGTAGTGAGGGGTGTAATCCATCGGGGTACGCAGGTGTAAGTAGTAGTATGGGAATGTCTTTAAAGCTTTCGTGTGCACGAAACTGTGTAATTAAACGCTCAAAATATTGCTCGGCATTATGTGTTGGCGTGTTAATAATGAGTATGTGGTCTTGCATATTCCATCTCCATTGTCCTTTAAGCATTCGTTCCCGACGCTCTAGTCTGAAATCAAAATAATCACCGGCTATTTTTGCAAGAATAAAAATACCGCCAAAATAAAGTAGTATGATTGTTGAGAAACGTCCCATTTCCGTTTGAGCAGAAAGGTCCCCATAGCCGACTGTTGTCACAGTTGTTAATGTAATCCAGATTGAATCGGATATAGACAGGCTTTCAAAATAAAGCATGGCAAAGATATGCAATATAACCATGCTGACAAAATAGAGAGCGAGTTTTGCTATTCGCGTTCGAATATTGAGGTCGAGCAAACGCCTGAGTTGTCGGCTGCGCCTGTGTTTTAGGTAAGAGTGAAAAATAATGGTGCGATAATCCTTCTACATTATATGTTAGGAGCTTATATCTTTATCTCCTGTATCTCCAGTTGCAAATTCAATTAACTCTTGCATTACCCTTCGTTTTATTTCAAGCGTGTCTTGAGGGTCGAGGTCGTAACGCTGAGCCAGTTGCACATAATCATCATGGTTAAGCGACGCTGTTAGTCTGGGGCGTTTTGGTGGAGCAGAAACCGGTAGTTTGGTAATTTGGCGTATCATGTCGGAAGGGCTCATTCCATTGATGCAGGCGACTTGCCGTATTTTATCTTGTACTTTTTCATCAACGTAAAAAGCGACTTGTACGGCCCTTAAGGCTTTATTTGACGCTTGCCATTTGCTCGGTAATTCTTTTTTTTTGCTCATCAGGCTGGAAACATCTCTTCAATATCGGACAATGGACGGCGTATTGATATTATTATGTCTGTCTCACCGCCGTCATAAACTTCGGCTTCAATCATAAACTGGCGTTTATTCCCAATCAACATGTAGTACTCGAAATCATCGCCTTCATTTTCGTTGTTCGGTACAGGATTCTTGCGATAGTCACCCTTGTGGAAATAGCCACCCTCGGCATAAATTTCTTGCAAGTATTTATCCGTTGTCCAGTTTTGTAAATCTTCAGGCTCTGAAATACGGTTCAATGTAGCAGGTTCTTCCGTGTCGAAAATATTAGCGAACTCATCCATACTAAATATTTGTTCGACGATATTTCGGTTGATCTTACGTGAAAATGATAGAAAGGGTTCATCATCAGTTTCATCAACAGTCAAATAGACTGATGCTTGAGATCCTCCTTTAAGAGTAAGCTCAGTGAGCTTACGGTCTTCAAAATCGTATGTATTGACATCAGTGACCTGAAACTCTTTGTTACTCAATTCTGGTTGTGGCATTAAATGAAATTTAACAATGTCGCCTTTATTCAAATCTCGTGGATGATCTAGTATGCGAGTTTCTTTTTTTTCATCATTGTTGAAAAATGATTTAAACAGTCCTTTCATGCTCATATTATATTCCCTTTACTTTATCTTAATTGTGCAACGTTTCTGGCGTGTTTCCTAGAGGCTATATAAAAAGCGAAGTTTACAAAGGTAAATGAGACTTTTTCTATCGCCTCTAGGGGATGCGCCAGGAATGTTGGAGGCAAAAAAATGCCACGATTATTACTAATCGTGGCCATCTTGGGAGGGGTGGAGCATATGCAAATCTGAAAAAGGGAGGGGGCTTTCAGATTTACGCTCCTTTTTTAGCTTTTATTCTATCCAATACACTGGAGGCTGAACTGGTCTGGGGACCAATGCCAGCTTCCTTCATCTTTGTGTCCAAAGAGGTATCGGGGCTTTCGTTATCCAGGGTTTCTGCTGCTTTTAATCTATCGTCAAACTCGCGTTGCTTTGTTTTAATGCGTTCTAAAGATTCAGTTGCACTCATTATTTTAGAGTTACTATTTGAAAAACTGTCACTAATTGCTGATGTTGCTTTTTGAACGCTATCAGTCGTCTTTACCATTGTTAGCTGGCGTTTGTATTCGGCCAACGTACGTTCGGTTTTTTTCACCAATTCTCGCAAACGATTAGCGTGAGCAGAGAAACTGGATTGGGCTTCTTGTTGTTGTCCCAAGTCTGATTCAAGGTTCGCAATTTTATCAGCGATCTCAATGGCTAATGCTTCATCACCTTTGTTGAGTGCTGAAATTGCGTAGCCTTCATATTCATTGACTTTGGTTTTTATCTCTTCAATCTCACGACTCGCTGCCATTTCTTTTGCAATGACGGTAGTGAGATCTTGTTTTGCTTTATGTATATGGCCGTCGGCATCTTTAATTTCTTGCTCAAGAATGCGGATACTATTTGCATCAACGAAAGCTTCACCTGCTTCTGTTGCGCCGCCACGTATTGCTGTAAATATTTTTTTCAACAAGCCCATTTTAATTCCTTATATTGCTACTTAAATTTCGTATTTGTTTTCTTTAGCTACAATTCTTTGCTTAGGATCTTTTATTTCAGCTCTTTATTTCAAGAATTCTGACATAACGTCAATTGCTTCTAACGAATTATCACTTAATGTTACGATTTCGTGAGCAATATCTTCAATACTCGAGTTGGTCGATAACGCGCCAAACACCGCATATTGGTCTCCAATGCGAGCGAATGAGGATAATGGCATGGGAATATTCATGTCCAGCATCATTTCGATCAACTCACCTTTAGACTCAGGCTTTATTTCATTTTCACCCCATAAATAAGAGATGCATAAAATCTGTGTGTCTGTTTGTGTCAGATAAACCGGTATTTCTTCACGGCCAACCAGGATGATCTGTAAAACTTCTTCCTCGCCTGGGATAATCTGATTCTCAAAATCATAGCCTTCACGGGATTCCACACTTAGTTTATCCAGTTGTTCAGCAATTTGTTTGATCTTCATTTTTATCCTTTGACATATTATGTCTTAACTTTAATTGATACGACATATTATGTCAAGACATATTATGTCGGAAATGTATTATTATTTACGTAACGATAAATATTGCCCCTGATACGTCACGAGGAATCTACGTCTATTAAATACGTGGTGTTAAAACTTTAAATTTCAACTCGTCTATTTCAATAAACTGAGACAATTATTCAAAATAAGCGCCGATTTGCTGAATAACCTTTCAAATAATCGGAAATAAGTATTTTATGAGAGCAATATGACGTCTATAGGTTCAATTAATTTGAAAAACTGTTGTCAGTAAATATTGTTATTCAGTGACATGGTAGATGCCTTGCTCTTGTTGCCAGGCTTGTTGGTGATATTGGTACAGAGCGTGATTATTAAGGGTGTTTATTTTGATATTTTTTGTTTCTTCAAAATAATTAAGGGGAAAGATAAATGAGGCCTTCATGAGTTCGGGCGTTAACCAATGGGTCTTAACCGTTAATTGAGGTGTTTCATTTAAGCGATTGAGTGCAGATTGGCCATTTTTTGTGGCGATCGTCCAGCCCCACTCTCCAAAGCTGGGTACATTTTGATGAAACTGCTCTACGTGAGCGTAACCGGCAGCTTTTACTGTTTTGCCAATACTAAGGAATGCTTTTTTTGCGTGATAGGGTGAGGTTGACTGCACAACCATTACGCCGCTACCACTGAGTAAGTGCCCTACTTTTTCGTAAAAGCGATCTGAATATAATTTGTTTAGATCAGGATGGCTGGGATCAGGAAGATCAATAATAATTGTGTCAAATAACTTTTGTTGCTGTAATAACTGCTCGATACTCAGAAATGCATCGCCATAAATTATGTTTAAGCGTTTATCTTTCAATGCGTTCTGGTTCAGATCAAGAAGTGCCTGGTTTATGATGGTCCCTGATTCTTCGTCAAACTTTTCTTCTGAAAAAAATTGAATAATAGATTTGTCTAGCTCAAGCATGGTGACGTTTTTAGGATTCCACTTTAACACTTCCCTTAGAGCCAATCCGTCACCGCCGCCAATAACTAATATGTTGTCATGTTTTGCAGAGGCGGTCATGGCGGGATGAACCAGCATTTCGTGGTAGATCCGTTCATCAAAACTGGAAAACTGAGTGCGCCCATTTATATATAGGGCATAAATGGGTGCAGTATTTGGATTCATTATTCGTTTTGTGATCGCAATGTGCTGGTATTGAGTCTGTTCACTGTAAATAACTTTATCTTTATAGAGCGTGGCCTCAAGGTCTGCATCCCACGTGCTGCCCTTATTAAAAATGATAAGTGCAAATGCGATCAATATCAGGTGGCATAGTAAGAAGGCGGGGCTAAATTTAATTTTTTTATGGTAACGAATATAAAATGCGAGACCCGCAATCAGGTTGACTGATGCGGTAAAAACTGCAGCCGTTGTGATTTCCAGTGATAACATGAATAAAACCCAGATGGCAGCACCGATGCCTGCGCCAATGTAGTCTGCACCGTAAATTGTGCCCGCATTGTGAGTCAGGCTTTTGTCATAAAGCGTCTCCCTGATTCGTGCAATTAGTGGAATTTCCATACCGATCAAAAAACCCAATACAAAACCCATAATATAAGGTGAAAAGCGGGCAAATTGCTGAACGAATATAAAAAAACCACCTTCTGGGTTTAAATCGGGTGGTAGCCCGTAGGTATTGGCAATAATCTGGGGTAAGGTATTTGAGAATGCAAACAGGCTCGCAATGATCAAAACGGAACTGAGGCCAAGTAATGCAATAAGTAGCTCAAGCCAGGCAAAATTCGTGAAAGGGTTTTTTAAAAGCTTTGCTGCGAATGAGCCGATGCCCATAGAGACAATCATGATTCCAATCATGGCAAAGATAGTAGTTTCTACAGCGCCTAATACACGGGCCGCGTAGTGGGAAAGTAGATACTCGTAGATGAGACCGCACCCGGCGAGTACGGCCATAATGACAATGATTAAAGCATCGTCAAGCAGCAGTTTTAACGTTAGTTTGTTTTTCAAAGCTACTTTAAGTATTTTTTAGGCAATCAAGCCAGCCAGCAATAAACCGATAGACACATAAATAGTTGCTTCAATAAAACCGATCCCCATGTTTTGCTGGATATCCACTTCATTAACAACATCAATTTTTGCCAGGATAATATGACGGGCAGCGATAGCAATCAGTGAAAGTGCGATCGTGAGGATAATCGAAATACCCCCCCAGGCCAAGCAAGCCATTAGAAGGCGTTCATCATTATAAGGCACAAAGCCTGACGCAGCCGTAACAGCTAGTGCGACTCCAATTTTATGTCCGCAATAACGCAATGCAATTGCTTTGTTACCGTTTTCAAGTGCTACTTGAAGGCTTTGGCCATTATGTCTTGATGCGTAAACTTTATTACGGTACTGGGTGACCAGAATCAATACAATTTGCGAGACGATAAATCCAATGACAACGGCAATTAATCCGAACAAGCTGGTATCGTCAATCCAACTCATAACGGCTTTTACGATAATGGCGGTTGCGAGCAGATTGCCAACATCCACAATAGCAGCAGCCATGTTGCCTTTCATAATTTGGTCATGAATGTTGATATCAGGCATGGCAAAGTTGTCTAGAACTTTTCTGGACAGCATCATCAAAATGATACCAAGTACACCGTAGGTGACGACTAGCAAGATTTCCTTGAACAGTGAGCTGCCGGCGTCACCGGAGACCACTCCTGTTAGTACGATAGAAAGTGAAATCAGACCGCCGGCAAAGACAAGTCCAAATGCAAAATTGTCTTTAGCTGCGAGTTCCTCTGTAGTGCTGACGTTACTGATAAGTCCAGCTAATTTGCGAAAAGCGGTTAGTAATATAACCGCGAGTACTAAATCGACGGCGAGTATAGCCAAAAGATCTGGGTACCAGTTAATGAGTGTATTAATTTCCATGTTGAAACCTTTATCTCTAATTCTTAATCGATTTGTGTTGGATTATATTATTTGCCGCCAAAGCCGCCGCGAGAATATGTGCTACGGTTACGAAAGCTGGCCGGTGCAGATCTTTTTGACTGCGTACTTCTATTCTGTGATTTTGAAGAGCTGCCGCCATACGTGCTCTTTCTTCGATCTGAGCTGGCGCTACCATAGCTCTTTTTAGTTACGCCATAGTCTCTTTTTGAACCGTATTTTTTGGTCTTCGGAGGATTAGTATTCTTGTTGCGATAATTACCATTACGTTCTCGACCAACGTCGTTGTAATAACTCCAGTCGCGGTTTCGATTCCATTGGTTGTAACCGTAAGAGCGGCCACCGGTGAGATCTCGAAACATGGAATACATACCGTACCAGGCCCAAACCGATGTCCCGCCACTATTATTCCATTGTCCGTAGGATGGATTTCCAATTAACTGACTACCTGCTCCCATATCTTCGGAACGATTGGCTGCTAAAGTTTCACTTTTGGGTGGGCTATCAACTCTGGGAAGGCTACCTCCTGACATATCGGCCAATACATTCACCACATCGACTAGGGCGAAGTGGTAATTTTCCGGTTGAGCGGCATCGATGATTGAGTTTGCTTCTTGGTACCGTGCAAGTGGCGTTTCAAAAAGCCCAGGCTCATTTTTTAACGTGGATAAACGGTTGTCGAGGTTTTTGTAAATAGCGCCTTTGTTGCCGGCATCGAGTGCGAGGTTGTTAATCAGTGAACCTAATTCGGGTTTTTGAGACTTAAGAATCGCGGCATATTCTTTTAATATCAATGCATTTCTAACTAGCCCAGAATTAATGGCAGACTTGAGATGCTGCATACTTTTCTCAGCAGCACTAATTCGCCCAGGTAATTCTGCCTCAGCCTGCTTGGATGACTTTGGCGGGCCGCCATTGTCCGAGCCGCCACAGCCGCTTAGCATTGCCATGGAAAATAGTGTTATAAATAGTAAAAAACGGGTTAGGGGCAATTGAATGTCCTGATGTTTTTATGTGATTGGCCCAAGTATACTAACAAATGATCAAACAAGTCATCTTGCTTGATCAATGTTATTTTTGCCAAATTATTGGCACACTTACGGTTTGCCCTTAAAACAAAATATTATAATAATTATATTCAAAAAAATGCGCCTGATTAAATACACCATATTATTTTTAACACTTCTTTTTGTTTCCATACCTTATGTTGTGCAGATTGCTGCAACGTCACACCTCGAAAAAAAATTTGGCGTGGAGGCGTCGATAGAAAACGTTCGTTTTAATGTGTTTACTGGAGAAACTGGACTAGAAGGTGTGCATATTTACAGTGACAGCGGTGCGGAGTTTCATTTGGGTCATTTTTTAGTTGATATTGATCTTGGGTTATTGTTTGAGCGTAAATTATATATAGAATCCTTGGCGTTATTGAATGTTAAAACGCAGGTGACAGAGAAAGAAAATTTTTGGAATATTGGCGGTATCGTCATCCCTGTTAATGAAGGGAGTAATCTCCAGAACGGCGAAGTCGTTGAATTGAAATCATCGTGGCAGTTTGGTATTGGTGATATTGAGATTGAAAATGCGGACATCACATTCGATACGCAAAAATTTAAAAGTCAGGTGGTGGTTAAATCATTTAAAATGGATAGGGCTACTGATTGGGGGCCGAATAATAAATCATTGTTTGAGCTGTTATTGCTCGTAAATAAAAATACCGTGTCTTTAAAAGGGGATTTACGACCTTTTTCACCGTCTCTTGAGCTTAATGTTTTTGTTGATGTGCAAGGTCTTTTGCTAACCCCGTTGATAGCGCCATTAGTAGACCCTTTAATGGTACCGCCAATTAGCGCAACTCAAAATAACTTACCTTACAGCGATATACAGGCAACGCTTTTTACCGCTCTGCAATTATCCTATTCAATGAAACACGGTACAAAAAATATTACGTTAAATGGCGAGCTGGCCTTAGTTGATGTATTTTTTAATGATCTCGCCAATGAAATTAGCGTTAAAGAAGAAAAACTTAGCTGGGATGGTGATTTGGCGCTGACGTTTTCTGACAATATCTTAGACGGGACAATCGAATCATTATCCAACCTGAAATTATCTCCGTTGCGAATTGAAACAATCGGAGCACCTATGTTGCTTGGTGCACTTAATAGATTTGAGTTAACAAATATTCGAATAAGTTCGTTCAAATTATTGAAAGTCGATAACATTTTTCTGCAGCAATTTATTGCAGTGAAAAATCTGTCTGAGGATAATGCGGCACCGTTGTCTATCGGGAATATGAATTTGTCAGATGTTCGTTACTTGGATAAAGAGCTAATTATTGACAAAATAGATGTTGTGAAATTGCAGTCAAATCTAATCATCAATCCAGGTGGTGGTTTTCGAGTGACCACAGAATTATTTAAATTTGACGACACGGGCAATAAAATGCCGTCTCATAAAGAAGATAATGTTGAAATGACGTTGGCGAATGAGGAGGGAACAGAAGGGGTAAAGGAAGCCAGCAAGCAATTATTTCCAGTGAAGATTCAAAAATTGAATATTAATACGGATAGTAGTTTTAATTTTGTTGATAACTCGGTAACCCCGGCGTTTGAAACTAAAATTAACAAAATTGATTTTGAATTGGAAAATGTGGATACGCGCGATGATAATGTATGGACTACAGCGACTTTTAGTGCAGATATTGATGATTACGGGCATATCAATTTTAACGGGAAGCTACAGCCTTTTTCTCCGAAGCTAAATGCGAAATTTGAAGCGAATATAAAAAATCTGGCATTAGTCCCATTTTCATCTTATTCAGGTAAGTATGCGGATCTATTCATCAAGCGAGGCTCAGCGAATTCACATATAAAAATAGACATTGTGAATGATAAGTTGAATATAAAAAACAATTTTCAACTCAATAAATTAAAGCTAGAGTCGGGGGATAGTGAGGTTAGTAAAAGCTGGATGGTAGAAATGCCCATGCCGTTGAATTTGACGTTGGATGTATTGCGGGATAAAAATGATATTATCAGTCTAGATATCCCCATTAAAGGAAAGATTTCAGACCCTGATTTTCATCTGCAGTCCATATACAGCACGGCAATGACAAAGGCATTAAGATTTGCGGCTACTTATTATATTACACAAGCCGTTCAGCCGTTAGGTTTGATCATATCGGCAGGTAAACTTATTGGAAAAGCGGTGCAGCCACGTTTTGAGTCGTTGGAGTTTGATTATGGCTCTGTTGAGTTATCTGCAGGCAATAAAAGCCACTTAACAAAGTTAGCAAAACTCTTTATTGAGCGCCCTAAATTAAGCCTAACGGTTTGTGCGATATCAGTTGAAAATGACTGGCTAGCGATAAAGAAAAATTTGACGGATGCAGAAAAAGATAAGGCGGTTGATGAGTCACTGGATATAATGAGCAGGCAAAATCGATTGTTAAAGCTCGCCTCGTCGAGGAGCCAGGCCGTTAAGCGTTATATTGTTGATACTTACGCGCTAGATCCGGCACGAATTAATGAGTGTAGTAGCAAAATAGATAAAGACCTCAAGGCTATTCCGACAGTAGAGCTGTCTCTTTAATATTTACTAATGGTGGTGAGGTGTGAGCTTTCAGGCTGTGCTTCCCTTCATCAGTGATAAATGCCCAGATATCCGGTCGTTGCCTATGAATACCTAGCAACACTTCTCTGCCATTTTCAAAACAAACGTGGCGATCTCCGCAATATTTTATATGTTTGCTTAAGTGTTTGAAGTGGATGCCTATACGCGCAAGAAGCCGAATTAGTTGAGGCTCCATTAGTGCCAACCAATAACTAATTTCGTGTTTTTCACTCATTAATATAATAGCTTTGAATAAACCAAGTGAAATTTGTGCGGCAAATTGTCGTTTTTGCCTTGACGACATCATACCGAAATCATTTCCTATCCCATGTATAGTGCTACTTTCACCGGTACGCTGCCTGAAGTGTTTAGAGATTAATAATCGTGATATTTCGGCGACATGCTCTCGTGGAGCATTCACTAATTTAGCATATTCGTGGCGACAGCTTTGTGTTAAATGAGATTCAATGGGAAATATTTCAGAAACCCGATTAAACGATGGGAGCACTAGACGAACAGAGGCGGCATAAAGTCCTGAATCTTTATGTAATATTAGGCTGTGCGCTGACCGGGTGTCGTATTCGTCAATTTCCGAAGAATTTTTATATTCATTTTCGATAAAATAGTGCTTTTCAACACAAAAAGTCTGGTATCGAAGCTTGTGGCATTCTTGTAAATGTTCTCGAGTTGTTGCAGGAACAATCTCAAAATAATTATTAAAATGGGTAATAATATTTTGCATGTGAATTATTAGCGCCTGAAAAATATGTTTAGGATAGAAGTAAGTAGTTTAGGGTATTCTTTCATCTGGAGCACTTGATTTTGAATGATTGACAAAGTTTCTTCTCAAGGTGCTAATTATAGTCTAGTATCCTTTTATTGTAGGCTGCATTCAATTTAAACATTTATTTAGATTATTATAATAAATAGATTGTCTTGAGGCTATTTAATAGGATTTTGAAAAAATATTATGCAGTATATCGGTTTTTATAAAATGCATTTTAGTTATTGCAGCCGTTTCCCAAAATGGATTCTAATATTATGGGTGCTTTCATTATGCCTTAGTGTAAGTTCTAAGGCTTATTCGAACGATATAATAGTTCACTCTGGTGTGGAAAAAAAGTTATCTCGTAATACATTGCGTTCCATTTACAGTATGAGATTGCAATCATGGGATGACGGTGTTGGGGTAACCGTTTTCATATTAGATCCTGTCGGTGAATCCCATCGGAAATTTTGTTTAGAAACCTTGAGTATTTTCCCGTATCAATTACAAAGGGTGTGGGATGTGTTGGTTTTTTCCGGCACTGGCCAGGCGCCTGTTGTTGTTGAAACGGAGCAGGAAATGATTGCTAGAGTTAAATCAACACCTGGTGCGATCGGTTATGTTACTAAAATGGAGGTGCCTGCTGGTGTTAAAAAAATTAACGTTGAGTAAATGGCACTGCATTATTTATTTGTCGCTGCAATTGTTGCTGTTGCCCGACAGTGTTTACGCTGCCTCGAAATTTTCAAATGTGCATATGAGTGGTTTTATTATGCAGTCTTATATAAAAACTGAAAATAATAATTTTCTAGGCTCGAGCGTAGGCAAAGGAAGCTTAGGGTATACAGAAATTGGAATTAATGGGTTTGTAAAAGTATCACCTAGGTTACAGTTTGCTTCGCAATTACTTTCCCGAAGGGCCGGTAAAACGGATGATGGCAAGCCTAGAGTTGATTTTGCATTATTGGATTATCGTTTAATCGACAAGTCGAATTATGGTTTGGGGCTGCGAATGGGGAGAGTTAAAAACCCTTTTGGGTTTTATAATGAAACAAGGGATGTGTCGTTTACCCGAGAAAATATTATTTTACCCCAGTCAATTTATTTTGAACGCACGAGAGATTTGTCTGTTTCATCAGACGCTATGCATGTTTATGGTCATAAACAAACGACAATTGGTTTATTTAATGGCACATTCGTTGTTGGTATGCCAAGGGTAACAGATGAAAATACGGAATATGCATTGCTAGGTGATAGCAAGTCAGGTGAGTTTGTGGCGAAGCCATCTTTAATTGGGCGCGTCAGGTTTGAGTCAAATGACTCACGCATCACGGGCGCATTTAGTCATGTTAGGTTATTTCTTGATTATGATCCGGCTGAGTCTGAAGCTCCGTCTTTTAACGGTAATGGTGAAGTTGATTTTAAAATGAATATATTTTCACTGAAATATAATTTGATGAGGTGGAGTTTTGTTGGTGAATATGCGCAAAGGAAAGTTAAGTCAGACGGTATAGCGTATATTCCATCTGATGCTAACAACAAAACAGGCGAAAGTTTTTATGTTCAGTCTATCTTTCGGTTTAATCATAAGTGGAATGTAATTGCGAGATATGATGTTTTGTACGCGGATAAAGAGGATCGTGATGGAATGAAATTTACGAAACTGTTATTGGCGAAACAGGTGGCGGTTAAAAACTACTCTCGTTATGCTAAGGATATTATGCTTGGTGTGCAATTTAAGATGAGCAGGTATTGGATGAGCAGATTGGAGTTACACTCTGTTGACGGTACTGCCTGGCTGCCAAAGCAAGATAATGCTGATGAATCCATGATAGAGCGTAAGTGGAAAATGTTGAATTACTCAATGTCGTATCGTTTTTAGTTTATAAAGAAGATTGTATGCAAAAGCTTCGTGTTCAGGAAAAAACAGTTTTCTTCAGTTTGAAATGGAGTGTGTTGTTATTCCTTAGTCTCATTTTAATCGTTATCAATAGCTATTTTTATTATTTTCATAAGTCTGGCCTTGAGGAAGGATTTCAGGCGGATCGAGATCTCGCGTTACAGCGTAATACCGTTCAGCTTGAGGGTTTGATAAGTCAATCAGCCGTTTATTTGCAACAGATCGCCGAAATTACTCCTTCTTTGTATGGTATGCAGACGTTGATTGATAATGACGATACTAATGCGTTGTATAGTTTATTTGAATCTCAGTGGCCGACCTTGCAAATACAGGCAGATATCGACACGGTTGGTTTTTATAATATAGGGGCTGATAAATTAAAATTGTGGGGTGATACAGGTCTTTTGCAAAGTTCGTTTGCCCCTTTTATTGACGATTTGTTATCTGATAGGCGTAATATTGAGAGGCCGGTCACTAAAGTTTATTGCAGTGTAACCTGTCGTCAATATGTGTTTGTTCCTATTTTTTCTCAACAAAAACAATGGGGCGTTACTATTGTGGGGCGGTCATTGGTGGAGTCGATAATTAATTTCAGTCGCACTGCAAATATCGATATCGGGATTTTGTCAGCGGAGTATGTTGATTCACAGAGTTCGCCTCGAATCATGAGTCCCTGGGAAGTAAAAGTTATAGCGCTTTCCAATTACGCGAAAACTAACTCAATATTAAAAACATTTTCAAAAAATGTTGCGTTATCTGATGTTGAAAAGCATGGTTCAATTCAGAATGTGGGCGGTAAAATTTTTGAAATAAAAGCACGGCTATTAGATGAGTCAAGTGAAGTATACGTTGTTTTTCTTGAGGATATATCTGAGCCTGTTAGCGTTATAGAAAAAGCAGTGAGCGAAACACTTTGGACAGGGATTTTTGGTGTGCTGTTATCTGAATTAGCACTGCTGCTCATTTTGTGGCCAACGATGTCAAATTTAATGCGAACACTCAACGTAATTCCGCTGCTTGCCGTCAGCGCTTTTGGGCGAGCGCGGGAATCTGTTAGCCAGCCTAGGCGGTTTTCTTTGTTTAAAGACGAGATTGATATACTTGATGAGTCGATCATTGACTTGGCAACCCAACTAGAGGGGCTTGAAAAGAGTGTCGAGGAGCGCTCAAGGGCTCTATCGAAAAAGATGGGTGAATTGACCGTAGAGCGAGATTTTATAAAGCATTTGTTAGATACTGCTCAGGTTATTATTGTAACAATGGATGCAAATGGAAAAATAATTCTGGTTAGTCAGCAGGTTGAAAGTGTTATTGGTTATCGTCCTGAGGAACTCGTCGGGCAGGGGTTTTCCAGGTACCTTTGTGGTGAATCAGATCAATCATTATTTAGATATAATTTGAAAAAAGTGTCTGATGGTGGGCTTTCTCGGTACCGGAATGAGATTAGCCTGCCGCGGAAAAATGGCAAGCTATGTACCATTGAGTGGTTGCACTCTCATATTGAATCTAAAAATACCAATGGTGCAACAGTTTTATCTGTCGGCTTAGACGTTTCTGACCGTAAAGCATATGAGCAAGAAATTGGATGGCTGGCAGACCATGATTCATTAACTGGATTGTATAATCGTCGCAGATTTAATTCAATTTTAAAAAGAACATTGAGTATCGCAAATAGGTATAAGCAGGATGTCGGCTTACTATTTCTGGATCTGGATAATTTTAAACAACTTAATGATACTTTAGGGCATCAAACCGGTGACCTTTTAATAAAGGCGGTATCTGACTGCCTTAAACTTATATTGCGCGAGTCGGATTATATTGCTCGATTAGGTGGTGATGAATTTGCGATTATTCTACCTAATATAATGGTAGATGATGCTGTTGACGTGGCAAATAAAATTAACAAGCATTTAATTTCCTTACGATTACCAATGATGGACAGTAATCACCGGACCAGTGCAAGTATTGGTGTTGCTATGTATCCAGATCATGCGGTGAGTGCGAACGATTTACTATCAAATGCTGATTTGGCAATGTATCAAGCAAAATCTCGAGGTCGTGGTTGTTGGCATATGTTTTCTAAAGAGGATAATGTAAAAGAACGAATTGAAACGCAGTTGTACTGGCGACATAAAATTGTAGATGCTTTGGCACATGATAAGTTTGAATTGCATTATCAGCCGATTTTAAATATTTCTGATAATGATGTTTCTCATTATGAAGCGCTTATTCGTATTAGAGATGATAATGGAGACTTGTTGTTGCCGTCGCCGTTTATCGCGGTAGCAGAAAAAACCGGGTTGATTCATGATATTGATCATCTGGTATTGCGTAAGGCGATATCTGAGTTGCAGAGACAGTCTGAAATAGGAAACGAATTGGTGATGGCGATTAATCTGTCCGCTCATTCTTTTTCTGATCCGCAGTTGCTACCATTGTTGGATCGATTACTAAATTTGTCAAATGTTGATCCATCAAATATCATTTTTGAAATTACTGAAACAGCCGCATTGTCCGACCTGGTTGGGGCAGCAAATTTAATTCGAAAAATTCACGATTTTGGTTGTCGCTTTGCCCTTGATGATTTTGGTGTTGGATTTTCATCATTTTACTATTTGAAAGAATTGCCGGTAGACTTTGTTAAAATCGATGGCTCATTTATTCATGATTTACCAGCGAATAGAAATGATCAGATATTGGTGAAGGCAATGGCCGATATTGCAAGAGAGTTTGGTAAAAAGACCATTGCTGAATTTGTCCAGGATGACGAAACGTTAATTATTCTAAAGTCATATAATATTGACTATGCTCAAGGCTTTCATGTTGGTAAGCCTGGAATCTTAGCTGCTTGATACTATAATAGTATGTTTAACCTAGAATAATCAATTGGACGCGCGTTTAGAGTGCAAGCAGTTGGTTTGATTAGCGTAATGAAATTTTTTGCGTTCACCTGGTTGGTGAATCAAACATTTTTCATATAGCTAAGCGAATCAAATGATTGTGCTATAAATCGTGGATCAACTGATTAATCTAGGTTTAAGAGAAGCTAGTAAAAGCATCTCGAATGATATTGATTGCGCTATCGAGTTCGCTTTTTGTAGTGGTTAGTGGAGGGGCAAAACGAACAACTGTTTCGTGTGTTTCTTTGGTTAATAAGCCTTTACTCATTAATATTTCGCATACTTTTCGGGCGCTGGCTATTTCCGGATTTACTTCTACGCCAATAAGTAAGCCTTTTCCGCGAACTTCTTTGATCAGAGGTGATTTTATTTCTTTTAATGACTTTATGAAGTGAGCGCCAAGACTGGCAGCGACTTCAGGTAATTGTTTTTCAACAGTGAGTTTGAGTGCTTCAAGACCGACAGCAGCAGACAATGGGTTGCCACCAAACGTGCTGCCATGATCGCCGGGTGTAAAAACATCCATCACGTCTTTTCTACAAAGAAACATAGAAACAGCAAGCATGCCACCGCCAAGTGCTTTCCCTAAAATGAGGCCATCAGGTTTAACATTGTCGTGATCAGAGGCAAATAATTTTCCGGTACGGCCCAATCCTGTCTGAATCTCATCGCAAATGAGCAATACATTGTGTTTTTTGCAAATCTCAGCGCATTTTTTTAGGTAGCCATCGGGAGGGACTATGATACCGCCT
>Ga0224507_10000430_pt1 | contig 16446 bp, 20 predicted proteins | sample SF_Jan12_sed_USG_3_FD_170159 | JGI IMG/M metagenome (GOLD analysis project Ga0224507, IMG submission 170159) | Sediment microbial communities from San Francisco Bay, California, United States - SF_Jan12_sed_USGS_13 | ecosystem: Environmental > Aquatic > Marine > Sediment | place: USA... | reverse complement strand
CTTTCCCCGTCCCGCTCCACGTAGACCCCGTTCAAGCAGTACCGAGTCTCGTCCCGCGAGACGGCGTACGCGGTCTCCCGGCAGAGCTTGGCGACGACGCCAACGTCGATCGAGGCGCCCGCGAAGGGCTCCCCGAGCGCCGGCAACTCCGGGAACTCCCCCGCCGACGACGCGACCAGCGTCGACGCCACCGCGCCGACCCGGACGTGGACCATTCCCGCCGCGTCGTCTACCTCCAGCTCGACCTCAGGCACTTTCCCCTTCACCCTCTTCGCCAGCTCCCGCAGGGACGCGCAGAAGCCGCGCTCAGGCCCCGCGACCCCGGGGAACCGCCAGACCGCCGCCAGCTCCAGGTCGGTCGCCGTCAACTCCAGCTCCCCCGACGCCCCAGCCGCGAAGCGAACGCAGTCGAGGATCGACGACGCTCGCCGCCTCCCAGCCACGCGGTTCAGCGCCGCCAGCGCCCCGCTCAGCTCCTTCCGATTGATGGTGGTCGCGGTCGCGATCATCGCGGCTCTCCTTCCCCGAGCTCCCCCACTCGGCGCGAAATAGGTGGATTCCTCTCCGCGAAGGATATCCACCCCTCCCCTCGGCGTCAAGACCTTCCTTGAATTCTCGTCGAAAGATGCTGCTGAAGACCCCGCGCTAGCCCCGCCCGCGAGCGCCCCGCCCCTCCCCGCGATCTCCACATTATGTAGTGTAGACCGCCACCGCGCGAGGCCCGCGCTCGAGGGGACCGCGCGCCTGGGAGGGGGGTGGGTCCCGCGGGGAATCGTCGCCCCCTACCCCCCGCGCCTCATCAGAGCGGTTCGGAATACTTGACCACGGGGCGCGGTCTGAGCCGAGACGCCCCCCAGCCTGGGCGGACCGGAGCCTGAGCGCCGCCGCCGCGCCGAAGCGCCGGGGAGCTCGAAGGTCGGAAGAGTGCCGCTTTCGTGGGGAAGCACCACTCTATCACTGCCTCCCACCAGCGCCGATCCGCTCGAGCTTCAACGCGCGGGATTCCACCCCCACAATAACGCGGCGCCGAGGTCAAGATTAGCGGCTCGGGAGCCCTCGCGGCGGCGCTCGCGGGCTCGCCCGGGCGCTCGCGCGGGACTCGCCCGCGCGCGCGATCGAAAGTTGACTCTTTTGTCCACTTTATTCCAACTGTCCCAACCTGTCCCTACCTTGTCCCTACCTCCCGAGGCCGAAATCTTTAATGATTCCGAGGGGTTGCCCTACCGTCCCGACCGTCCCTACCTTTTTCTAAATTCATCTTATATAGAACACTCTCTTTTTCTTCTTCTCTACATTAGAGTATGTATATTTCCTTCTATTCTCTCTTCTTTCTTCTTTCTTCTAATTCAAAAAAGGTAGGGACGGTAGGGACGGTAGGGCAACCCATCGAGGTTAAAGGGTTTTTTCTGTCCCAACCTGTCCCGACCGTCCCTACCTTGGGGTCCCCGCGGGGAAAACGGTGTGGGGCGATCTCCACATCACGAGGTGTATGCCACCCGGGGCGCGAGTCCCCGCGGGGAGGAGCGGCTCGGCGCGGGCGGGGCGCGCGAGGGCGTCGAGGATCTGGTGTCGCGGCTAGTCTTCGGGGTCGACGCGCAGCAGGCGCCAGAGGCGGCGGATCGTCGGGGCGTCGCGGGGCTGGAAGGCGTTCCCGGGGAGCCCGCCGGCCGCGAGCTTCCCCAGCCAGTCCTCGAAGGCGGCGGCGTCGGAGAAGCCGCCCCGGTGGCCCCGGGACCGCGCCACCACGGAGCCGTCCGTCCACAGGGACACCTTGACCTTGTGGTCGACGCTCGTCAGGGAGCGGCTCTCGTGGGGCATGACCCGGTCGAGGATAGCTTGAACGGCCCTCGTGGGTGCCCCCTCCGGGGCGACTTGGCCGCCACCCGCGTTTCCCTCGAAGGGGAGGGGCCTCGTCACGGCGACGGCGAAGAACCGCTCGGCGGTGAGGTCGGGGGGCGCTCGACCCTCCGAGCAACCGGGCAGGACGTGGACAGGCCGCGACCCTCCGGGGTCGGTCGCGTGAAGTGGAGGAAGGGGCCGGGGAGCTCGAGCTCGTAGACCGCCCCCGGCAGGAGCTGGCCCCCGAACCACTCGGGGGGCAGGAAGCCGACGGGCGTCAAGGAGGAAACATGGCCAAGGTGGCCCCGTTCCACTCAAAGAAGAAGAGCGATCGCAACGTCTATCATGACAACAGCAGCTGCACCGAGGGAAACAACATCGAGCCCCAGAACAAGGTTTCCGGCACCGGTGGCCGGCCCAAGTGCGAGCATTGCCAGCGTCTAGGCTAGATCTCGAATCTCTGGCCGGAACACAAGCTCCCACCATGGCCCGGCCAATTGGCCGTCGGAGCAGTGATAGACGTGCTGAAGCCGCAACACAGGCAAGCCGTGTTCCATCGCCACGGCGAACGCCCGATAGCCTGCCCATGAGCTGCCGTCGAACTTGATCGTTGGGTCCGGGAAGGCATGGCCCGGACCCCCCTCACAGGACTCGAATGTCTCGATTCCGCCAGCACGCAGGACAAGCACGGCGTGCCGGATACCAGGATCGAGGGGTAGATCAGCCTCGGGGGCGAATTCTTCAAGATCATCCGACTGGCGCTTGGTCTGGTTCACAGAACTACCCCATCGCCCTTCGGCAGCCTGGACTTTTCGCATGAGGCTCGAAAGGGGCGATGGGGTAGATCCCCACGGGGGTTATCAGTGCCATCGCCTTCATGGTCGGAGCTCCTTTTTGAGTGCCCCGCGCACCTCGTCGCGGGGCGGCCGGAATCGCCGGGAGGAGGAACTATCAGGTAAAGGGGTCGCCTGGGTGAAAAAGCGTCACGCCAAGGGTCCATTTGCGAGGTAGAGGATTGGATCAGCGTGGCATGGTTTCGGGGAGCACCAGCAGACGAGGTCCATTCCCCGGACTTCGTGGAGGTCGGCTAGGAGGCCAGGGTTTCTCAGCAAGTCGAGGCGGTAAGCCTCGACGGCCTCTTCCCTGGTCATGCCTGGTCCTTCTCGGTGCGGGTTTCCCCACTTCGAGGGGCGCCCCACGTAGACGGCGGTCCCGGCTAAGACGCGATCTTCCCAATCGGGGGTGGTTTTCGCGTTCAGGACCTTGGGTGAGCTCACGGTTCCCCCCATTCTAGCTCGGCGCCCACGTGCTCCTCGAAGGCCCCGCGCGCCTCCTCCAGGGGCGGGAGCCGGATCACCCTGGCCCTGTCCCCCTCCACGCGCCTGCGCCCTTCGCGGAGGTCCCCGAAGACCTTCTTGAGCCTCCCCATCACGTCCATCTCGACGCTCCTCCTAGAGATCCCGACGTCTTGGGCCACCCTCTGGTAGCTCTCGTACACGGAGACCTTCGAGGTGAAGCCGCCGGGCCAGCCCTCCTCGAAGTCGGACAGCCTCCCGGCGTCCAGGACGACCCGAAGCCACTGGTCGATCGAGTCGAGGCTCTCGAGCTTCTGGTCCCTGAGGGCCCCGGTCTTGATGATCTCGCTCGGGTCCGGGAGGTCGGCGAGGTCGAGGCTCCGAAGGTGGCGCATCAGGGCCCCGTAGCCTCCACCCTCGAGCTCCTCCACGATCGGCCGGAACCAGCCTTCCCGGTCGCCGACCTTCTCCCCCGAGACGTCGAGGACCTGCCACCTCCTGGCGGTGGCGCTCGCCGGGACGACCCACTGGTTGTTCGAGCTGATGACGAGCCGACAGAAGTCCCGGCCCGGGGTGGCGTCGACCCCCTTCTTCTCGAAGGTCCCCTTCTTCTCCGTCACCATGTTCTTGAGGGTGCCCTCCTCGAGCCGTCGGCCGCCCCAGGTGACCTCGTCGGCGAAGACCAGGAGCTTCCCCTCCAGGTGGGAGTTGAACGACCTCGTGAGCTGGCCCGGGTGCGTGACGTGGATCCCGTGGACCCCGCAGAGCTCGATCAGCGCGTTGGCGAAGACGCCCTTGCCGGTCCCCTCGCCGCTCCTGAGGACGATCGCCGTCCCGGGCTTCTCCCAGGGGCGCTGCACCATGTGGGCCATCCAAGCCAGGACCCACTCGTAGAGGGTCTCGTCCCCGGAGCAGACCACCTCCCGAACGTGGGCCAGGTACCGCTCGCAGCTCCCGGGGCCGGGATCGTACCGCCAACCCCGCCAGAGGTTGAGGACCCCCTCCGGGAGCTCCTCGCCGGAGCCGGGGGGCAGGAAGTCGCGCCCCGAGTAGGAGCGCCTCTGCTTCCACCCGAACCAGAGGTTCCCGATCGAGTCTCGGACGGGGGTCCCGTCCTTCTTCTTGTCCCCGGTCTTGAACCGGGGGTGCAGGTGGAGGCCCAGGAAGGCCCTGGTCGACATGAAGACGACGGGGTGCTCCAGGGATCTCAGGTGGGCGATCATGCCCTGCCCGATGGCGACGTAGGCATACTCCTCGTTGAAGGTTCTGAGGGCCCTCAGGCGGGGGGAGGCGGAGTCCCCGAAGTCCTCCTGGGGCGTCGCCCTTTCCGGGGTCCAGCCCCCTTTTCTGGCGAGGTGATAGATGGTCCCGGGCCCCACGCCACCCCCCTCCGAGAAGGTCCCCCACTTCTCCTCGCAGAGGCCGGCGTCGAAGTCCGGGTATCCCTGGCCGGCGGACCACTCGAGCCAGAGCTCGAGGGCCTCCTCGAGCCCCGAGGAGTGGAGGGCCTGGCCGACCCGGACCCACTGGTGGTAGTCGGCGTTCGAGACCTTCTCGAGGGCCCCGCGGAGCTCGTCCACGTCCACGTCCTCGGGCGGGCCCGTGGAAGAGGACTTTTCGGGTTTTTCCTTGGGCAACCGCCTCGCGCGCCAGGTCGAGCCCCCAGTGAAGGACTCCTCGTAGCGGTAGAGCGCCTTCCGATCGGGGTGGACGGCCGGGGCGAAGAAGCAGGGGCTCGCCCAGCTCTCGCGGGTGGGCTCCAGGGCCGCGAGCCGGAAGAGCTGGGTCGTGATCTGCTCGAGGGCCTCCCAGGAGGGGGCCGCGTGGTCCGTGAAGACCCGGTACGAGTGAACCCCGCTCTTGGCCCCGTGGGAGTAGGTCGTGTGGCCGGCGTGGTCGACCCCCATGGTCCTCAGGCGCGCGGAGCACTCCTTCAAGCTGACGGGCGACTTGTCGACGTCCAGGACCACCAGGAACGGAGGCTCGAGGTTCGCCTTCTTCCTGGGCCCGCGGCAGAGCCCCCTGGAGAAGAGGGGGACGGCCCTCTTCTCGCGGATCTTCGGGGGCTTTCGGCGGAGCCACCTCGCGAGGTCGGGGAGGGATCGGAAGGAGAGGCCCTCGGCCCCCGTTTTCTTCGTGGCGAAGGCGCTCGGGTAGACCGTCACGCGAGCCTTGTTTGACGCGGAGATCAGGTCCTTGTAACGTTTCACGGGAGGTTCGCCTATGCGTTGCTGACGACAACGAGGAGCACTTGGGAAACCGCCAAACGGCCCCCCTCGGCCATCGCCTTGGGGGGCCCTCTCTCAGAGGTGAAGAGGTGACGAGGACCCACGACCGCCGCCCTCGACCCTATGACTACCAGGTAAAGTCCATCGAGTTCTTGCGGGCTAGGCACCGCTCCATTCTCGCGCACGACCCGGGGCTTGGAAAGAGCATGGTCTCGATCCTCGCCGCCGACCTCCCGGCGCTCGTGGTGGCCCCCGCCAGCGTCAAGATCAACTGGAGGCGAGAAATCGAGACGTGGAGGCGCCGATCCACGAGGGCGTGGGACGTCGTCAGTTACGCGGACTCGAACCTCGACCAGGTCGACCCGCGCCAATACAAGACCCTCGTCGTCGACGAGGTCCACTACGTGAAAAACCCGGAGGCGAAGAGGTCCCGGCTCGTCTGCGGGCTGATCCGAAAGGTCGGCAAGAAGGGCCGAGTGTTTGCACTCTCTGGCACCCTCGTCCCGAATCGACCGATCGAGCTCTGGCCGCTCCTCTACGCGATGAGGGTCACGAGGAGGAGCTTCGCGGGTTTCGCCCTCAAGTTCGCGGCGGCCTACGAGAACGAGTGGGGGGAGCTGGACGTTCGGGGCGCCAGCAACCTCCCGAGGCTTCGCCGGCTCCTGAGGCCCCACTGCCTGCGCTACAGAAAGGGGGACGTTCTCCCGGAGCTCCCCGACAAGACCTGGAGGGTGATGGCCCTCGACCTCCCCGTGCCGTCCAGGGAGAAGGACTTCTCTCTTCGGGACCTCCGCCGCATGAGGGAGCCCGTGGCCTTCGAGGCCATGTCTGATGTCTTGAAGCTCCACGGTCAGCGGAAGGTCCCCCTCGCCGCCCAGCACGTCAAGGACCTCCTCGAAGCCGTCCCCAAGGTCATCCTCTTCGCCCACCACCGAGACGTGATCCACGCCCTGGCGGGGGAGCTGAAAAGGTACCACCCGGTCATGGTGATGGGGGGTCAAACGCCGAGGAGGCGCCAGGCGGCCGTCGACAGGTTTCAGGAGCAGGGGTCCAGGACTCGGCTCTTCATCGGGCAGGTCGAGGCGGCCGGGGTGGGCCTCAACCTCACCGCCGCGAGCCACGTGGTCTTCGCCGAGGCCTCCTGGGTCCCGAGCACCCTGGAGCAGGCCGCCGACCGGGCCCACCGGATAGGCTCGACCGGGAACGTCACCGTGGACCTCCTGACGATCTCCGGCTCGATCGACGAGCACATGCTCAGGAGGGCCCTGGAGAAGAAGGAGGTCGTCGACCAGGTCGTCCCCGAAAACCACCCCTTTACTCCCGATGAGGTTGGCGCTAGGATACTGTATTCGCGAGACTAGGTCCACGGGACCCGGGAAGGGAGATGCGAGATCGGAGGCCGAGGTCGAAGCCCTGCGCCAGGTGCCGGGAGGTGAAGCCGCTCCGGCAGTTCGGCGACAACCTGAGGATGAGGCTCGGGAAGAAGAGCTACTGCCGCCAATGCGAGCGCGAGGCGAAGGCCGAGTGGAAGCGGCGGCAAGTCGACAAGAAGAAGTGACAACCCAACATAGTCGAGAGGAACGACCCACGTGAGCAAGGACAACGAGCGAGAGAAGGTGAGGCAGAAGATCGCCGAGGGGCTCGAGACGCTCTCCGAGGGCGTCGAGGCGCTCAAGGAGGCCGCCGAGGTCTTCGCCTCGGCCCTAGCGGCCTCGAATCCGAAGAAGGGCGCGAGCGAGGACCCGAAAAAGGACTCGAAAGGGAAGAAGGGGAAGAAGGGCTCGAAACCGAAGAAGAGCAAGAAGGTGAAGAAGGGCAAGAAGGGGCCCTCCCTCGACGACGTCCGCGCGGTGTTCATCGACGTGATCGAGGAGCACGGGAACGAGGGCGCCGAGGAGGTCCTCGAGTCCTTCGGGACCGACAAGGTGGGCGAGCTCGACCCGGACGACTACGGGAAGGCGATCAAGGCCGCGAAGAAGTATCTCGAGGACAACGCCGACGACGAGGACAACGCCGACGACGAGGACTCCGACGACGACTCCGATGACGACTCCGATGACGAGGAGGGGGAGGAGGACTAGCCGAGCCGCGGGCGCGCGGGGAGAGCGACCTCGAACTCCCCCGCTCCGAGATCCGCGCGCCCGCGGTAATTCTCCAGGAAGGACCATGCCCCACGAGCTGAAGTTCCACCCCTCCTCCGCGTCGAGGTGGCTCTCCTGCACCGCCAGCCCCACGATCGACGTGAGCGACCTGGAGGAGCCCGAGCGCCGCTACGCCGAGAGGGGGCACAAGCTTCACGAGGTCGCGGAGCACTGCCTCAGGACCGGCGGCGATCCCCCGAAGGACCTCCCGGTCGACGACCGCCTGTCTGTCGAGGAGTACGTCGACCTCGTGCGAGCTCGCCCCGGCGCGAAGTTCTACGAGGTGCGAGCCGAGTTCGCCCCCGGGTGTCGAGGACGAGCCGACGCGGTGGTCTTCGACCCGCCGTGGCTCGAGGTCATCGACTTCAAGGCCGGGTACATCTTCGTCGACCCGGAGGAGAACGAGCAGCTCAGCATATACGCCCTGGCGGTCGCGAGGAAGTACCGCGCCGCGTTCGACTTCTCAAAGGTTCGCCTCACCATCGCCCAGCCGGCCGCGGAGAACTTCAACTCCTGGGAAGTTTCGAGGAGGAGGCTCGAGAAGTGGGGCGAGGAGGTCCGAAAGACGATCGACCTCATCAGGAGGGGAGAGGGCCTGGAATACCAGCCCTCGGATGAGAACTGTCGATTCTGCCTCGCGAAGACGAGGTGCCGCGCCCTTCAGGCCCGCGTCGACGTGGTCGCCGCGGACGATTTCAAGTCCGCGGACCGGTCCTCCTCCTGGAAGGAGAAGCTCGACCTCGTCCCGCTGTTACGCCAATGGTGCAACGGCGTGGAGGCGAGGGCTCGCTCGATGCTGCTGAGCGGGGAGGAGGTGGAGGGGTGGAAGGTCGTCCGCGGGAGGCGCGGCAACCGCAGGTGGAGGAGCGAGGCCAGGACCAGGCGCTTTCTCACCAAGAGGTGGGGGCTCTCCGTCGATCAGATCGAGAAGCCGAGCGCGCTCCTGAGCCCCAGCGCGATCGAGAAGCTAGTCAAGGGGGACGAGGAGAGGCCCAAGAGGGCCATTGAGAGGCTCGTCGAGCAGGGGCCCGAGGGCCCCCCCACCGTCGTCCCCGAGTCCGATTCGAGGAAACCACTCACCAAGGTGGAGCTCGCGGCGAAGGACTTCGCGACACCACCCGACGAGGAGGAAGAGTAAATGCGAAGAAGCCGCGCGCGGAAGAGGAGCTCGACCGGGGACAGGAACGAGCTCAAGCTGACGACCCCCATATTCCGCGGGTCGTTCGTGACCCTCACGACCCCGCGATCTTTCGGGGACCAGGAGCCCAAGTACGGGGTCAACATCGTGCTCCCGAAGGACGACCCCTTCTGGAGAAAGCTCAAGAAGGTGGCCCGAAAGGCGGCCGAGAGGAAGTGGGGGACGGTCCCGAAGAATCTCATCACCACGATCAAGGACGGGGACGACAGCGAGTACGAGGAGTGGGAGGGGTGCTACTCCGTCTCGGCCACCTCGATAGACCGGCCCGGCGTGGTCGACCGCGAGCTCGAGCCCATCACCGACCGCTCCGAGCTCTACTCCGGGGCCTGGTACCGGGCGACCGTTCGAGCCTACGGGTGGTTCTTCCCCAAGGCGAACCGGAAAGGGGTCTCGCTCCAGCTCGACAACGTCCAGAAGGTCAAGGACGACGAGCCCTTCAGCGGTCGATCGTCCCCGATGGACGACTTCGCGGACTACGTCGACGCAGAAGAGGAAGAAGAGGAAGAGGAGGAAGAGGAGGAAGAGGAGCGCCCCAGTCGAAGGCGACGTGGCAGGTCCTCGAGAAGAGGGGGTCCCCTCGACTAGTAGGGTCGGGGGACGCGATTTTCTCCCCCGCTCGCTGGCCCGCGGGCCCGCCCCTCCCGCCGGGACCTCGTCCCCGGTGAGGGCCCCGGGCCAGCAAACATGAGAAGGAGAAGACGTGAGCGGAGAAATCTTGATCGGGATCTGCGGGGATATCGGGTCCGGCAAAGACACGGTGGCGAACCACCTGGAGAAGTGGGGCTTCAAGAAGATCGGCGTCGCCAACAAGCTGAAGGCGACGTTGATGGACGTCCTCGGCATCCAATACCGCGACTTCTACGGGACCCAGGTCGAGAAGAGCGCCCCCCTCGCGAAGTTCGGCCTCGTGCCCCGGGTGCTCGGTCTCTTCGGGGGGCCTGGCCCGAGAGGGTGGGTCGCCCCTGGCTCGCGAGGTGGGTCCTCGAGTTCGTCGGGACCGAGTGCTTTCGGTCAGTCTACCCGGAGACCTGGATCGACCACGTCGTCGGGGAGGTGATGGAGGACAGGGCCCGATTCCATTACATGAGGGACAGGAGCGAGTCGGCGAGGAAGTCGATGGGGGCGGGGCACGCCCTCCACGTCGTCCCCGACGTTCGTTTCCCGAACGAGTTCACCGCTATCCGAGCCGCCGGAGGCGTGATCTGGAGGACGATCAAGACGGGCGAGGGAGAGAGCGAGAGAACGGGCCACGCCTCGGACGAGGCGTGGAGGGGGATGGAGGTGGACGCCGACCTCATCGCCGAGCCCGGGGACCTTCCCTCCCTGCGCCGCCAAGCCGACGACCTCGTCGAGGCCACGCTAAGAAGAGGAGAAAGAGGTTGAAGGGCCACAACCGACACGGCCACCCGAAGGGGGGTGGGGGGGAGCAGCAACTCCAGATCCAATCGGAGCTCGTGCTGACGATGAGGCCGCCGGAGGGGGCGGACAGGATGAGCACCACCGAGCTCGAGGAGACGGGGTTCAAGCCCGTCGTCGTCTTCCGGCAAGTCGCCTACCAGCTCCAGCTCGCGATCCCGATCCCGACGATCATCGTGGTCGAGACTACGGGGGAGAAGGCAGTCCACGCCCTGCACTGGGCGGACGTGAGGTCGCTGAAGGCGATCCCCTCCGTCATCGAGCCCGCGAAAATCATTCGGGGGGCTAATTGAGGTCCGACGACGTCGAGGACGTGGGTCCCTGCCGGATCGTGAGGACCTCCACCAAGGCAGCCCTCGTGAGGACCGACGTTGGGTGGTCCGGGTGGATCCCGTTCTCGAACATCCACGTCGACGACCTCCCGGACGTGGAACCCGGGGCCGAGGTTCACCGCCTCAGGGTCGCGACGTGGTACGTGGAGAGGGAGGGCATCGAGTGACCTGGTGGGCCGCGTCGCTGCTGGCGAACGCCGCGATCTTGGTGACGGAGTACCTCCACCGTTCCGTCCCGGTTGGGACGTCGTGGCTCGAGATCCTACCGAGAGCCCTCCCGTTCTATGTGCTCGCTCAGTTCTTCCTGTTCCGGTCCTTCAGCGGCGCCCCGCACTGGTTCACGGCGTCCGTCGTCTTCTCGCTCGGAAACGCCGCGATGCGGATCTTGGCCGTCTACGGGGTGGCCGGGCACGAGGTCTCGAGCTGGGCGCGCGTCCTCGCTGGGACCGCGATCATGCTCTCGGGAGCGATTCTATTGAAAGGAGGATTGAGATGAAAAAGATCGCGGGGAAGAAAACCAGGAAGACCGCGGGAAAGAAGGCCGCGCGGGCGGCCCCGACCAAGAAGAACGCCGCGAGGTCCACGCTAGCCGTGAACTCCGCGGAGAGGGGCGCCCGCGGGAGCGTGAAGAGGTGGTTCAGGTCCCGCCCCGAGGCGAAGGAGTTCGTGGACACGTGGGTCGAGATGGCGAACTCTGGGAAAACCACGTGGAGCATGAAGCAGGTCTACGACCACCTCGTCGAGAAGTTCGGCTACAATTCCCCGGACACTAGTAGCTTCAATCGGTGGGGTCATCGGACCTACGGGGATAAATTCAAAACCGCGATTCACGGGGTGTAGCGTGGCGAAAAGGGAGAGGATCGAGGAGGCGAGGAGGCTACTCGGCGCGCCCGGGAAAGGTGGAAAGACCGATGTCCTGGCCCTCGCCGAGAGGCGCCGGAGGGAAAAGGAACAGGCCGAGAAGAGAGAGGCCCGCCAGGCGATCCGGGCGCTCGAGAAGGAGCTCGCGGAGGCCGGTAGCCGCCTCGCGTTCGTCGACGCCCTCTTGGAGGCGCCCGCACCGCGCCCCTTCAAGGTCTGGAAAAAGAGGAAGGAGGGGAAGAGGCTCCCCGCCGCGGCCTACGTGATGTGCGCGAGCGACTGGCACATGGGGGAGAGGGTCCGCCCCGAGACTATCGGGTACAGGAACGAGTACAGCCCCTCGATCGCCCAGGAGCGAGCTCGGCAGTTCTTCGAGTCCCAGCTTCAAATGCTCAAGGGGGCTCGCGCCTCGTGGGAGATCAACCAAGGAGTGCTGTGGCTCGGTGGCGACCTCATGACGGGCTACATCCACGAGGAGTACCAGGAGGAGAACTTCCTCTCCCCAGTGGAGGAGGCCCTCCTCATCCACGAAACGTTGACCGCGGGGATTCAATACCTTCTCGATGAGTCCGACTTCGAGCACCTCCTGGTCCCCGCCAATTACGGGAACCACGGAAGGACGGGTCAGAAGTTGAAGGTCTCCTCCGGGGCGAAGAACTCCTTCGAGTGGCTCGCCTATCAGCACCTCGCGAGGAGGTTCGAGAACGAGCCGCGCGTGACTTTCCAGGTGGCGGCGGGTTACCACCAAGCCGTGGACCTGTACGGGTTTCGAATCTCGTTCCACCACGGGGACGCGATCACCTACCAGGGAGGAATCGGGGGGGTCACGATCCCCGCCAACAAGAGGATCCAGAGGATCCAGTCCACGCTGCCTCCTCGGTTCGAGCTCACCGACCAGGGGCCGACCCACCTCGACGTCTTCGGTCACCACCACGAACTCATGTACCCGCGCCTCTTCGTCCAAAACGGGTCGCTGATCGGGTGGAACGCCTACGCCGAGCGGCTCGGGTGCGCCTACCAGGACCCCCTTCAGTGCTCCTTCGTGGTGGACGAGCGGTACAAGGTCGTCTCCAACTTCAACCCGATCCTCGTCACACCTCGCCGGAGGGGGAAGGGTTAACCCCACAGTTTCAAAGAATATATTCAATCCTTGACTTTTTCAGATCAACACCTATATTCTGCTAAACCATCACGGGGGGCCTCGCGTGAAGGTCGAGAGGAGCTACGAGATAGTGGGCCTCACCCGGAGGGGGACGCTCGTGATCCGGGCGGCGGGAGGGGACCCGAGCGACACGGGAGAAACCCCGGTCGAGTGGGTCGGGGACGCTTCGGAGTTGAGGCGCGGGGGCCACTTCGATTATTTCGGCCCCCGGGAGAGGGAGATCCTGCTCCGAGGGTTCCCCAAGAACGGGAGGACCAAGGAGTGGCGACGGCGCCGATCTTGATGTTTCGCTGGTGCTGCTGCGGGTGCGACACGACGATCAGGGAAATGAAGACGATTGGGAAGCTCGTCGTGTGCCCGAAGTGCCGGCACCTGCTCTGCGCCGGGTGCAGGATGCTCAAGGACCGCGGGAAGGGGAGGCCGAAGAAGCCCAAGAAAAAGAAGAAGTAGCCGGTGCCCTCCCTCGAGCCCGTACACCTGGATTTCGAGACCTACTCCGAGGCCAACGTCAAGAAGGTCGGGTCTTCTCGTCACGCGGAGCACCCCTCCACGGAGATCCTCTGCGCGGCCTGGGCGATCGGAGGGGAGGACCCCCGAGTCTGGGTTCCGGGCGACCGACCACCCGGGCGCCTATTTCGCCAAGTGGCTCGCGGCGCGCTCGTCCACGCGTGGAACGTCGAGATGGAGATCCCTGTCTGGTCCGACGTGTGCGCCGCCCGGATGGGGTGGCCCCCGATCCCTTTCGAGCAATGGAGGGACACGTCCGCGGTCGCCCTGACGCTCGCGCTCCCGGCCGCCCTCGACAACTGCGGGGCCGCCCTCGGCCTCGAGATCCAGAAGGGCCACCGCGGAAAGCACCTCGTCAACAAGCTGTGCAAGCCGAGGAGGCCGACGAAGAACGACCCCTCCACCAGGTGGACGCCGGGGACGGCCCCGGGGGAGTTCGAGGAGCTCTACGAGTATTGTCGGCAGGACGTCCGGGCGGAGAGGGCCATATACGAGGCCCTTCCGTCGAGGCGCCTCCCTCCCCTCGAGCTCCAGACCTGGAGGTTGACGGTGAGGATGAACCTCAGGGGGTGGGCGGTGGACGCGGAGTCCGTCGAGCTGGTGCTCGACCTGCTCCAGAGGCACCAGGCGAGGGCCCGCAAAAAGATCCGATCCTTGACGGGCGGCGCGGTGGAGTCGGACTCCCAGCGGGACAGGGCGCTCGCCTGGCTCGAGGGCCTCGGGGTGAGGTTGCCGGACTACACGGCCGACACGATCGAGCGGGCGCTCGCCGGGACCGGGCTGCGCGGGGTGCTCCTCAAGGAGGGGGGGCTCCCGAGGAGGGCCCGGAAGTTCCTGGAGCTCAGGAGGGAGCTCGGGAAGTCCTCGACGAGGAAGTACGCCGCCATGAGGGCCCGTCTCTGCCGGGATGGCAGGGTCAAGAACAACATCCTCTACCACGGGGCCGGCACCGGGCGCGACGCCGGGCGCGGGATCCAGATCCAGAATTTCCCCCGGGCCTCCATCTCCAAGACCGACGACGGGGTCGAGGTGGCGCTCCGCGCGCTGAGGAGCGAGGACCCGCTCGGAGCGGTCGAGACCCTGTACGGCATGGTCCCACACTTCGCGAGCCGGATGCTTCGACCGATGCTTGTGGCGGGCCCCGGGAAGAGGCTCCTGGCGGCCGATCTCCGTCAGGTCGAGAACAGGATCGCGGTCTGGTACGCCGGTTGCCAATACGGGATCGAGATTTTCGAGAGGGGCCTCGACGAGTACAAGATGTTCGCCCGCGACTTCTACGGGGTGGCCTACGACGACGTGGGGGAGGCACAGAGGCAGCACTCGAAGCACGCCGTCCTGGGGTGCTGCTTCGGCCTCGGGGCGGTGGGCCTCATGGCCCAGGCGGAGAGGTTCAAGGCCCCCACGACGCTGGCCGTGGCGACGAGGATGGTGAAGCACTACCGGGAAGTGTACTTCGAGGTCGTCGCGATGTGGTACGGGCTCGAGCGGGCGGCCAAGAGGGCGCTCAAGAAGAGGGGGGAGGTGGAGTCCTACCGGGCCGTGGAGTTCCAGGTTCGGGGGCGCTTCCTCTTCATGCGGCTCGCGTCCGGGCGCGAGCTCGCCTACCTCGACCCGAAAGTGGAGCTCAAGACGACCCCTTGGGGGAAGCGAAGGTGGACCGTGACCCACATGGGGACGAACTCGAAGACTCGGAAGTGGGAGAGGATGAAGATCATCCCGGGCCGCTTCTTCGAGAACGCCGTCCAGGCCACCGCCCGCGACGCGATGATGTGGGGCGCGCGCTCCACCACCAGGGCGGGCTACGACCTGGTGGGCCGCGTACACGACGAGCTCGTGAGTGAGGCCCCGCTGGGGCGGGGAAGCGTGGACGAGTATTGCCGGTTGATGGTCGACCCCCCTCCGTGGCTCGACGGGGTCCCGATCGAGGCCGAGGGCTGGGAGGGGGAGAGGTACAAGAAATGAGCGAGGACAACACGAGGGTTGTAATCGGATCGCGAGGAGGCTCGATAATGAGGGATAAGCGTTACCTGCTCGTGGGAGAAGCCCCTGCGCGGGACCCGAGGAAGAGGGAGCTTCAGCGACGATTGGCGCTCAAGGCCGCCGGCTACCGCTCCAACCACTACCTCACTCCCGGCTCCGTTTTCTGGAAGCACCCACACCTTCTCGGCTTCTGCGAGGCGACGACCCACGTGAACCTCCTCCCGGAATGGCCCGGCGAGGCCCGAAAAGGTTCGGACTTTCCGATGGACCTGGCACGCTCAAGGGCCGGGGAGCTCCTCGACGCTTTCTACCGGGCGAGGAGGGTGGTCGACTTCGGGGGGGCGAAGGTTTTCCAAGCCGGAGGTCGTGCTCCTCGCCGGGAGGAGGGTCGCCCGAGCCTTCAACCTGGGCCCTCCTCGATACTTCCTGCCCGCCGAGGTTGCCTCGGACCTATACTTCTCCGTGGTGGTGGTGCCCCACCCCAGCGGGGTCAACCCGTGGTGGAACGACTTCGAGAACAAGCTGAGGGCGCGCCGCTACCTCGAGTGGCTCGGGATATGGTCGAGGGGGCCGAGAAGATGCCGATGGCGAGGACCCGAAGAGGAAGGCTGAGGCAGGTCGAGGGGTGGCTCCGAGATCACTTCCTCACTCCTTATCCCGTGAAGGTGGTCGTCGCCAAGTCGCCCAACCCCTTCAAGAAGGACCGAGACTACGGGGAGTGCTACCGGCGAGGCCGAAGGATCCTCATCAGAATCGACGGGTCCCTGACCTGGTACGTCGCGATCGAGACCCTAATCCACGAGTGGGCCCACGCCGTCAGCCTGAAGCACGACGTCCTCGAGAACAAGCGGGTCCAGGGGGCCCACGATTCTGAGTGGGGGATCAACCTCGCTCGAATCTATCGAGCCTACTACGACGAGGACGGGTTCCTCGAGTCTAGGACCTACCCCCCGTGACGGGCATCGTTCGCGCGGGGCGAGAATTTTCGACCCATCCTTGAAAGCGAGGGTTGTGGGTAGCCGAGGGAAAAAAGGTCCCCTGGTCCCCTTCTAAGGGTGACTCGAGAAAGGCCCCTTAGAGGCGATCCTCGAAAGCCTATTTTTTGGGCAATTCACCTACGCCGACCCGACAACTTCCCGGCGGCTTCTCTCGAAGTTACGGTGCCCCGCGGGGAGCCACTAAAGTTTCTGGCCAATTGGTCGATGAGGCGAGGCATGAAGGCGAAGAGAGATCGACCCTCGCGACGTGGTCGAGTCTTGATAGGTGGGACCTCCCACCACTGGTGCTCCGCCTGCTTCTGGATGGGGCATCGAAAAAACCCCTTCTTGTGGGGGAGGGCGAGTGAAGAGCCGTGCCCCAGGTGCGGGGCCCGGACGACTCGCGACGAGAAGGTGGCGAGGTGGTCGCGCACCGTGGTCCTCTACAAGAGGAGATGCGCTGATCTCCAGAGTAGATGTGACCGGCTCGAGCTCGAGGCCAGCCAAGAC
>Ga0224507_10000428_pt1 | contig 16519 bp, 16 predicted proteins | sample SF_Jan12_sed_USG_3_FD_170159 | JGI IMG/M metagenome (GOLD analysis project Ga0224507, IMG submission 170159) | Sediment microbial communities from San Francisco Bay, California, United States - SF_Jan12_sed_USGS_13 | ecosystem: Environmental > Aquatic > Marine > Sediment | place: USA... | reverse complement strand
CCAAACTCTTTACATGTTCAAAAAGCTCAGAAATCTTGGTTGCTCCATCCAAAAGTGAATATTCCGTATGTAAATGCAAATGTGTAAACCCCATCTGTAAAAAAAGTCATTTTCCTTTAAATGATTTATTATACTACTCTTGAATTTTATCAGTATAAAATCTCTCAAATTCATCTAATTTTCCATCAATCTCCCCTCTTCCAAAAATAGATTCAATATAACCTTGAGTCAACTCCATCCCTTCTTTTGTATAATTAGAAATATTGTATTTTTTAGCCAAATTCATCGCCGGTTCCAAATATTTTTTAATAGATCCCTCACTAATTGTAAAAATTATCTTTCCCTGACACTTTGTACAAACACCCATTAAAGGTGGCCTTCTAAATTTTTCGTTACATTTTACACATCTAAACTGCTGTTTGGCAAATTTCCTCAAATTCCCACGAATATCTCTAATAAAATGTCTTTCAAGAACTAACCTTGCAACATCATCAGTATCAACTGCCCGAATTTTTCCAACCAATTCCATTTGAGCATCCACTTTTTCCTTCATCGTTGGCAAAACCTTATATGATCCATTTGTATTACCTAAATTAAAATCTTCAGTGTCATGAGTAAAACCCGAACCAACAAAAGCCTCTTTTCCCTTTTTTAACCTATCTCTAACAAGCTCAACATTAACTTCACTCGAATGTGCACCTTTTTCTGCCAGTCTATATAATTCCAAGGGATATCTAGAACACGTTTCAAAAAATAAAATTTGATCATCAACCTCTCCTGCTCTAATCCTCGCATTTAAAACCAATGGGGCATCCTGAGAACCACCACGATGACTTGGTAAAAATTTCCGTGAAAAATTAATTAGCACATCCATTAACATCATGACTGCTGCCTCATCTCCATCACAATCTCTTCTCATGGCCGCATGCATATAAGGCGAGGCTAATACCCCTTGCATCTCACTAAATCCAATAATCCTACCAATAACTCCTGCACAATTATGAGGCGCCATACAAACAATTAACTGTCCAATTAAGCCCCCCTTCTCTTTTATATTATAAAATTTAGGCAACTTATAAAATCTGTCAAGTTCTTCATCAATAAAATTTGCTATATTAAAAAAAACATCGTCTGCTTTTTCGTCCTTCCCCCCAGAACAACTTGGCAAAACAACATCATGCGGTCTTAGTTCTAAAATCTGATCATCTTTTACCAGTTCTTTTCCATCAATATCTCTATCATAACCCAATTCTTTTAGTTTTTCAATAGTTGTCCTAATCTCTCTCGGTTTAAAGTGAGTTAATGGTATTTCTGTTCCATCATATCTTATTGTACCATCCTTATTAACAGACAAATTAAATTTAGCCCTCAAAATCCCCTTTGATAAATTTTCTACATCTTTCCCATCGCTACCCATCCTTCTAATTCCCTTAACTAATGGTGGTATTTCATAATCCTTGTAACCTAATTTTGCAACTGCATTTTCAAAAAAATGTCTACCATTAATTTTTCTATTATTATAATCATAGCAGCTATTATGTAATTTACAATTATTTTCTTTTATATCACGACATTCCCTACAAAAACAATATTTTTTTGCCGCTCCTCCACACTCTTCGCATTTTGAATAAATTGTGTCTATTCCACACTCCTCACACTTATAAATTGGAAAATCAGATTTAATAAAACCCGTTGCAACTGCCTCTTGGACACTTCTTAATCTTCCCCCTTGATCAGAAACTGGAAACAACGTATTAGGGCTCCCAGTTAGTGCTCTTAATTTGGCTTTTTCTGGACGTCCCATTCTTGCACCAATAAAACTACCAGCCTTATCTTTTATTTCAAACTCACACATCTCATTTATAATATCTAAAACCTCTCTATTATCTACTTCATCTGCTTTAATCTTCAAAATCTCCCCATTATACATCTCATTTACACCCAAATTAACCAAAAAGGCGCGGGCATCTCCATCTATAACAACATTGTCCATAACTATTAAATGCTCAACTCCCAAAAGCTCCAGAGCCCTCTTTGCGTCCTTAAATTTTTCACGAATAGAACTTTCCCATGGCAAAACCAACTTACCACCTCTCCAGACTGCATTATTTAACCATTTAGTTAAACTAAAAAAATCTTCACTTGAAATTTGAGTCCAATAAAAAATGTAATCTGGATGTAATGCAACGCCCAAGCTCCTACTTATATCAATAATTAAATCAAACGTTAATTTTACGGGAGGGATTTCTCCTTTTTCCTCAACCTCCATCCGCCACCACTCATCAACATAGCCAGGCTTCAATAAGTTAGAGTTTCTGTCAATAATATCTCCAAGAGGAAATAATATGTCTCCCAAATAAACAATTTCATCAATATCTTTATATAATTTTTTTGCCTCTTCAAAATTATTCAGTCGCTTAATAGTTCCATCTTTAAGCTTGACAATCGGCCCATCAATAGAATCACACGAAGTAATTATGCATCCCTTAGTTGGTTTTTCAATTTTTAATTGTGTTCCATGGGATAAAAAACCATTGGAAATTCCCATTGTTGCAGGATGTATGGAAACTGCACTAAAACCTGCCGTTCGACCCCTACCATATCTAAATCTAAAACCCCCACTTCTAGAAGGATGTCCATAAACTGGCCGACCTGCAACCAAATCATTAATATAAGTTGCAACATCTTGCCCCTTCCCTTTTTCTCTTTTTTTATGTAAAACCAAATATTCTTCTAACCAGTCAAAACCAGTACAGCTTAAACCATTATTCTTACAAGAAGCAAGCCTGCCAATCGCCTTACCTGCCTTTTGTGCCAACCCTTCCGAAAAGGTCAAACACATACCCCCTCTAATAAAGTTCGTCTCAACTCTTTTCAAATCTTTATAATTAGAAACCTCTCGCTTAGAAGTTGAATCTCCATCAATTTGAATAGGTAAGTGAGAAGCTAAAAATTTCATCTCGTCTTCTGTCGGAAAATACTGCAGATTAGCAATTCTTTCATGAAAATCTATATTTTCAGTAACATATCTACCCACCTCTTCATCCGTTGGATCATATTTTGCATATCCAAAATATTCCCTTAAATAATCTATTAACATTAAAACAACACATGTGGCAGTCGTTCCTGCAGAACGAATTGGACCACTAAAACTCGCAATAAAATAATCTTTTCCATCTCTTGTTTTTCCTAGCTTTAAGCCAGTATATCCTTCAATCGGGGATGCCACAACCCCTAAAGTATTATATGCAAAACCAACCCTTATACCTGCATCAATTGCCTCAAGTCTATTTTTAAATTTACAAAATTTTTCCTCAGCAATTTCCCTTGCAATTACAAAACTAACCGTTGTATCAAGTTGACCATATTTCTCTTCAAGTTCCAACATTCTTTTTGAAATTTTTTCTACAGGTAGTTTTGAATAAATAGTACTTATTAATCCCACAGATTTTTCCGCCATTGTCATTGCTAATGGAATTTCAACCTTACTTACAGGGTCTAAACCCAAAGATTTAGCCTTACTTGCGACTTTATATTCTACATCCACCTTTCTGTTTAAATCTTCAAAATATTTTTCACTATCCCATTTATACATTTTTTTTATCTCCTAATTTACAAACCAGATTATCTCCAGTTTCCCAACAAATCTCTTTTGGCTCCTCGCTAAAATCCATTATCTTAATTTCTCTTGTTTTTAAATTAAAAAGTGGCACCTTACAAGGATCTGGAATATTACCAACCTTTTCTTCAAATGGAGTAATTGATTGCCAGCATGAACTAGCAACTATTAAAATATTGTTATAACTATCAATTTCTGCCCTATGTTGATCTGCCGTTGTAATAATATCGGGTATAATATCAATAACTAAGGGGTCCTTATCTTCACATGGAATATAATCCATTAAACCATGAACAGGTGCAAGATGTCTCCTCTTTAACATCTCTTTCACACTTTTTACAGGCGAACTATGTCCAAATTTTATCCTAATTTCTGACAACTCATCAATAAATCTATTTATACTTGCTCCATGATACATTAAAATTTTAAAACCTCCATTTATCTCAACAAGAGAGGGATTTGGAACTAAATGTAAATTTTCCATTTGATATAAACCTGGTGCCCATTTTTCAGAAATCGCGGGCTGAGGCTCTCCAATCCAAACAGAATCATGCTGACCAGGACACATTATAATTTGAACATCTCTACGAATTTTTCTAAGAATCTCTTCAACCTTTAAATATTGCCCTCTACATGCCTTAATATTTAAAAAATTCTCTTGTCCTGGATAGTGACTAACTCCATCAATATTATCCCCTGTTAGAAATAAATATTTAACTTTCTTTGCAATTGCACGCTGTCTTTCATCTCCAATTTCTCCATTTAACCAAGAAACGAATTTTAAAACGTTTTTTTCTAAAAACATTTTAGATCCAACATGAAAATCTCCAGAAAATGCAACATATTCATCAAAGTCACTATATTTTTCTTCTTTTAATCCTGCATCAGGATATATAATCTCATTTGCAAACAACATCTCACTAGAACCCGAAACCCTAAAGGCCACAATGTCATCCAATAATAAATTTTTAGCCTCTGCAAATAATTTAGAATTTTCACTATTAACCAAAACTACTGATTTCCCTGTTAAATCTTCAACCTCAAGTAATAAATTTTTATTTTTTGTAATTCTTTTTTCAGAAACCGCAGCAATAATTGTATAAACTCCCCTATTTGTCCCTATTTTTCTTATAGAGCTCAGATTACCTAATTGTAGATTTTTTTTATCTGAGGATTTATTAAATTCTTCATTAATAAAAATGTTTTTTATTGATTCATATCTAACACGAAAATGCTTAACAAAGTCTCCAACCTCTATTTTTTTTGAGGGAAAGTTTAAACCTGATAATAAATTAATTCCTTCTTTTTTTATATTTTTGTCCTTATTGGGTAAAAAATTGTTAAATCTATCTCTATACTTATCAAATATTTTTAAAGTAATTATTCTCTCTTTAATTCCGAGCCCAGATAAAATTTCAGCAATTTCTTGTATATTTTCTTCACTTAGACTTGAAAGTAATTCTAATGTTTCTTTATTTAAAAAAAAGCCTTTACTTGCATATAGTTTTAATATTTTGTTTACCATCTTAAGGGAATCTCCCGTTTAAAATTGAGGAATCTACATTCACATAGGGAATTGTCCTCAGTATATTATCAAATTCCTAAAGAATCGACAAGTATTGCTTCAACTTTATTAATTAAATTTGAAGGAACCGATAATTTAATCTCTCTAGTTCTACCATGTCTACCTTTAGATATAACCTTTGCATTAATTAATCCCAACATATCAATTTCTGCTAAAATATCAGAAATTCTTCTTTGTGTTAAAATATCTGTTTTTGTTTGATTACATATATTTTGATAATAATCATAAACATCTCCTGTATAAAATCTCTCAGAATCTCCTTTTTTAAATTCTCTAGTTAATTGTATAATAGAATATAAAACCAATTGAAACTGTCTTGGTTCTCCTTCAACAATATCTAAAATTTTATCTTTTTCCATCTTTGCATTAGCTAAATCAATATATTTTTCAGAAATTTCTAATTCTCCATCTCTTTCTGATAATTCGCCAGCAATACGTAATAAATCCAAAGCTCTCCTGGCATCTCCATGTTCTCTAGCTGCATAGGCTGCACATTTTGCAATAATTCCATCAGAAACAACATCTTCTTTAAATGCCTCAGAACACCTCTCTTTCAAAATATCTTGTAATTGGATTGCATTATAAGGATGAAAAACTAATTCTTCTTCACCTAAACTTGACCTAACCCTAGGATCAATATTTTCTAAAAAAGTTACTTCATTAGAAATCCCAATTAATGAAAGTTGAGCATTTCCTAATTCCTGATTTAATCTAGTAAAAGAATATAAAAAATTGTCATCCATTTTTTTAATCATTTGATCTACTTCATCAAAAATAAAAACAATTAATTGTTTTTGTGCATCTATTAAATTAATAAATTTGGCCCAAACTTGATCTGTTGGCAATCCTGTAGAGGGAATTTCTCCTCCTAATTGTCTAATTAATGCTGCCAAAACTCTATATTCTGTATCTGCAACTTTTTTTAATTTACAATTTAAATATTCAAATCTAACACTAATTCCTAATTCTTCTGCCTTTTTCATAATTTCATTTTGAACATATTGTACAGACAAGGTCTTTCCTGTGCCTGTTTTTCCATAAACAAATAAATTACTTGGTCTTTCGCCTCTTAAAGTAGAAGCTAAAATAGAAGCAGTAGCTTTAATTTCATTATCTCTATGAGGAATTGATTCGGGAGTATAACGAACTTGTAATACTCCTTTATTTTTAAAAAGGCTATTATTAACAGCAGAATTAAAAATATCTCCTAATTCAACACTCATTTTTTAAAACCTCTATTTTCATAAAATAGTTTAATTTTGAAACTATTTAAACTTTAATATACTTGAAACTATATTCTAACACCTCTTGTTCTTATGGAACTATTTTTTTATTAATTTTACAAAAAAATAATAAAAAAAATAAATTTATCCTCGGAAATAATTTATTTTAATAAAAATACCCCTACCCCTTCATTTCCTTTCCAAAAGAAATTATTATATTTAAAATGTATTATTATTCCAATTAATATAGTATAATATAGTATAATTGATAATAGATAATATAATAGTTATAATATAATATATATAATATATAATATATATATTTATAAATAAAAATTATAAAAATTGAATTAAAAATCCTTAATTCTTTTATAAAACTTTCCACACGAAACCATAGGGTCACTCTAAATAATATAAAACAAAACAAAAAATAAACAAATTACACATATTTTCATAAAATAAAACCTATTAAAAATATTTTATTTTTCATAAATAAAATTAACACAATTCATAAAAAATTCGCACAATCCAACATCATTTATAAAATTAAACTAATAATATTACTAAATATAATATTGTTTTATTAATAACTCAAAAATATCATATTACTTCACTACTATTTTTTAATAAAAATTCTAAAGAAAGATTTATAAACAATTCACATTTAATTAAAACATGGAGAAAAAACCTTTCAAAGCTCTTTTGGGAAAACAAGTAGTTACAAAAGAAGGAAAAAAATTAGGAATTGTAAAAGATATAACATTTGAAGCTAGAACAGGAGAACTAATCCATATTGTTTTGAAAGATTTAACAACATATACTTCAAACCTATCTTTAGAGAGAACAAAAGACAGAGAAGCTTTAATTCCTTACAATGCAGTAATTGCAGTTGGAGATTTTATAGTGGTATCTGAAGAAGATTTATTATAAAATATAGATTACTATAACTATTTTTAAATTATATAATCATATCTTAAATTAAACATTATTAAACAATTTATATCATTAGTAAGTTTTATATCTCACCAGAGATACCTACAGGGTAAAATAATAATAATTTATTATAAAAATTAGTAAGTTTTATAAACTATTTTTATCAAAATTAAATATGGTAAAATTAAAATTAGTTGGCTCAAAATTAATAAAAATAGAAGCAGAAAGAAATGCAGATTTTAGTGGAAAGCTTGAAATGAAAACGAATTTAATAATTAATTCTATAGAAAAAATAAAAGAAGCAAAAGAAACATTAAAATTATTATATAATTTTGAAATAGATTATGGAGAATTAGGAAAAGTGTCTGTTACTGGAAACTTGTTTTTAACAGGAGATTCAAAACCAATAAAAGACCTATTAAAGGCACAAAAAGAGAAAAAATACGACACCCCTGAATATATTGCAATTACTAACCTAATAATACAGAAAGCCTCAATAAAAGCCTTTGAATTAGAAGAAGAATTAGGATTGCCAATCCATATCAAACTACCATCACTTTCTTTAAAAAATTAATATCAATTAGTTTAAATAGATAGATTTTTCTATAATATTATTGCCCATATCGCATAATGGTATTGCACGCGGCTCGAACCCGCGGCCTTTCGAGGCATCCCCGTTCGATTCGGGGTATGGGCGTATTTTTAATAGAATCGAACGGCTTGCCGTTTACTTATGAATAAAATGAATTTCTGCTAAAATTTTTAAACCAATTATTAGTTTTATATAATTATTTGCAATTTTTTATATTAAAAGAGAAAAATAAATATTTATTAAATTTTTCTAATTATTTTAAGTATGTAAATAGTTAAATATATTATTTATATGTGAATTTCATAATATAAAAGACATTTATTTTAATAATATCTATAGATTATCAGTTTATTATTAATAAAAACCCCAAAAAGAACAACTTATAATACAAAAAACCAAACCTCTTTTAAAATAAATAAGTAAATAAAGATATTACCAACCCTCTTTTTAAAACAAAAATTTAATTAAATCAATTTTTAAACCAAATATATATAAAATAACTTAACTTAACTTTATTATGCCAAAAATATCAGAACAAAAAATTGAAAAAATATCAGAACAAATATTATTTTATTTATATTCTGTATTTCCCAGACAAGTTTTTACATCAGATATAGCAAAAGAAATGGCAAGAGATGAAGAATTTATGAAAAAAATATTAAAAGAACTAGAAAAAAAAGAATTAATTGTAAAAATAGATAAAAATCCTAAGGGTTTTAAATATTCTCGTAGATTAAGATGGAGAATTTCAAATAAAGCACATCAAATATACGGAAAACATCAATAAAACAATTTCTATTAACAATTTCTATTAAAATCATAAAAATTAGAACTATATTTCAAAAAACAACTATAATTATAAAGTAAAACATATTGTTTTTATAATGGATCCAATAAAAGAGGCATTTTCTAAAATAAAGGAAGAGATGCTGTTATTAAAAGAAGAGATTAATCAATTAAGACTTCAATTAAGTGAGATTAAGACAACTCAGACACATAATTCACCACAAATAAGCCAACAGACAAACATACAGACACATAATCAGACACATTCTGATTATGATTGCCCAGTAGAGAGCCTATACCCATCAAATTATACAAGTTCCATAGGAAATGAAGGGGTTCCAACAGACAGACAAACAAACACACAAACAGACCAACAATTCTCAAAACAGCCTCAAAACAACAATAAATCAGAATTTAGACAAGCAAATGACATATTAGAATCTCTTGACAGTATAAAAAAAGGAATTAGATTAAAATTTAAACTCTTAACCCCCCAGGAAATGCTTGTTTTTAGCACCATATATGGGCTAGAAGAGCAAAATCATCAAGAAATAACATATAGAACCATTGCTAGCCAAATAGGGTTAAGTGAGTCCTCTATAAGAGATTATATAAATAAACTGATAAAAAAGGGCATTCCAATAGATAAAATGAGACAAAATAATAAGACAATATTACTAAAAATCTCCAGTGATTTAAAAAATATAGCTACTTTAGCTACAATTCAAAACCTCAGAGAATTGTAGATCCATGAAATGCTCCAAAAAGAGCATTACTTTAGCTACAATTCAAAACCTCAGAGAATTGTAGATCCATGAAATGCTCCAAAAAGAGCATTACTTTAGCTACAATTCAAAACCTCAGAGAATTAATAGTCTTAAAAACAGGCACTTTGCGCAATTTATTAAAACATAAATTCTATGAAAAGTTCAAACTCCCGACGATAAAACAAAAATTTACAGAAGTATCTATAAGAATTTTTATAAACACAATATAAAATTAAACGTTATTCGGTTAAACGATTATTAAATCCAATATAATCATCTCACTTTTCGCCCTAATTCCACCCTCTTTAAACCCCAAATCTCATTTATTTGGGCCAGTTTTGTTATATGAGTTCTAGATTATTTTACTCACTTTTTACCTGTTTTTTATTTTTCAAATAATATTCAGTTCTCACATTTTTGTTTTTCAAAAAAGTCTCACTTTTTCGATTTTATTTGGTAAAAAAAGCACCTTTTTTTGGGAAAATAAACCCACTTAACTCTCACTTTTCGACTTTTTACGCTTTTTTACCTGTTTTTGATGCCTTAACCTTAACTTTTACATTTTTTATAATAATAGACCTGATTTCATCGGGAATATATAGCCTTTTTTTACCATTTGCCTCTCTAGCTTCCATTATAAGTCCATTTGTTTTTTGTTTTATTGTATTGATTTGACCTCTAATAGTACTTTTATCTTTACCAAGCAAAGCAGCCAAATCTTCATAACTAAGCCTCATTTCAGAATTTAACAGAGCCCAAACAATAGCCCTTTCCATTACTGTTAAATTATCTAAAATACCTGTTTGAACACCTGTTTGAACACCTGTTTGGACATCGTCAGACACTGTTTGTTTAATAGCAGTTGTTTGTGTTTGTTTAGACAACCCCTTGGACAACTGTGGTCCAAAGAAAGAAATAAAATCTTTTATTTCCATAAGATCTTCTTGAATAGATAATAATTGGTCCTTTATTTCAGAAATTTCATTGCCATGGGAGGTGTGTTTGTCGTCGAGATGAGTAATCCATTTGCCAACTTTATTAAAATCTTTCTTTACATGATCAAAAGAATCTTGAACCTCAGTTCTTAATTTATCAACCTTTTTTTTGTGTCCAAATAAATCCCACATCTTAAATATATTTAAACATCTTTCTTTATAAATCTTTCGTGCTGTTTGGACAACAAACACCTGTTTTAACCCATTTAAACACCAAATTCAACAAAAAACACCCGTTTAAACACCAAATTCAATACCCTGTCCAATCCATAAACAATTACTTTTATCGACGATAAGTAGTTAAAAGAATTTTAAAATCCACAACAAATAAATAAACACCCGTTTAAACACCAGTTACCACCTGTTTCAACACCAAACGGGCGTGATAGACGTTCAAACAACACCTAAAAACTCAACGAATTTCTCAGCCAAAACAATTATAAACCTAAATAGCTATAAAAAATGATGCAGTTAAAAAAGAAATTGATGCTTTCAGGTATAATTTCCGCAGGCACATTAGTGTCCTCAATTCTTATTCCAATCGTACCATGTAGGACCGCTCCAAGGGTTCCAAATCCAGCATATAAATGGACACTTTGTTCCCTAAACCCAGACCAGATGAATATACTGGGATCCATCAAAGAATATTATGGGTACACAACCTCTTTGGCAGACACATATATTTTAACACTTCTTATAACATTCGTAGTGGTGATGATGTTTCTACATTTTACCACAAGAAGAAAAAAGAAAGGCTAAAAGGAGGTATACAAATATGGGTGAAAACAACTTGGTTGGAATAATAACATGGATTGTAGGAGTTATTGTGGCTCTTGCAGTTGGTTCAGGAATGATTGATAGAACGTTGTCAGTTCCAGGAATTCCTGCAATTATCGCAATTATCGCTGGTTGGATTGTAGTGGTTGGCGCAATTTTGAGCGTTATTCTAGCTATTTTCAACAGGTAATAATACCAATTTTTTTATTTTTTTTATTTTCTAAAACCTATTTGGCACCCAGAAATTATGGTGCCAAAACCTAATTTTTAACATTTTTATTTCACTAATGTAAGCTATTATTGTTAGAAATTATTATATTGCACTAAGTTAACCAAAGTGCACAACCACAGGGCATGGAGACAAAATTTAATAAGCCCCAAGACCCAAAACAATAAGATATTTTAAAAACAAAAAACCATTTAATTAACCTTATGTACTAAGTTAACCAAAGTGCACAACAAAGATAAATTATTACATTTAAGAGCTTAACAATTAAAACAATTACAACATAAAATATATGCAAAATTATTAATTTTTTCAACAAAATATCCTTAACAAAAGTTCAAACAATTCAAATAATATTACTTAATTTCCACAAAAATTCACCACAGATTATCCGACCTTACAAAAGTTCAAACAATCTACATGATCATACAATCTCCACAAGAGTTCGCCAGCAGATTATCCGATCTTGCAAAAGTTCAAACAATCTACATGATCATACAATCTCCACAAGAGTTCGCCAGCAGATTATCCGATCTTGCAAAAGTTCGAATAATCTGTGTGATATTATGCGATCTCCACAAGAGTTCGCATAATATAGATTGTATGATGTTCTTTTATTGTAAAACGAACGGAAATAGTCCGTTTGCATAAAGTTTTTAATATGCGAACGCTTTTTTTCTGGATGATAAAAGAGTGTATTAACTGTAAGTCTGAAAAAGAGCATCATGCCAAAGGCCTATGTTATCAGTGCTACAAAAAACTAAAGTGGCAGCCGAAAATCAAGACATGTAAAAGATGTAAGCGAAAAATGGCAATTCATGCAAAGGGCCTTTGTGCTGGCTGTTATAACTACGTGTTCCATTTGGATAAAAACAAGGCCTATAATCAAAGAAAGCAAAACAAGGTAGATTTGAAGACATACAGAAAAACAACGCAATTTTGCGTCATTTGCGGATTTGACAAGATTGTGGATATCCACCACATAGATTCTAACAAATCCAACAATTCTCCAAAAAACCTAATAGGGCTCTGTCCAAACCATCACAGAATGATTCATAACTTCAATTTTCGAAACGAAATATTTCAAACCCTTAAAGAAAAGGGTTTTGATCTGCCCTTAGACGAAAAACTAGAATTTCATGCACAGAAAGATTAATTTTGGATATTTCAAAAACACCCATAGTCTAAAACTCAGATAATATTTTCACGGATTTTAAGGGTATTCTAATAACTTTTAGTTATATTAGTCAATAAAACACTCAACTTTCTAAAAAAGTGTGCATAGAACAGCCTTAAAATGCGTAATTGCCACTTTTTGCCTCGTTTTTTATAATTTTTAAAAACTATCAAATTTATTTAATTTTTAAGTGAAAAAGTGAGAGTTAGGAAAACCTATTTTTTAGAGAAATGTGAGAGTTGGTTTTTGATAAAAACAATAATATAAAAAACCAACAAAAGAAAAGCTTACCCTCGACAAGAAAGAAAAGTAAGACTAAAATAAGTTCGCACAATCTATATAATATAAAGCAAAAAGCAAATAAATGAACATAATTAATCAAACTAAGAGTTATTCGGTTAAGCGATTTCTATTTTCTAAAGCAACCCCTACACAGAACCGGTTTTCCTTGTGTGGGCTTAAAGGGTACCGTTGTTGCTTTGCCGCACTCAGCACAAGTCACATCGAAATCCCTCCTTTTATTATTAAAATCCCTCCAGGGTTTATTTTTTCTGAAGCAATCATTGCACTTGATAGGGCGATCCCCATTTGGCTTAAAGGGAACTTCGCACTCATTTCCACAATTAGAACAAATAGCCTTATGCCTCTCTTTATCCATAAAACTACATAGACACATTATATAAAAACATTCCTATTGCTGCTGTGGATGAGACTTATGTATCATATCCTGTAATCCCTCAATAAATTTATGAGGACTATTTATCTTTTTAATTTCAATAACCCCACTTCCACCAAAATGATGTATTTTTACATCCCCATAATTAAAAATCCTATTAATTACACCCCTAGTTAAAATTATATCACTAATTCTTGCAAGAAAGACCTTTTTTATTCTCCTCCTTAAAAAACCCCTTTTGTGAAAAATGTATCTAGAGTTATATCCATATAAATTATGAAGACGGTCCACTTCGGTATATTTTAAACCAATAATAATAAAGATACATCCAATTATAAGAATAGGACTTTTTATATCAAAACCCCTAACTCTAAAATAAAAATAAGATATAATTAATAAAAAAGATGTTATGTAAAACCCAATATAAACCTTTCTTGTTTTTCTAAATCTAAATTCTTCCATAAAAAATAGACATAAAGGAATTATTTAAACATTTACAAAAAATTATAAAGTAAGTTCGCACAATATAAGAGGTTATGAATCCAGAAGAATTTTTGAAAAAAATAGAGGTAGAGTTAAAGATATCAAAAAACTCAAATTACACTATTCGTAATTATCTTAAATCAAATAAAGACCTTTTAAATTTTACAAAAAAATCCCCAGCAGATATAACAATAGACGATATAAAACTTTTTATGGCAGAAAACCTAACAGATAAAGCTGCAATGTCAATAATCCTTTTTCTTTCAGCAATCAAATATGCATATCTAGCAATTTTTAATAATGATATAACCGCAACTATCAAGCGACCAAAAAAAGAAAAAAGAATCCCAGTTACTTTGTCAAAAGATGAAGTAAAAAAACTACTTAATGAATTAAAAACAGAAAAATCAAAACTCATGGCGAGTCTGATGTATGCCTGTGGATTTAGGGTTTCAGAACTAACAAAACTAAAAATTTCAGATTTGAATTTTCCGGAAAAAATTGGACATGTTAGACAAGCAAAGGGTGGCAAAGACAGAATGTTTAATATCCCAGAATTTTTAGTAGAAGATTTACAGCACCAAATAAAAAATCAAGACACAGAAGAATATTTATTCACAGGTAGAAATGGAAAATTGTCAACAAGAAATTTACAAAAAATTATATCGTCAGCTGCTAATCGAGCAGGGTTAAAAAATGTTCACTGCCACACGCTAAGGCATTCTTTTGCAACCCACCTTCTCGAGGACAATGTTGACATAAGAAAAATTCAAGAATTACTTGGACATGCAGATCTTTCAACAACCCAAATCTATACACATGTCTCAACAGAAGAACTCAAAAAAATTAAGTCCCCAATAGATAACTTAAATAAAAAATAAAAAATTCGAAGAATTATTTCTTCTTTTTAGCAGTCTTCTTTTTAGCAACAGACCCATTGGTCGCGCAACAACTACCACCACATGTCATCCCTGCCTTAATAGCAAAAATTACAAAAGCAGCAACAAACCACCAAACATTTGTATTATGAACCCAGGTCATTGCAGTAGTCCACACTTTCAAAACCACAATAGTAAGAGAAATCATTGCAAGTTTTAAGGAAACAATTGCCCAACGATGATCCATATTTTCATTACATTTAATCATATTATACCTCCCAAAATTACTAGGAAAATTAACTATAAAAATCTACGCCTGTCTATTTTTTATCCAACTTAAAATTTCCAGACCCTCTTTTCCTCGAATTTCAACCTTAATTTCTACTTCGCTAGCCTCACAATTATCTAACATTTCTAACTCTTGAGTTTCTGGATTTATTCCCCTAACATTTCTAATAAAACAAGTATTTTTACAATAAACCGCTTCATTTATGGCGTCTTGAAGTTTTTCTTGTACAAAATCTGGAGCGTCGCTTAGATCAATATTCAAACCATGTTCTTCTAAAAAACCAATACAATCTTGATTTGTGTTGCAGGGCACCATCACGTCCTTTGCATCACCCATACAAATTCTTACAGTTTTAAAAACATAAAAATTATAAAAATAAATTCCAGCAGCCAACAAAATCACAACTAAAACGATAAACATGATTCCAACAACCTTAAGTGCGCCACCCTGCTTTTTCATAATAAAGAAATGGCAAACTATTTTATAAAACCTTCCAATGTGCAAAATGTCCACCACATCATAATAGATTTAAACTCACATACCCTAGTTTAATTATGACATGTAAGAAGTGCGGGTATTCTGAGAAAAAAGAAGTAAAACTTTTCGGAAGTAATTTATGTAGAATTTGCGCAACATTTGCCCCCGATAAAATTCAGGATTTCCAAAATTATGTTTCCGAAAAAATTGACTGGAAAACTTTAGACACCTTTAGAAAATATAAACACCACCCGGGCGCAAAACAAAAAAAAGGAATGGAAAAAATGGCGACAATCGGCAGACTGCAGACAAGACCCCCCTTGGGTTATGATGTTGTTAATGGCAATCTTAATCCAAACGAAGACGCGGTAAGAGTACATTCACTATTTAAGACATTTCTAAATAGAAACTATTCTTTAAATTCAATGTCAAAAAATTTCTCACTTTCGGTAAATGGATTAAAAAAAGTATTGACAAACAGAACCTATCTAGGAGAAATAAAATTCAATGGCAGAATTCATAAAGGAGATCATCAAGCAATAATATCCCCAGAAATTTTCTATGCAGTCCAAAGAAAACTTAAAACATATTTGAGACCAAGGAAACTATAGGCTATGCCAATGCCCAAAATCAATCAAAACAACCCTATTTCTTCTTTCGTCAAACATAACATTTCTCTCACTAAGCCCATACCACGAACGAATACCAAGACCCAACTTTTTATTTATATCTTTAAAAATACTTGCGGCCTCTTCCATTAAGTCCTGTACATTTCCCACCATTTCCTCCAAATCTGTTCCATAAATCCTCTCCATAGAAATACCCTCTTTAATATCTATCTCATTATTCTGCTCATCAACTATGGGATAGAAATTATAAGGATGTGCTACTGGATAGCCAGCAGAATACAACTCCTTCTGGATTCCAAACTCTCTTTCGAATCTATATGAGGGAAGAAGATTATTCACTTTAATAACAACATCATCAGAAACAAGATAAATTTTAGCAGTATGCCCCTTGGTGACAACTTCACAAT
>Ga0224507_10000426_pt1 | contig 16559 bp, 11 predicted proteins | sample SF_Jan12_sed_USG_3_FD_170159 | JGI IMG/M metagenome (GOLD analysis project Ga0224507, IMG submission 170159) | Sediment microbial communities from San Francisco Bay, California, United States - SF_Jan12_sed_USGS_13 | ecosystem: Environmental > Aquatic > Marine > Sediment | place: USA... | reverse complement strand
CGCCCTGCGCAACGCAGCCCGACGGCTTGGGGATGGTTCCTGGGTGATACGCATGGCCCCTGGTCCCAAACAGGAAGAGCTAACGGAGAGTTTTGACGGGACAGGTATCCGTTGGCAGGCAGACCCTGGCCTGAAGGCAGGCCTGGTAATTGAAAAAGATGGAGCGCGACTGGATGCCAGCATCCCGGGCCTGCTGGCCGACACGCCCAGGGTCCAAAGCCATGTACTCACCTTGCTCGGCGAAGTCAGGGGCGGAGGTCGCATTCATGTCTGAGGCCCGCATCAGCTGGATTGGCGGCCCGGTACTCAGGGCGGTAAGTCAGGATAGTTTCACGATACAGGAGGCGATCCTTGTTGGCCCACGTGAACTGCCGGGTGAAGTAATCAAACTCAATGGCAAGGAAATCATTGCCCAGGTGTTCGAGGACACTACCGGGCTGGAGCCGGGCGAACTGATTAGCGGCACAGGCACCCCATTAAGTGTTCGGCTGGGCCCGGGGCTGCTGGGACATATTTTCGACGGTCTGCTTCGACCACTGAAGCTGAACGAGGACCCCTTCATGGAGAAGGGCGTCTCCAAACGGGATGAGGTGGTCTGTGGGTTTACCCCTGGCCTGGCCGCAGAGGATGCGGTGCACGGTGGAGCAATCCTGGGCCAGTGCCAGCTAAAGGGCATCACGAGCGCTGTGTTGATACCCCCCGGGGTAAGCGGAACCCTCAGCTGGATCGCTCCCAAAGGCGACTATTCCGACACAGAATGCATTGCCCGGGTGCGTGACCCCGGAGGTGCGGAGCAGACCCTGGCTATGTCCCATCCATGGCCGGTGCGTATTCCGCGTCCGGTACGCAAACGGCTTACTCCGGACCGACCCATGATTACCGGCCAGCGCGTGCTGGACACCCTGTTCCCGATTGCCATGGGAAGCAGGGCGGCCTTGCCGGGCGGGTTTGGAACGGGAAAAACCATTCTTCAGGAAGCGTTGGCCAAGTGGTGCGACGCCGACATCATCGTGTATGTGGGCTGCGGCGAACGAGGCAATGAAATGGCCGAAGTCCTTGACGAGTTCCCGGGTCTTGAGGATCCAAGCACTGGCAAACTTCTCATGGATCGTACGGTGATAATCGCCAACACCTCCAACATGCCGGTGGCGGCCCGTGAGGCCAGCATCTATACCGCCATCACCGTGGCGGAATATTTCCGCGACCAGGGCCTGCAAGTGGCCTTGATGGCGGACTCCACCAGTCGCTGGGCAGAAGCTCTCAGGGAAGTGTCGGGGCGCCTTGAAGAACTCCCGGCCGAGGGTGGCTACCCGGCCTATCTCAGCGCCCGACTGGCGGAGTTTTATGAACGGGCGGCCCGGGTACAAACGCTAAGCGGTGACGAAGGCTCGGTGACGATTATTGGTGCGGTCAGCCCGCCGGCAGGCGACTTCTCCGAACCGGTGACCACTCACACCAAGCGATTTGTTCGCTGCTTCTGGGCCCTTGACCGTGACATGGCCCAGGCCCGTTTCTATCCGGCCATTCACCCGCTGCGATCCTATTCCAGCGATGCCGGGGCCCTGGCTCACTGGTGGCAGGGCCACGGCAACCCGGACTGGGCAAACCACCGCCGCCGGCTCCTGACCCTGCTGGAGGAACAGGCCCAGCTAGAGAGAATGGCCCGAATCGTTGGCAGGGAGTCCTTGCCCGCTTCCCAGCAACTGACCCTGTTGTGTGCCGAGCTGGTGAACGAGGGCATTCTGCGGCAGTCATCCTTCTCACTTGTAGACCGGTATTGCTCACCCAAACGCCAGACCGCGATGCTGCTCGCCGTCATGGATTTTATCCAGCTGGCGGAGAAGGCGGTCCAGGCAGGCGCTTCACCTGCAGAGATTGCGAAACTTCCCCTGCTGAGGAGACTGCATCGGCTGGGCGAAGAGTTTGGTGAGGACCAGATAAAAAGGCTGGAACTGCTTCGAAGGCAACTTGAGTACGAAGTGGAATCCCTGGCCGGGGGTAGCAGCCGTGAAAGCTGATCTGGTACTGGAAAAGGCTTGCCGGCGTATCGAGGGGCCATTGCTGTTCCTGGAGCGTAAGGTACGGGTGGGACTGAACCATGCGGTCGAGGTGATCTCACCGGATGGACAGACACGTATAGGACGGGTCGCTGCACTGGATGAACAAACCATCGTGGTGGAGGTGTTGGGCTCCACCACCGGACTGGGGTTGTCCGGCACCCTGGTACGCCTGGATGACTCACCGTTGCGCATGCCGGTGGGGCCGGGACTCATGGGGCGCGTGTTCAACAGTGTAGGGCGCCCCCTTGATGGCGGCCCGGCCATCGTGGCTGAGCAACATCGCCCCGTGGATGGGAGGGCCCTGAACCCGGCAGCGCGAGCCCTGCCGAGGGACTTCATCGAAACCAGTATTTCAACCATCGATCTGATGAACTCCCTGGTCCGGGGACAAAAGCTGCCAATATTCTCCGGCGGTGGCTTGCCCCATGACCGACTCGCCACCGAGATCGCCCAGCGTGCACGACTTCGGGAGGGGGTCAGCGGAGGCTTCAGCGTGGTGTTTGTGGGTATCGGCATCTCCCATGATTCTGCAGAAACATTCCGGCTGGCCATGGCCGATAGCGGGGCACTGGAACATACGGTAATGTTTCTCAATCGTGCCGATGAACCCAGCGCCCAACGCCTGCTGACGCCGCGTTTCGCGCTGACCGCTGCCGAGTACCTGGCCTTCGAGCAAAATCAGCATGTGTTGGTGGTCATGACCGATATGACCAACTACTGCGAGGCATTAAGAGAAGTCTCCGCCAGTCACGGCGAGATACCCAGCCGCAAGGGTTATCCCGGCTACATGTATTCTGACCTTGCCAGCTTGTTTGAACGGGCGGGCTGCGTTGCCAGGCGCCAGGGAACCATCACCCAACTACCTATCCTGAGCATGCCGGGAGATGACATCGGGCACCCCATCCCGGACCTGACCGGATATATCACCGAAGGGCAGATCGTCCTGGGTCGGGACCTGGACAGGCGCGGGATTTACCCACCGGTACAAGTGCTGCCCAGTCTTTCACGTCTCATGGACGCGGGCACGGGTACCGGCTTTACCCATCCGGATCATCCAGCACTGGCCAATCAATTGTTCGCAAGCTATGCCCGGGCAATGAGTGTGAGAGTGTTGGAAAGCGTCATGGGCGAACAAGGCCTCAGTTCGCGGGACAAGGCCTACCTGGAGTTTGCCAGGGTGTTTGAGAACGACCTGGTCAAGCAGGAGCAGGGACGCACCCTTGAGCAGAGCATGCAGCTGGGATGGCAAATTCTTCACAGCCTGCCGACTGCCGAATTGACTCGGCTGTCAGCCAAGCAGATCGAGCATTACCTGGGAGGGCGGAAGGATGACTGAGCAATCACCAACCCGCAGTGCCTACCTGGAATTACAGGAAGAACTGGAAAGGCTGGGCGAGGGTTACCGTTTCCTGGATGAGAAAAGCATGCTCCTGGCCCACGAGATGCTCCGTCAACTGGTTCTGCTCGAGGCCCTTGATAATGACCTTTCCGAGGCCGAAACCCTGGCCACAGCGGCATTTGATGCGGCCCTGGCCAGGCACGGGCTGGACAATCTCGAGAGCTATCCAGGCTGGGACCTGGCTGATGTAGAGCCGGGGGTCACCACTCGAGCTTTCCTGGGGTTGGCGCTTCAAAGTGCAGCCTGGCCGGAGCAAGAGGAGCCGGACACGCCCTCAACATGGATGAACAGCCCGGAAGTGCATGCCTGCCGGTTGCATTATCTGAAATGCCTGCAACTGCAGTTTGAGCTATCCCTGGTCGGCTCAAACTTGCTGCGACTCGAGGAAGACTATGTTCGCACCGAAAGACGAGCCCGGGCGCTGGATCAGTTGATCATGCCCCAGATGCGACAAAGCCTTCGACACATACGAGAGAAACTGGACGAAATCGAGCAGGAGGAGAACTTCAGCGTTCGAAATGCTAAAAATAAAACAGATACTTACCGACTAATGTAAATGTATAACTTCATTATGACTTGAGCCCTGTCATAGACCGGATTTTGTCCGTGCAGAAAGAACAAGGCCGCCCGGGGAGCATCCTCGGGCGGCCTTGTAGTGTTATCTCCATCCAGGACGGACTGGACCAGTCGCGCCTAGTCCTCTTCAGGCTCCGGCTTGCCAAACTCGTACACGAAGGAAATCCATACCACACCCTGGTCGTAGGCCTGGGGTTGTGCCCCCAGGCTCAGCACGTTGTAGATAGTGGATGGATTCACGCCTTCCATACTCCAGTCAGCGGAATCGTATTTCTCGTACCAGTACCCGGCACGCAGGCTCAGATTGTGGCTGTAGGTGTAGTCGGCATACAGCTTCACCATGTCCATCTGGGCAGTCTGCTCAGGATAGGCTGACGAGGAATTCACGTAGACCATGTCGGTCTGACTGCTGGAATCCGTATAGGTGTAATCCAGTTTCAGGTCCAGCTTGTCCTTGATAGCCGGCACGGTAATGCCAACCACCGCCGTGTCAAACACGTCCTCGACACTGGCTGTCCAGTTGGGATTCGCAAATCCCTGGCTGCCGGCCTGCTCGGAGTTGATGTTTTCGTGGCTGTAAAGGATGTAAAGACTGCTGTTGCCCGGCAACTGAATAGAGCCATCCAGTGCAATGTTTGAATAATCACCGGCGGTCAGACCCAGGGTTGAATTGCTGTAGGTATCCTCGTTGTACTCACCGCTAAGGCCCAGGCTAATAATATCCACGGGAATGTAGCTCAACTGCAGGCGCATGGAATCACGGTCCCGGTCTGCCATGTTGTACTTACGCATTAACGGATTCTGGGGCGCCTGATTCACCAGGGACTGGTAATCTGTGCCGTCCCGGGTCTCGGTAGCGATGGTAAAGAAGCCATCCAGAGAATTGCCGGGACGCACTTGCAGGGTTGCCCACATGCGATCGGTGGTGGTCTCTGTGCGTTCCTGGAGATCTCGTTCAAAGCTGTTGTAATCGTAGCCAGCCTGGATAGACCCAATGCCGGACAAGCGGTACACACCCTTTAACTTCATATCCTCGCGTTTGAACGAATAGGGCGCGTTGGAAAACGTCTCCGAAGAGGCTATGGAATCTGCCATGATCGGCGTATAGCTGTCCACCGGCGTCTGGTTATCGCGTTCATCCGTCCGGTACTCAGCGCTCAGGCGCAGGTTCCGCATGGGATTTGTGCTGATTTTCAAATTGGCGTTCGTGGTATCCACCTTCCCATCAAGGTGATTCCTGGGCAGGTCGGGCGAGACCAGGTCAGGATTTACCGAGTAGGGCAGGAAGTCGTCGGTCTGTTTCATCAAGCCGGTGGCGATACGGGCACTGACCAGGGTACGCCAGAGGTCGAACCGATAACTGCCAGATAAACTGGTCTGGTGAAATTCATTATCCGGAGCAACGGCTTTTTGGCCCAACTCGGGCCCGGGGCCGGAGTAGGGGTTGTCCCAGGCAATGGCACTAAAGCCGGATTCAAAGGTTGAACCATAGTACTCGGCGCGCAGTGTCCAGTTATCCCGGGCGTAATCCAGGCCGAGAGTATACTCCTCGGTGGTGTAGGCAACCGGCTGGGCAAACTCGGTGCTGTAGGTGAGGAAATTACCCCAGTTCCGGCGATTGCCGTTACGGGTCTCCTCCCGGTACTGTGCATCCAGGGACAAGTACCTGACCGGGGTCAGGGTGAATGCCAAGCCCTCGTTTTCCCTGTCGTAGCCCAGCGGTGACGGAACAAGGGAGGATTGCAGATTAGGCATAGAACCGGTATCGGCGCCCCGTATCCAGTCGCCCGGCAAACTCAGCACACCGGCTCCCGTGGCGGACAGAGGGCTACGGGTGTCATCGGCAAAATATCGGGGGATATTCTGCATGTAGACTTCGATGTCGAACAAACCTCGCAGCCCGCCGGAGACTGACAGGTAGCGAGAGTCCAGGCCCAGGTTACGTCCATCCAGGTTGAACCACATGCCATCCTTGCCCCACCAACTGACCATGGCGTTGGCCAGGGCGTAGGAGCCGTCCTCGTTCAATCCGGTAAAGTCACCGAACCTGGCGGAGCTTTCGGAGACGTTGTAGCCACCCAGTTCGACTGTGCCCTTGGCGCCCTCGGGAAATTCGCACTTCTCGCATTTCCAATTACTGAAATCAGCCTCGGCAGCGTTTACCGCAACACCCGACAAGCACAGGCCGACGGCCAGTGCGAGGGAAATCGAGTTTCTTTTTCTTGTATTCATATTCTGAACCTCAACGCATCAACGCTTGGCCCGAAGGATGATTAGATCCATGGACCTCGGTATGGCAATTCATGCAACTTCCGGCCATGACCATGGCGGAAGTTGTTCCCTGGGCAACACCGGCCTGGGTATAGGCTGAGCTGGGATGGCCTGCCTGGGAGTGGCATTGCTGACACAACTGGGGAGGACGTTTCTTCAGCATCGCCGTGTGAACCGAACCGTGAGGCTCGTGACAACTGGTGCAGTCTTCAGCAACCGGGGCGTGCTCCCAGAGGAAGGGGCCGCGCTTGTCGGCATGGCAGCTGTAACACAACTGATTGGTGTTATCCCTGACCAGCAAGGCGTCGGCCTGTGAGCCGTGGGGGTTATGGCACTGGCTGCATGCCATCTGCTCGAACCGCAGGGGGTGAGAGAACGGCTTGAAGCTCGCGGCCCGCTGGGCAGTGTGGCAGGTGTAGCAGCGCTCTGGCTGTTCCTGGGGAACCGTCATCGGGTCGTTTCTGACATGCAACTGGTGACAATCGGCGCAGGCAATATCCTGGCTGTTATGTGGGCTGCCTTCCCAGTCCGAACCCAGGTGAGACTCGTGGCAACCCAGGCACATGGCATTTTGTTCCGGCACAGGCGTGGGTCTGTCTGAACCAAACTTGATCATCGGCGGACGTTCTTCGCCGCGTTTGACACGACCGGTATGTTCACCACCCGGTCCATGGCAAGCTTCGCACTGGGCCTGACCCTCGCCAAACGGTGCGCGGCTGTCGCCCGTGGCACCATGAGGAGTCTCCAATACGGTCATGATGTGCTCATCTGTATGGCACATTACGCACTGGTCGGCACCTTTGCGGCTGAACGGCGTTGCGTCCTTCTTGACGTCCTTGGCGCTAGCGCCAAACGACACAGACATCATGGCCAGTACAGCCATAACCTGGACGGTCGATTTCAGCAGGTTCGAGGTATTTTCTTGTTTGGTTTGCATAGTTATTCTCGTGACGGAGGGCGACTTGTTTTGGCGATATGTTGGAACGAATTCCAGCTAAGTACGCATAGTAACAAACACCAAACCTAATGATCCTCTGAGCAGTTCGGGGCAGGGCGGTAAGCCCTCGAAAAAGGGCGCCGGGGAATTTTCCCGGCGCCCCTGTTTTCTACTCTGACATGGTCATTCAAAGATGCTCGTCTTACTGGTGCTGCTCGGCCGTGTCAGCAATGCTGCCAGGACCATGACACACCGAGCACGACTCTTGCGAGTAGGCCGGAATACCATCCACACCGTTCAGCGTAAAGATACTCTTCACTGCTCCAAACATTGCGCCGTTCTGTTTCATGTGATTCACGGCGGCCAGGTCGATATGGCAATTAGTGCAAATTCCGGCAGTGGGTGAGTTGGCAATGTCATCGGTCCACACAGCGGTGGACTCACCGTTTCCTATGGTGATCGCTCTTGCTGTCTCACGGGGGCCGTTATAACGACCTTCAACGTGGCAGGTCTCACATTTACCCATGAAGCCGGGGAAGTGAACTTCTGCGGCAGCGCCATCACGGTATGAGGGGTCACCGTTGTGGTGCTTGTGCACGGCCACGGCCAGGGACACCGAATCAATCTCGTCGGCGACGCCGTCGCCGTTAGCATCCCAGGTGGTCGCCAGTTCGTTGTTATGGCAATTCAGGCACACCAACAGGTTGTTCTGGCCACGGCCACCGTGATTACTAATCACTTTATGGCAGTTGTTGCACTTGGCCTCATCTACGGCCAGAACCCTTTCAGAACCCGGGAAAAACACGACCGACTCGGCATAGGCACGTTCACCGTCGACGTCCATGCGGGCATCGAAAGAGATCATGGGGTCGCCACTCATTGCAGCCGGCAGATCAACCAGGGGAATGGTGAAGCTTCCATCTGCATTCTGAGTCGGCGCTAATGCAACGTCGGACAGTCGAAGCTGGAAAGAGTAACCCTGGCGGGAAGAGCTCGGGAAGCTCACGTTTCCGTCCTCGTCACCGTTGTAGAAGTCATCCGTGCTCCAGCCCAGGTACAAAGTCTGGCGGCCAGCGGTGTACTCAGCGTCAGCGAACAGATCATTGGCACCGGTGGTGAGGTTGGTGATTTTCACATCTACCGTCGGCGGAGAGGCGACGAAGTCGGCGCCCACGATTTCAGCCTGGTAGTTTTCGCCCAATTCGTTACGCAGCCTGGTCGAGCCGGCAACGGCGCTGTGAGCCTCGAAACCCAGCGGGATATTGTCGCCATCGTGGCAGATGGTGCACTCTCCGTTGCGTGCAGTAAAAGAGCTACCGCCCAGATTGTGTTGAATTCCGTAGGTCGACAAACCGGTTACAGGATCCGGGGCATCGGTAACCAGCAAATTGGCGTGGCAACCACCACAAGATTCTGCGGTGATATTGCTCAGCCACATGTCGCCATCAGGAGTTTCTGTTGATGCGGTATGGCAGGTTTCGCAGAACAACAGTTCCTGCGGGAACACCACATGATTGAAATTATGCAGACGCTCGCGGTAACCCACGACTTGGTAGGCATACAGATCAGCATCAAATTCAATTGCTACGCCGGTGTCATCGCCAGTATCGGTGCAGAACCAGTGACCGTGATCGCTAAAGGCGATACCACCATTAGCAGCACAGGATTCTGTGGCACCGAGTTCCAGGCGCATCTGAGCGCCGTGAATGGAGTGAACCAGGTGAGACATCTCGACCAGGGCGCCGGTGTCCTGATCGCGGCTGCCGGGGTTATGGCAGGTGACGCAGTAGTCGACTTCATTGCGACGTCCATGAATGGTCAGGGCATCGTGACAGCCGTTACAGGTCTCGGTAGCGACAATCTTGCGAGTCTCGATGGCTGCGCCACTGGGCACAAAATCGAAGCTGGGATTATATGGCAGGATTGCACCATCAATACCGTCGAACTGCATCGCCACGCGGTGAGTCAGGTTCGGGTCATAGGCAACCGCGACAGGATCCGTCACTGACATCGGGTCGGTTGCATAGGTGTAGGTGTAGGAGCCGTCACCGTTGTCCACGAAGCGATCGACTGAGCCGCTCTCGTAGGTAGCCTGCAAGGCTTTTTCAAGAACCTCTTCGCCACCGCCATCGGCAGTTTCAAACTGGTTGATGTAACTCTGCCAGTAGCCGAAACGGTTGCCGGTCCCGGGCACCAGCTTGACCAGCGTGTAGCGCGTCGCATCCCCGTCGATGCCGATGACTGGCACGCCGTTGGAATCTGTCACGGTGAAATGAATTACAGGCGGACTGGCGATCGTGGCAGCGGTAATTTCAACGACCAGGCGATTACCATCTTCTATAAGGTCAGCAAGATCGGAGGAGTTCGATATGTCGATAATCGGAGCGCCAATGCCATCTGCGCCTGCCGGACCCTGTTGTCCTGTGTCACCTGCGGGACCTTGAGCCCCATCGCTGCCGCCGCAGCCGGATATAACGAGAATCAAGCCAGTTAGGCCAATTGCGGCCAGTTGTGCGGTTTTTCTGCTTATTGTGCTAAGGCGAGACATAAAATGGGCTCCTGATCTTCTAAATTTGCATCTGAGTTCAATCGTGTTGCTCTATTTGTTATCGGGTCTTTTATTAAAAAATAGACTGATTCCAGCAACCTTGAAGCAATTGTCCTATATAAGGCGCCCCAGTCAATTACGGTATGTGCCTAGTTATTCCACTTACTCCAAGACCTGCTTAAGTTAATGAACAAGATAGAGTTTTTATAGCATACAAGGATTGCAGCAGATTGCCATTGAGGTGGCGGGAAAGCGAAAAACCGGCAGCGTTGAGAAATGGCCCCGACCGAACATTACAAACTTTTAACTTACTGAAAAGAGGAAGGAAACCCTGATTCCCGGGGGGGCAGGACGGGAGTTGGCCGGGGCAGGAGGCGCCAGGAGACCGGCCGCATGGGGTCGAGCTGGAGTCATTAAGGCCAAGAACGAGGCAGGGTAATCAAGGCTGCCGGTGTAACCGACGATCCGTCTAAACTTTATAAGTAAAAGAGGATTTTGAATTAACTCAGCCGCTTTCTGTCGGAAATCCCGCATGCTGCCAGCCAAGAATCCCTCCATCCACGTTGATGGCCTCGACGTCGGAGTGATAGCAGCGAATTACTGCTTCCCGTGATCGACCGCCCGAGGCGCAATGTATGAGGATGCTTTTGCCTTCTACGGCAGGAATCTGGGCGGGATCGAAAGAAGAAAGAGGTAACAGGATGGCTCCCGGAATCCTCAAGCGACGGTATTCCTCGATCTCGCGACAATCTACAAGAATGGCCTTGTCATCATTAAGCAATGCAGCGGCAGTTTGTACGTCAATTTCCTTGGGGAACATGCATCGAATCCTTAACTATCTTTTACTTCATTACTGTTCGGCTTGGGGATACACTCCCGGCGAGAGCTTTAAAGAGCGAGTCTATGAAACATCCACACCTGAAGTTGCTGCTTTTATCCGTGTTTCTGCTGCAGGCAGGCCAGGGACAATCAGCTTCCGCAGACGAGCAGGTTACGCATAACCTGTCCGAAGCGCGGAAACTGGCACGGGAGTTTAACGCTCGACTGCGGGCGAAGCTACATCTTGCGCTGGCAGAAGAAGGCCCTTTGGGTGCCATTAAGATATGCGCCACCCATGCTCCGGGCATCGCGGAAAGACTTCAGGAACAGCATATTACGGTTAAAAGGACTAGTGAACGTCTTAGAAACGCCGAAAACGCGCCAGATATCTGGGAGCAACGCATTCTGGAGTTTTTTGAGCAGGAGCGTGTCGCTGGCGCCGATCCGGCCAACCTTGAGCATTACGCACAATTTATCGACGAGCAGGGCACGGTCTTCCGCTATGCCCGTGCCATTCCCACCGGTGCTGAATGCCTCATGTGTCACGGCGACAACCTGGCGCCAGACATAGCGGCCGAACTGGAAAGCCGTTATCCGGAAGATAAGGCCAAAGGGTATAAGGCCGGCGACATTCGAGGAATGGTTAGCATCAGCATTCGCGAGCCGAACTAGACCGACAAAAATATCAATGAGTTATTACTTTCAGTAAATATAATAACTCATTGTAATATAGGATTATTAATCAGTCTGCGTATGGCCATGCCCGTCTCAGGATAGCCTTGCAGTTCACGCCGCGGGGCAATGAGCCATATAGTTGGCCGCGATCTGCCGAGAGCCTGGAGGCAACAAACCCGTCGCTCACCGATTCATTTCCGGCGCGAATAAGCAGGGATGCCTGCATCCCAAGGGCCATGGCCTGGGCCAGGTCTCTTGCCCGGTATTCCAGCTCCGAAGGATCGCCCAGGTCATGGGCCAGGTTGTCCAGCCAGGCATCGTAGGTCTTGTTCGACCCCCGTGCCAGGGACAATTCCGCCATCAGCGCCTCGATGCATCCCGGGTCACGGCCGGCGGCCCTGAGCATATCCAGGGCCTGGATATTGCCGCTGCCTTCCCAGATAGCATTGACCGGGGCCTCCCGGTAAAGACGGGGCATCATCGTGTCTTCCATGACACCGCTGCCGCCTATGCATTCCATGGCCTCATAGGCATGGCCGGGTGTGCGCTTGCAGATCCAGAACTTGCCAAACGCGGTACCCAGCCGAACTAAACGATTTTCGGACTCCTGTTTCTGGTTATCCACCGCCCGGGCCATGCGTAAGGCTAGTGCCGTGGCTGCCTCGGACTCCAGCGCCAGGTCGGCAAGCACATTTTGCATCAATGGCTGCTCCCACAGCCGCTTTCCAAATGCATAACGATGACTGCAATGGTGCATGGCCTGGACCGCTGCCTGGCGCATCCCCGCTGAGGATCCCACCATGCAATCAAATCGGGTCATGGCGACCATCTCGAGTATTGTCGCCACCCCGCGGCCTTCTTCACCGACCATCCAGGCGGTTGCGCCGCGCAGCTCGGTTTCGCTGGAGGCATTAGAGGCGTTACCCATCTTGTCCTTCAGGCGGATCACGTGCAGGGCGTTCATATCACCGTCGGGCAGCCAGCGCGGTAACAGGAAGCAGGACAAACCACCCGGTGCCTGGGCAAGAACCAGGAACAGGTCGCACATGGGCGCCGACACGAAGTACTTGTGACCGATCAGTTCATACGCCTGTCCCGGACCCCCGGGCCCCAGGGGGAGGGCGCGGGTACTGTTGGAGCGCACATCTGATCCACCCTGCTTTTCGGTCATGGCCATACCGACCGTCAAACCCGTCTTGGCCGTGGCAGGAATGTTACGGTGATCGTAGCTGTACGGGGCAATCCGGGGTTCCCATATCGCGGCAAGATCCGGCTGATGTCTCAGGGCCGGGATCGCGGCAAAAGTCATGGTAATTGGGCAGCCGTGTCCGGCTTCAACCTGGGCGTGCAACAGGTAACGGGCGGCACGCGCCACGTGAGCCCCTGGGACCGGGTTGCTCCACGGCGAACCATGCAGGCCGCCTTCAATCGCCATGGCCATGAGCTCATGGTAGGCGGGATGAAAGCGAACCTCGTTGATTCGATTTCCGTATTTATCGTGGGTGAACAGTTCGGGCTTCTGACGATTGGCCTGGTTGCCCAGTTCAATAATCTCCGGTACGCCACACAGTTCGCCGTATTCGCCCAGGCTGGGTGCGGCCCACTGGGCGCCTTCGCGCTGCACGGCTTCCTGCAACGCCAGGTCCGCTTCGAAAAGATTGTAGCTATTCAAGGCAGGTGGCTGATTTTCCACCTTGTGGGTCTCGGCAGGAAACTGACTCTTAACGGTCTCGCGATTCACATTTACGGCCCCTTTGTTTATTCAGTCGTGTCTTCCGGTTTGTGGCAGCTGAGCAGGCGGGGCGCTGCGTGTAGAGTTTCTCGGTCGTCAGTCTTTATATTTATCGGGCTTGGGAAACAGCATACACATCAGCCGGGAGGGCTTGAATGGACGCCATTCTCCCTCGGGCTGGGCCAGGCGATCGGCAATGGCCCACAGCACCGCAGGATGGAACCCCATCCCCAGGTGGCTGCCTTCCACACGAATATTTTCCGTGGTGGGGGATTCTTTCTCGATCGCACACTGCCAGGGCACAACACCATCGGTGCGGCTGTAAATACAGGTACTGGGCACCGGCGGCGGCTCAGGAACTCGGTCCAGCAGCTCGGGCGCCATGTGAGCCTCGCGTTGTCCGGTAACATCTTCGTAAAGCCAGGACACGGTTACTGAATTGGGATGACGGATAGGGGTCCCCAGGGTGATTACCTGGCGCACATCGTCGGTTGCCAGCCAGGCCAATTCCCTGGCATAGACGCCACCAAGACTCCAGCCAACCACGCTGACCTTGCGTTTGTAACGTCGTTTAAGCTCTTTCAGCCGCTCATGAATATCGTGTTCTTTTTCACCGATAGGACCCAGGTTTCGCCCCAGCTTCCAGCAATGTGCCCGGTAGCCCAGTGACTTAAGAAAATGCCTCAACATATACGTTGAGGCGCCGCCTGCCATGAAGCCCGGCAGCACCAGCACCGGCTGGCCATCGCCTCGCGGCGCTTTCTGAAGTAGCGGATAACTCCACAGCGATGTGTATGCCTCACCGAATACCCTGAACTCCAGGGCCTGGGCAAGCAGGGAAGGGCGTGACACATCTACCTGGGTAGCACTCATACGTTCTCACCTGCCTTCTTTGCCGGTTTGCGAACCGGAGCCTTCCTAAGCGGCAGCTTTTTCCTGGCACGCGGCTTAACAGCCCCCTTTACTTCGGTAACCTTGCGAACAGCCTTTTTCTTCGCAGCCTTCTTTCGCGGAGTCGTCTTGGGCAAGTTTTTGGCCGCCTCACGCAACTCCTTGAAAGAATCTATCAGGCAAGATTCAAAGAACTGCACATCTTGCAGAATCTCGGGACAAGACGTGACTGAAATCGTCAGGTAGTCCTGGTAGCTGGTGACGACAATCATCAGCCCGAGACCATCAATGATGGGTGCCATTCCCAGGGTGCCCACCAGTTCTCCGCCTCCGAAATACAGCTTCTGGCGAGGCCCGGGAACATTGGTAATTACCAGGTTAAACACCGGTCGCACGTACTTGGCGATTTCCATGCGACTGTACAAGCGCGACGCCGCAATACCCAGGGTAAAGGGAACAACCTTCGCCGCGTCCATCAAGGTCGTGGCGCCGATTGCCTGGGCCCTGAGCTTGCTGCGCTGGGTGTATTCCTTTAATGAGGCCAACCGCTCCAGCGGATCCTCCAAGTGAGTGGCCAGGGGTACCAGCATCGCTGAGACCTGGTTGCCACCCTCGGAGGTTGCGCCCCTTACCGAGATAGGCGCCATGGCCGTCAGGGTGTTGTCAGGCAACTCGTCGTGCTTGAGCAGATATCGTCGCAAGGCACCCGAGCAGATACCCAGGACCAGGTCATTAACGGTCGCATTGGGGATGCTGTCCTTGGTAGCCCTGATTTGATCCAGTGGCAACCAAACACCCCCGAAACAACGGTGAGCGCTGATCGGCACATTAAAGCGGGTTTTCGGCCCGCGAAATGGCACGGTGGGCGGGGCCTGCTTTTCAACCAGAACGTCCTTGCCTACACTCCACAAGCCAGAGATCACAGACCGCACCGTCTTTACTGCCTGTTTAGGTTTAGCTAATAAGTGCATGTATGCATTAGATAAAAGAGTGACGTTACTGGGCTCCATGTCGGGCATCCAGGTGTCATCCTCACCCTCGACATCCCATTCCCGGGTTAGATCGAACAGGCTCGAAATCAGGTCAACGCCGCCCATTCCATCAACGGAAGAATGATGCACCTTGTGAATCAGGGCGAAGGTCCCCTTGGGGAGGGTCGGGATGGAATCCAGCCCCTCGACAAAGGTCAGGGACCAGAGTGGTCGCCGCAAATCCAGTGGAATGGCGAAAATATGTTGTGCGAGTTTGCGTAATTCTTCCCAGCTGCCTGGCGCGGGAAGCGCCATGTGATGGACGTGGGAATCCAGGTTGAAGTTGGGATCCTCGATCCAGTAGGGCGCATCAAGCCCCATGGGGACGCTGACTAAACGCCGGCGAAACACCTTGGATCTCCCTAATCGGGACTCGATGAGGCGATAATAATCCTCAAAATTAAACCCGCCAGGGGGCGCCTTGCAGACAATTACACCGCCTATATGCATGGGTGACCTGGCGGTTTCCAGATAGACGAACGATGCGTCAATACCGGTGAGTTGTTCCATAAGGATCCTCGTTCAAATTCCGCCTCAATCGCTGGAGGCATTTCATTGATGCTACCGCAAAATCGCTGCACTGCACACAGAGATTTCTTTCGACCGGAGAGTCCCTGAGATTTACTCAGCAATTCAATTGTGAAACGCCTCAATTAGCCTGCATCTGGCTGTATTGTCGAGGATATAACGCGATTTTCAAGGTAAATGCTGCAATCAGGGCAAACAACCGGAGCGATTCGCCTGAATATTTAGCCTGTGTCCAAAAACAGGCTCGAATATCGTCCAGCAGCCGCGAAAAAGCCCCTGGAGCCAGCGGTTGGTGCGGCGGACAAACCGCGCGAGTGTCTATTCGAGTGCTTATTCATGATGCCTGGGCACAAGCTGTCACCAGAAATGAAATTCTGGGCCCCAGAGCGCAAGTCAGCCGGATTGCAGGAAAGTGAAGAATATTGCGAAAAACATGCCTCGCCAGCGTTCACGCTCGTGGGGAAACACCTGCAATCAATCCCAGATTTCACGCCAGGAGTTACCATAGAGGGAGTATGTCGGTGCTGGCGTGACTTGACGGCGTAAAGGCAGCGAACAGTAACAACGCTGAAAAAGTCACCGGGCCTGTTTGAGAGGACGTCGTTCAACCCACGGATATCGTACGCAGTAGCAGATCTTCACTGGGAAGGGCCTGAAGACGACGAGTGCATCAGGTCAGGATTGCGTATTTTGGTCGAAATTACAGCTTTGCAGGCGAAGTTACCTTAAAAGAGTCTCCTAAGTTACTGTAATAACGTGGAATGGAGATATCGGTTGGAAGAACAGATTTTGGTGGTTTAGCCTTAGGGACATATCTATAATTTAACATAATATACATTATGCGCAGTTCTAGGTATGCGATTTGAGGGGGTTATCCCGCCCAATCCCCCAAGATTGCTCACCTGCCCCTTCTGTGATTACAGGCTGATTCCTTTAAATCACTGCCACCATGACTCGGTTGGCAAACCGAACACGATCATGAATTGTCCTGGGAATACACCAAGGCCTTGCAGGAGGCCCACCTTAACCGCCGTAGCGGTGCACAACCAAACACAAATGCCGATAGTGGTGTCGCACTGGGTATCTCGTCCC
>Ga0224507_10000424_pt1 | contig 16624 bp, 19 predicted proteins | sample SF_Jan12_sed_USG_3_FD_170159 | JGI IMG/M metagenome (GOLD analysis project Ga0224507, IMG submission 170159) | Sediment microbial communities from San Francisco Bay, California, United States - SF_Jan12_sed_USGS_13 | ecosystem: Environmental > Aquatic > Marine > Sediment | place: USA... | reverse complement strand
TCTGATTGATTAAATACACGTTCAAAAGAATTTCTAGTCCAGTGAGTGAGCATCTGTCTATTACTCCATGCAAAATTTAATGCTGCAAACATTGCTTTTCTATAAGATTCACCTTCTTCAGAACTGTTTGGCACGCATGCAAGTTCTCTATCAGGTAAATCTATATCATATTTTTCCATTGTTTGTTCTGAAACTCTGAGATAATCACTACACACTTGATGGCCAAAACCTCTAGAGCCGCAATGAATCAAAACAGTTATGGTTCCTTCTTTAATTCCCATTCTGTTTGCAGCTTCTTCATCATGAATTTCTGCAACCTTTTGTACTTCTAGAAAATGATTTCCAGAACCTAAGCTGCCAAGTTGAGGTGCACCTCTTTTTCTTGCTTTATCAGAAACTTTGTTTGGATCAGCATTTTGAATTTGGCCATTTTCTTCACAAACATCCGAGTCATTTGATGAGCCATAACCATGATCAATTGCCCAGTTTACGCCTTTTACCAAAACCTCATCAAGTTCCGAATGACTGAGTTTCACTGCACCCTTAGAGCCAACACCGGAAGGAATTGAGCTGAATAGATCATTTACAAGCTCTTTTAGTTTGGAACGAACTGTTTGTTCATCTAAATTGGAACGAAGTAATCTCACACCACAGTTGATGTCATATCCGACGCCTCCAGGACTAATCATTCCTTCTTCTGCATCCATTGCAGCTACACCGCCAACTGGAAAACCATAACCCTCATGCCCATCAGGCAAAACGACACTATGACCAACTATCCCAGGAATTGATGCGACATTTCTTGCTTGCATGATTGTTCTATCAGACAGCATTTTTTGTAATAATGATTCATCAGCGTAAATTCTAACAGGTACTTTCATTCCAAGATTGGAGTCAGCGTCAATTTCATATTGATTTTTGCCGATTTTTTTTGGGATAGTAGAAGACATGAGTATGGGTAAAAATTCCTTCCAATCCAATTTAAATCATCAGAAGAATAGAAAAAAGAAATTAGGAGATCTGCCAAACATGAAATTTATGATCTAATTTATCTAGGATAAAATAGTTTGATTGTACGTGGTAAGAAAAAAGCTAACTGATAAAGAAATTGAAAAACAAAAAGAAGAGCAGAAAGTTAGAGTGGAAGCATCTCGTGCTGCTAGAAGAAGTGGAAAAAGTATCAAGCCAGAAGGTAAGGTAACAAAATCAAAATCAAAGACAAAAGAAGCCAGATCATCAAAAAAGATTGCTGCTGTGAAAAAGAGAACGAGAAGTTAGAAGTCCTTTCAATGTTTTTGAAACAAACCATATTTAGAATCTAAAGATTAATGAATCCAGTATTTCGTAGTAATACATTCATGAAGTCTGTACAAGAAATTGAAGCATACCGGAAAGAAATTGAAAAAAGACTGGTAGAAACTGAATCGATGGATGCCATAAAGTATTATCAAGGGGTTCTAAGAGCACTTGATTGGGTGATTACTGGCACAGATGTTTAAAATCTAGGAATTTTTACTGTTTTTTCACTATTTTACAACTAGTACAGGTTTCTTTGATTTGTGAAGTACGTAATTAGATGTACTACCAAGGAAGATCTCTTTTACGGCACCCATTCCTCTGGATCCAATTACAATAAGATCAAAGTTGTGTTTTTCTGCAACTTCAACAATTCTTTTTCCATCATCACCATAGGATATTCTATCAAAGAATAAAATTCCTTTTTGTGCAGCCTTTAATTTTGCTTTTTTCATAATTTTTTGGGCATGTTCCAATAGAATTTTCTCTAAAGGGGTTATCGGTTCATTAGTTCTAGGTTTAACAATTCCTGCCACATACAAACCAGTAACCGTTGCATTTGATTCTCTAGCCATATGAATAGCAACATCAAGACCTCGAAATGAATTAGCTGAACCATCTAATGGGACAAGAATTTTCTTAATTTTAATTGCCATGAGTAAAATTATGTAATTTTCAATTTAAAGTCGATTGAGATTATCTAGCATGATTTTCAAGTTTGATATTCTAAAAGAGTATAAAATATCTGATTATAGTTATACTAAATCAGTAAATGGAAAATGCTAAAACTATTACAGTTGCAGATGTAATGACAAAATCGGTAATTTCTGTGGATGCGTCAATGACAATAAATGAAACCGCAAAAATGATGGAGGATGCCAAAGTTGGTGCAGTCATCATCATGGAAAACAATACACCCGTGGGAATAGTGACAGACAGAGATTTTGCCGTAAAGGTAGCAGCTCACGCATATGAAATTTCTTCCCCCATAAAACAAATTATGTCATCCCCATTACTATCAATTAATTCAGATGAATCGGTGAGAAATGCAGCAGACTTGATGCATGAAAGGGGAGTGAGAAAGTTGCCAGTGATTAGTGATGATAAAGTAGTTGGAATTATAACTGCAACAGATATTGTTAATTTGTTGGCAGTTTGCGTGGAAGAAGATATGAGGGATATGTACTTTCATTCTGTAGCAAAAATTTTTACAAATTATAGTCCATATAATTAAAAAATCATGGTAACACCGATTATTGTACTAGTAGGAATTCCAATTTTACTTGGAATTGCATATGTTACTCCATTTGATCAGCCTGAAGTAGAAAAAGAAATCATTCCAGAAGAGCCAGATGTTAGCATTCTGTATTTTATTTTAGTGGGAATATGGACACTTTATTTGTTCAAGATTTTATTTCAAATAAAAAAAGGTACTTTTAAGACTACTCAGAGATACTAATATGAATACAGCCCCTTATTGGAACAAAAAAGTGTGTTCTGACTGTAAGAGAATGAAATGTCAAAATGGATGTATGTGTGATTGCCATGAACTACGAGATAGAGTGAATTAAAATTTTACAAGTAGATTTATTTTCCGTGTAAAAAGAGGAGGAATATTGGCAATTTTACCTATTGACAGTGGTCGTTATGGCACCAAAGAAATGATGGATATTTTTAGTGAACAGAGAAAAGTAGATTATCAGTTGGAGATAGAAGGTGCTGCTGCAATTTCCCAAAGCGAGATAGGGATGATCTCAAAAAGTGTAGGTAAAGAAATCTTCAAAGTTGCAAATTCTGGAAAAATTACTGCAAAGAGAATCAAACAGTTAGAAGCAAAAAGTGATCATGATACTGCAGCTTTAGTAGAATCATTAAGTGAAAAGTGCAGTAAAAGTGCTAGACCGTGGATACATTATGGATTAACAAGCAATGATTTAGTAGATACTAGTAATTCAATGCAAATGCGAGATGCATTGGAAATCATTGAACCGAAAGTTGCAAAGATGGCATCAATTCTTGCAAAAAAAGCAGTAAAACATGAAAAGATTCCAGCTGTTGGCCGAACTCATGGTCAACATGCAAGCATCATATCATTTGGGTTAAAATTCGCAAATTGGGCTGCGGAAATGGCAAAACATGTAGAAAGAATCGAAGATATTAAGAAGAGAATTTTGATTTGTAAAACACTAGGTGTTGTGGGCACAGGTTCTTTAATGGGTGCAAAATCACTTGATGTACAAAAAAGAGCATCAAAAAGATTGAGACTATTCCCAGCAGAGGTAACAACACAAGTTGTTCCAAGAGAAAGATATGCTGAATACGTATTTGAGTTGGCATTAATCGGTTCCACTTTGGAAAAAATTGCAGTAGAGATTAGAAATTTGCAAAGAACAGAGATTGGAGAAGTTGCAGAACAGTTCAAAAAAGGACAAATGGGAAGCAGTGCAGTTCCGGTAAAAAGAAATCCAATTAAAAGTGAGCGAGTATCATCGTTGTCTAAACTAGTAAGAAGTCAAGTTGCAGTTTCCTTTGAAAACATTCCATTGTGGCATGAGCGAGATCTTTCAAATTCTGCCAATGAGAGATTTGTAATTCCAACAGTATCGATTTTGGTTGACGAGATGCTTGAGACCATGATTAAAATCGTTTCAAATTTGATGGTTAATGAGAAGAGAATTATAGAGAATCTATACATCACAAAGGGCCAAATATTTGCGGAGTTTGTCTTAGAAGCACTGATCAAAAAAGGCATACCAAGGTTTGTCGCATACAAAGATGTCCAAAGGGTTGCATTTGAGGCAAACGATAAAGGAATTCAGTACATGGATGCAATAAAAAATGATAAGGCATTTTCCTCAAATCTAACGGATAAAGAAATTGATTCCATATTTTCACCAGAGAAACACCTAGGTGCATCTTCTGCAATCATAAAGAATGTAGAAAAATCAGTTCAGAATACGGTAAAAAAATTCATCTAGTTTTTAGTAAGGCCTTGTGAATTTTTGAGCCATACTGTAATGCTTTCTTTCGTTTTGTACATGAAAGTTCTGGGACATTAATTTCACTAGCCAATTTTCTAATGATATGTTTGCGATACAGATCTTCAGAATCATGGATTTTTTCAGATATAGGAATGGTTTTTGCATACTTGATGAATTTTTGGGACAATAAGGGTTGAAGGATTTTTACTCCAAATTCAGATGCAACAAGATTTACTGCCTTCATCATTTTTAACTCATTGTCTAGTTTTGATTCCATAACTTTGAAAATTTGAGATTCTCCTCCAGAGAATGCTTCACGATATGCATTGTAGCCGCAGAATAATTCATCTATTCCATTAGCTGTAATCACAGTATCAAGTCCTAAGGAGTTTGCAAGTTTAGAAACATAATGAAAAGCAATACAGTTTTCATTCCAAGACAGATTCTCGGTTTGGATTTTTTGGTTTATTTTTGAAGACACGCTAGGAAAAGTCTCTGAATCAATTTCCAGTATATGATGAGGGTACTTTAGATATTCATTTACCTGTTTTGCAAACAAAATATCATGTGATTCAGGAAATCCAATGGTCAATAGTGTAACATCAAAGTCCATATCTGAGCAGATTTTTGAAATCAACGTGCTATCAACGCCACCAGAAAAAGCAATTCCGATTTTCTTTTTTTTGACAGTCTCTGAAATGGAATCTTTGATATTTGCAAGTAGTTCTTTATTTGATTCCTCCATAACTTTTCACATTAGAAATCCCATAGAAATGTAATGAATCAATCTTTTAATTTAACATTGTATCTTAAACAACATGATGCGCTTATCCAAAGACGATATGGACAAAGAACTAAAGAACCTATCAGGATGGAGTGTTGTGAATGAAAAACTTCACAAAGAATTTCAATTTGAAAGTTTCAACCAGGCTTTTGGTTTTATGACCAGAGCTGCCATGGAGATTGAAAAAATGAATCATCATCCAGAGTGGTTTAACGTATACAACAGAATCACCATAGATCTAACAACTCATGATGCTGGAGGCATCACAAAAAATGATGTCAATCTTGCCAAAATTCTAAATTCTTTGGCATAGTTGTAAATGAAAAATTTTAGGCACATACATTACAGAATTTATATTATATCCAGAGTCAGTTGAGTTCACATGGCCACAAGTCCCACAATTCTAGATTCAGACTTTAGATATATCGATAAAAAGGGGAATTTACTTAAAACCAGAACAGAGTTGGCAGTAGCACAAATGCTAACATTTCTTGAACAAGAATATCAATACAATCACAAGATCACATTGAAGAGCGGTAATGAAGTCTTTGTTGATTTTAAAACTGAAAAAGGGTTAATCGAAATAATTGACAATGATGAGGATATTGAAAAATACAAACAAATCAAAGAAGACTTTCCTCAAGACAAAGTAATGGCAATAGGACATGCAAAATACGTTGCACAGATTAAGGAATTGCAAGACATTGTATTTTATGATAAAACACCTCAAACAGGTTCAATATTTTTAGAAGATGCATCATTCTCATTTGATTATGCACACATCCTTCCTTTAGTTGAAAAATGCTCCATTTTACATGGACACACATCTTCTGTAATGGTAGAACTTGTAGGGCAGATGAAAAACAATTTACTTTTAGACTTTGGAGAAGCCAAAAAAATCATCAAAGAAGTTGTAAATGTATTTGATCACAAGTTTTTCATAAACAGGAGGTATCTCAGAAAAGAAGACGATTCACATTACCACATTCAGTTTGAAGGTCCCAAAGGGATGTTTGATTTACAGGTTCCAAAAAACACCACATATCTTTTAGAGGGAGAGGCAACAGTAGAGAATCTTTCAAGTGAAATTATAAAATTACTGGCTCCGAAAATGCCACCTAACGTAGAAGCTGTTGGCGTTTACATCTATGAAGGATACAACAAAGGATCCCATATCATTTCAAATATTTCAAGATAATTAAAAAATGGAACCTAAAATATCAGAAAAAGCATGGAACCCAGAACTAGAAAAGGAGATTCTAAAACAATGGGAAGATGAAAAAATTTATGATTTTACACCACAAGATGACAATTACACAATAGACACTCCTCCCCCATACCCTTCGGGCAGGCCATGGCATATCGGGGCCGCAGCTCACTATTCACAAATTGATATGATTGCGCGTACTGCAAGAATGACTGGAAAAAACGTCTATTTTCCCATAGGAATTGACAGGAACGGATTACCAGTTGAACTGTACACTGAAAAAAAACACAACATCAGAATGAGGGAAACAGACAGGGGTGAATTTCTAAACCTATGCAAAGCAGCACTGGATGATTTGGAAGATGAAATGATCCTTATCATGAAAAGTTTGGGAATTAGTGGTGATTTTGCAAATTACTATAGAACAGATTCAGAAGAATACAGAAGCCTTACACAGTCAACATTCATCGAGTTATGGAAAAAAGGACAAGTGTATCTGGCCAACAGGCCCAATAATTATGATTGGGTTTCAGGTACAACCATTGCAGATGCAGAAATCATATACGAGGATTTGCCTACTAAACTCGTATACATGAAATTCAAAATAAAAGATGCCGACAAAGAGATAGTCATTGCAAGTACAAGACCGGAATTGCTTTGTGCATGCAGAACCATCATAGTCAATCCTGAAGACGAGAGATACACACAGTACATCGGACAAAAAGTAATTATCCCAATAACAAATGTTGAAGTTGAATTAAGAACACACCATTCTGCCAAGCAAGAGTTCGGTTCGGGAGCCGTTATGGTATGTAGTTATGGAGATCAAAATGACGTGGCATTATTTAGAGAATTGGAATTAGGTGAAATAGTCGCAATTGGATTGGACGGAAAGATGACAAAAGCCGCAGGAGAATATGCAGGACTAAAACCAAAACAAGCAAGGACAAAAATCATAGAAGACTTGGAAACTGGAGGGTTTTTAGAAAAAATTGAAGATATCATTCATAGAACACCGATTTCGGAGAGAAGTAAGATTCCAATTGAGATTATTCCAATGGAAGAATACTATCTAAAGCAAAAAGAAGCTGTTGAAAAAATCAAAAAATTAGGACAGGAAATCACATTTCATCCACCGATGCACAAGCAGATTCTGATGAATTGGCTAGAGTCCATCAACATTGACTGGCCGATTTCCAGAAGAAGATACTATGGCACTGAAATCCCAATCTGGTACTGTAAAAACTGCTCAGAACCACATGTTCCTGAGCCTGGAAAGTACTACAGACCCTGGAGTGAAAAGTGTCCAATCAGCAACTGTTCAAAATGTGATTCTGCTGAATTTGTTGGCGAGGACCGAACATTTGACACATGGATGGATTCAAGCGTATCTCCACTTTTCATTAGCAAATTTGGCAAAGATGAGGAATTTTTCAATAAAGTGTATCCGGCTTCAATTAGACCACAGGCAAAAGACATTGTCCGAACATGGCTATACTATACTATTCTAAGATGTGAGCAGCTGACAGGGAAAAACCCATGGTCAGAAGCTTGGATTATGGGATATGGTCTGGATGAAAAGGGAATGAAGATGAGCAAGAGTAAAGGAAATGCAATAGACCCGTTGCCCGTAATTGAAAAACTGGGTGCTGACACCTTTAGGTTCTGGAGTGCAAGTGAGATTAATCACGGTTATGACTTTAGATGCAACGAGCAGAAAATAGAGTCAACCAAAAAATTTCTCAGCAAGCTATGGAACGTGTCAAGATTCCTGTCTAGTTTTCCTGTAATTGAATCTGGAAAACCTAATGCGTCAGACAAATGGATCTTATCAGAACTGGACAAACTGGTAATGGAATGTAAACGCGGGTATGATGAATACAACTTTTTTATTCCAGCAATTGCAATCAGAGAGTTTACGTGGAATCTGTTTGCATCTCATTATATCGAAATGGTAAAAGCAAGAGCATATGGGATTGGTTTCTCCGATGAAGAAAGAGACGGTGCGATATTTACACTACACAAGACACTCTCAACCATTCTAAAACTGCTGGCACCAATCACGCCATTTATCACTGAGTATCTTTGGAAGATTTTGTATTCAGAGAAAAGCATTCACAAAGAAAAACAAGTTTCACCAGAATCTCCTGAAGACTTTACGCAGTTTACAAAAGAGATTACAGAGTTCAACTCCAATGTCTGGAATGAAAAGAAAAGTAAAGAGTTGTCACTAAAGGACTCTATTCCGATGTCCGTGCCGGAAAGATTGTCTGAATTTGCAAAAGACTTTGCAGCAATGCACAACCTGGAATAAATTACAACTATGCAGGTATTGGTTTTTAGATGTTAATAATATTATCACAAAGGTAAAATGCGATTAAACCGCAATTGTAGTTTGATAGATGATACATTGCAATTTGTGGACTGCGTTCAAGTATAATATCTTCTCGTACAATATCCACTCCCAAAATCAAAAGAAGTAGATGAAATATACCCAATGTGCAAAAGATCAAAAAACAACACACCAATGAAGAGACATTAGCTTGTTCTAGAAAGATGATAGACCTTGAGAAAAATAAAACAAGCGAGCTAGAATAGAATAATTTTTGTATGAGTAAAATTATTTCTGATTGTAAATTTTACAGTAAACATTTAGTAGTTACAATAAACTTTTGATATTATTTTTTTGTATTTCTTGCTAGCCATTTGCCTACTATTTCATGTACAAGTTCTTCAGGCTCCATTGATTTTTCAGTTGATGCCTTTGCAAGTGCTTTTGCTTCTGGAGCAGAAAGGTGAAGACGAACATTTTGTTTTTGCTTGTAATAGTTTGCCATACGCTTGACTGCTGCATGCGGAGCTGTGGGATCCTCTGATAGTGCATCAAGATATCGTTTTCTTGCAGCACGAGAGTATTTTGAGATTCTTTTGGCAACTTCGACTGCTTGAGATGAATTTGGCTCAATTCTTGACAATTGAACTGCTTCAACTCTTGAGATCGTCTTAGGGACCAATTCTTTGAGGGGTTCTGGGACCCCTTTGAATCCAAGATAGCTTCTAAATGTACTCGGGCTTATTCCCAAGGCAGATGCTGCCTTTTTCTTAGAACCAGTTGACTGTGCCAAGAAATCACATGCTTCAGCCATCTCTTTTGATGACATTTGTTTTCTGTGCAAATTCTCAATTATCGATACTGCCTGAGCATCTTCAAGATCATACGGGTGCTGCACAACAAGTACGGGGATATTTCTTGCACCTATCTTTTTTAGAGCATTCAGTCTTCGCTGACCAGCTATTAGCTTGTATTTTCCATTCTTGTTCTTTTGAACAATTGGTGGGTTTTGCAGCCCTTCTCTTTTGATGCTTTCAGCAAGTTCTCTTAGGCCTTCCTGATCAAGGGATCTTGCTTCAGCTTCATCCCAGACCTCTACATCTTTTATGGGGACTGTTTCTATTTTATGAGAAAATATTTTCATAGTTTTTACCAATATCTCCTGTTGTTTTTTATCATTAAAAGTATTTAGTAGAAATTTCCTAAAACTATATTATTGAAAAAATTTGTGTCATTACAACTAAAAATGGACTTTCCACAATATCTCTGATTATACTGATTGCGCTTGTGTTTGAAACTCTACGCATTTTCCAACATAGTGAATATATGCCTGAATTGCGAGACGATTATGCAGCTTCATAAACTGCTGACTTGTGATTTATATCAACCAGCCTACACATAGAATGGATTTGCTCATCTGTTTCCAGGTGACATCTTTCACAAGCAAATTTTATTGGTTTTGTACAAATTGAGCATCTCTGTTTAACACTTGACTCCATTCCACATTTTCTGCAACAATCAATTCTTATTTTATCATTCATCTACAACACCACTGAAAGAACAACGGCAGAAATATTGAAACCAAAATATGTTTTCTTGTATCTAGGAACCATTAATTTTGATTTAGTTTGTCTCATTGTGATTCCTCCTTTGAAAAAATAGCGAGAACCCTGTGAAAAAAATCACAGTTTAGTTCTGGTCTAGGGAAACATTGTTCTCGCATTGTATTGGTACGTTGTTTCAAATCTTATACCTTGGTAAGCTATTCAGCTTACCGGTAATCAGAATAATTTACCAGACTCTATGAGGATCTTTTACTATAGTTTAATCATGAAAACACAACAAATCTCAAACTGGGATAAAATGGTTCATGCTCCATTCAAAAAGGTAGTGAAATTCGACCTTATCTGTATGGGAATAGATGCAGTGATTGGAGTGGGTGCGGGAGCCTATCTTGTTGCTAGCGGTTTATTGGGCTAGCAACAACTTCTTTTTTATAATAACCAATCATGACTAACAATATGCAATTTCAAACAGTAGAACCATCGTACACATCAAAAGAAGGATGCAGATTAGTTTGGAAAGGAATTGATCTGGATGACAAGGAGATAATCAAACGCATCCCAGTCAGTAAGGGCCATCACGGTATTGACATTCCACCTACTGGAAATAGAATATTTGTTTCAGGAATTGGAGATGACAAGATAAGTGTAATTGACACGACATCATTTGAAGTGATCAAACAGATTATTGTAGGTAAAGGACCACATGGATTGAGAACAGATTCTAGCGGAATCAAATTGTTTGTGGGAGTAACTCAAACAAATGAGATTGTTGTGATTGATACTGAAACTCTGAAGATAACAGACAGATTGAATCCAGGCAATATTTCATTCTGGGTTGCAATTCCTGGAAATCCATGACATCCAAAAAAATTTCAACATTTTTTGTATTATGTTAAAATAATGAGTTTAAAGAAAAAACAGTTTTGGGGCTATTGTCCTGAAGACAAATGTCTATTAGATTGTAAAATCTGTAATCCAAAAAAGCCAAAGACGTGTAGTTGTGATTATTAGAATTTTAGTTGTAATTGACATTATTATTTTTTAATTTGAATTATTTTGTCGTTACCTTTCTAAAACTAAAATTCCCCAGTCCGTTGCCTTGTGCATTCCACCAATCTCTCCTTTACCACCATCCCATACTGCAAAGGCAATCCTGTAACTTTCACCCAAACTGAACTGTTTGTCTATTGGGCCAAAACCTTCCACATCTACATCTGAAGTTACAAGTGGCCTTGAAACCTCAACTATCCATTCCTTTGTATCTTCATTGTATGATGAGGCAGAAGACACTTCGTTATTTCCTCCATACTTGTCATCATCATCTCTGTAATAGTGCTCTTTTAGCTGCTCAAATGGTCCTGCAAACTCATCATCGATTTTATCATGTGATTCTGTGTGGGTGTCATATGCCTTCCAGTGCCAAATGTCGACAACTCCCTCACCTATGGTTCTCTGAGCGACTTTGACATGAGGCACTCCTGCTGCTCCCATTGCAATATCTGAATCTCCAGAGATGTCAAATCCTACTGATATTCTATCTGAATGAGTTGAGGCATCATTGTTTGCATCATTGTCTTGCCATCGCATCAAAAGATAGAGATTACCATCAAAAGTCTGAGCCTTGACATTGATTTTTCTTCCTTCATCATCAAATGCCGTCATGAACATACTTTCAGGTACATCATTCCAATCATTGCTGTTTCCATCAAGTGTAATTTCTGTCTGAGATTTTGGAGCAATTACTCTAATTGGTTCTGGTTCTGGTTGATTGGGATCTCTTACTATGAGAAAGCCACTCTGTTCATTGTGTCCTGCACCACACATTATAGAACAATAAAATCCAAATGTTCCAACCTTGTCTGCAACAAAGTCTATTGTTACAGTCTTTCCTACATTCAATGGTTCGTCAATGCCAAACTCATCTAGAGCAAACCCATGAGTCACATCAATGCTGGTAATTTTTAGAATTACTCTGTCACCTTGATCAACTTTGATAAACTGTGGCTCAAATCCCCACTGAAATGCAGTTACGTCAAATGACTTTGTGTTTTCATCTCCTGTGGCAGTACTTGGAATTGTTTTTTGTTGTTGAGTTTGTTTCTGCTGCATCTCTAACATTGTATCTATCATCTGTTGTCGCAATTGTGGATCATCAATCATTTGGTTCATCATATTCTGCATGTGTTGTGGATTGTGCATCATCCATTGGTTACTAATTGGACACCAAGGGCATGCCGCTGTTTGAGGAATTTTAGAATCTCTAGGTGATTCGCCCACAGGACACATAGGACAACCACTGGGTCCACCGCCACCCATCATCATGCCTTGACCCATCCCATGTCCCATCATCCCATGTCTTTGCATCATGTCTGTCATATGAGGATGAGTTGTCATGTGTTGCCACATCTGAGGATTGTTCATCATGTTCATCATCACGCCTTGCATTTGGTGTGGGTGTTGTGAAAGCAAATCCCAGTCAAAATTACCCCATCCCCTATCTGCTAATCTAAGATAACTCTGGGGAGTTACACAAGCTGGCAATCCACTAGAGTCTCGCATCATTAAGACCATGTCTGGGCTGCACATGACTTGAGAGGGATTATTGATCATTCTCATTTGTTGATGTGGAGGTAGAACTTGGTCAGATTGGGCAAATGCATCATTGATGAGAAATGAACCTTGTGAAATGGAAGTAGTTCCAAAAAGTAGTATTGTTAGTAGAATCAATAATTTCATTTAATGTAATTTCGTGTTTCATCTTTAATATATTATCTAAAACTCATTTTTCATTTAAAAATTCTAACGTTGGTCTGAAAATTTCATCCTTAGCATTATATCCCCAACAGGTCATACTCCGGGTCAAATTTGAATCACGTTAGATAGTGCAAAATACCACAAAAGACAAACTAAATTCAATCTTAAGACAAATCTTTTGGAGATATATTATGAGTATGAGATTCCAATACAGTTGAAAACCTTTCATCATTCTTTTGTTGTAGATGCCCCTATTGACAAGGTCTGGAATTTCTATACTGATTTACACCATTTAGAAATAATCACTCCTAAAAGATTGGATTTTAAGATAATAGAAACAAGCAGTAACAAAATAACACTTGGACAAACTGCTTATTTTTCAAGCAAGTTGCTGACCCGAATAACCTGGAAAACCAAAATTATAACCTGCAGGCCATACACATATGTCGATGAAATGAGTAACACGATATTCAAACGCTGGAAGCATACTCATGTTTTTCATAAGATAAACGAGAATCAAACCAAGGTAAAAGATGAGATTGAATTTGAACTACAGTATGGATTTATCGGGAAAATGTTTGAATGGTATGCCCTAGACAAACTCAAAAAAATCTTTGCGCACAGACAACAGGCAACGATTGAATATTTGAGTAATCTTTGAACCATTTTGAGATGTTATTTTTAATTATCATCCTCACTAAACCATGAAGATACCTAGATGTAGTAATTGTGGAAAGTATGCTAATTGAGTTTAGAAACTAACCTTGACTATCCAAATAATCCAAGTATCGAGAAAAAGAAACTACAAAGGTATACATGAATGATAGGGAAATAATAGATATGACTAAGAAATTATCCCGTGGACACAATATTGGTGGCACCATTAAACAGAAAAGACGCAAAAAGCATAAACAAGAATCTGACAAAAACTAAGTTGGGAGTAAACTTTTCGTGATTAAATAGCGATCAACATATTCAAACGAGAATGAAATTAATTTTCATTGTCTAAGTTAAGGTTGGAAAAACGTGAAGTGTTGAAAAACCTAGTTTTCATTTTCTAATTCTTCAAATCAATCAGTCATAAAGTATACTAAACATGGGATCAAAATCGATTCAAAAATTTCACAATATTGTTTAAACTTGAAGGTAATTTAATCAGAAAAAGCGTTTCAGGATTAAAGTTTAAATTTTAAATCATCTCTAGTGCCTATCAATTTTTTTATCTTCAAAATAACGAATAATATTCATGGTCAAATCTAGTTTAGAGTAAAACTCAAGTAAATTTCTAGGTCTAGAATTAGTGCAAAATCTTTGCTGCTAACTATATCCCCACACACGTTGTGCTCCCAGTCAAATTTGAACCACAAAAGTGCTGCAAGAAACAATAATCAAAATCAGAGGTCTAAAACTAGCTTGTATGTTGCTGTACCAGAGTTATAAAGTACTTGTGTAGAGATAAGTCTTGAGTCAGTTCTGGATGAAATGACGTTCCAATTACGTTTCCTTTTTTTATGGCAACAATTTTTTCATCAAGTTTTGATAGCACCTCAACATCAGAGCCAACACCAGAAACAGATGGTGCCCGAATAAAGACGCCGTTGAATTTTGAGATGTCTATTGAATCCAGAGACACATTGGCCTCAAATGATTCTTTTTGCCGTCCAAAGGAATTTCGCTCCAACGTGATGTCAAGTATATCCAAAAGAGGTTGATCTGTTTTTCCAATAACATGATCACTTGCAGTCTTTGATAGCATTATCATGCCAGCACAAATTCCAAGAACTGGCATTCCGTTTTCAATTTTTTCCTTCATAATCTTCAAAGAGCCATTTACCAGAGATAACGCTCCAATGGTAGTGCTCTCACCGCCGGGAATTATCAGACCATCTAATGAAGAAATTTCATCAGGCGTTTTAACTTCAGTTACTTTTCCATCTATTCCTAACTCATCAATTGCAGCTTTTGTCGACAGGAGATTTTCTCGGACGTCTCCCTGGATTGATAACACACCAACATTGATACTCATAGTGAGCTGCCTCTATCTTGCATACGCAATTCCAGTGTCTTTACATCTAGGCCAATCATGGATTGTCTTTCATCAATCATCTTTTGTGCTTCTTTTACTTTGTCAGACTCGTTCCAAAAAGTTGTAGCCAAGACTATTGCTCTTGCTCTTTCTCTTGCATCATCTGCGTTAAAAATTCCCGAGCCTACAAAGATGCCATCACATCCCAGTGACATCAAATATGCAGCATCTGCAGGTGTCGCAATTCCACCTGCTGCAAAATTTACAACAGGTAGTCTTCCAAGTTTTGCAGTTTGCTGAACAATGTCATAAGAGACTTTGAATTCTCGTGCAATTCTAACTAAATCTTGATTATCACCTGAATCATAAATTGCCTTTATTGTTCTGAGTTCATCATTTACTTTTTTGATATGGGTTACTGCTTCTGCAACATTTCCAGTTCCAGGTTCTCCTTTAGTTCGAATCATTGATGCGCCTTCCTCAATTCTCCTCAAAGCTTCAGCCAGAGATCTAGCGCCATTAACAACAGGTGTTGTAAAGTCCCATTTCCAAATATGATGAAATTCATCAGCAGGTGTAAGAACTTCAGATTCATCTATCATGTCAACATCGGTTTCTTGAAGGACCAACGCTTCATTGACATGACCTATCCTGCATTTTGCCATTACTGGGATTGTAACAGAATTCATAATGTCTTCAATAATTCTAATGCTAGCAGTTCGTGCAACTCCTCCTGCCTTTCTAACCTCAGATGGAAGCTTGTCTAAAACCATTACAGACACAGCTCCTGCTTCTTCAGCAATTTGAGCTTGTTCTACTGTTGTAACATCCATCACCACTCCATTTTTTAGCATATGCGCAAAACCCCGTTTAACAGTAGATGAGCCACGCAATGTCTCAACAGAGTTAATGTTATCTGAGACTATTCCTTTGGCATCTAATCGTTGGCCAGATAATGGGAGCATGGTCTAATTTTTACTAAAGACTATTTGTACCTATTCACCTATTTCAGAAATAATCTGATCAAGCTCAGATTCAACCATAGTGATTATAGGAGGAATAAAATCTGAAGTGGCATTTTGTTCAGGCCAATGAATTTGATTCACATGACCGTTGAGAGTGATTTTAACATTTGACTTTTGATACTCTGTTGCATTTTCTAGAATTGAAAATGATTCAGATGGAATATTGATAAAACCAGTTTCTTTGACTAGTGCTTTTAATTTCTCTAGTTTTTCCTTATCTAGTTTTGAGCGAATATCAGGCTGGAGGTATCCTTGCTCTGTAACAGAATATTTAGTATTACCATCATTTTTTATGAAAAGAATCTCAGTTTTTTGTGCTCCAACTCGCTCTGTAATACCGTAAGAAATTTTCTTTAGCTGGTGCTTTGTGTATTCAATTTCTATTTTATCAGCAGAGTTTGCTGCAGATGTTGGGATTTCATTTTTGGTAAGTAACGGAACTGAGATTAAAAGTGCCACAATTACAGGAATTGCGCCTAATGCCAAGTAAATTGGTTTTACCATGATTAACTAACAAATACGAATTGATATTGATTGCAAATAAATCTTGGTTAAAAATAACTTAAAATTCAAGTCTTTTTCATTCTTGTTTGTGGGGTCGTAGCCTAGCCTGGTAGGGCGACAGTGTCTACGAAAAAGATCACCGCTAAGGGC
>Ga0224507_10000423_pt1 | contig 16665 bp, 18 predicted proteins | sample SF_Jan12_sed_USG_3_FD_170159 | JGI IMG/M metagenome (GOLD analysis project Ga0224507, IMG submission 170159) | Sediment microbial communities from San Francisco Bay, California, United States - SF_Jan12_sed_USGS_13 | ecosystem: Environmental > Aquatic > Marine > Sediment | place: USA... | reverse complement strand
AACAAATCACGTCTAGAGTGAAAGATAAGTGCTCAGACCGAAAAATCAGCAGGTCATGTCGATGTGTTGTAACACATCACTCAAGTGATCAAGCCGCCGTAAAGGCTCTTCCAACTGCAAAAAATACTGCTTCTGCGATAACCGCAGCGGTAAAACCTCGGCCAGTCGATAACCAACCCAAGTTGCATCTGTTAATTTTAGTTCCATGTTAGCGAAACGTTCCCCCATTTGAGAAATTCGCTCTTCCAACAAATCGACTAGGTTCATCAACTCAGGTGGAACTTCAATTATTGGTTCATCATCTAGGTATTCAATTTGAGCTGTCAGTAATTGGTTTGCAGCCACACTCAAGTTTTTTACACGAAATTTTTTATCACCACGCACTTCTATTCCCAGCAAACCATCACGACGCATATGCCAATCTTCTATCTGGGCAACGGTTCCAACTTCATGCGAAGCTGCTGCTGGACCTGTTTCGTTTCCTTCTCGAATTAAGCAAACACCAAAGCCATGCCCTGACTTTAAACATTGACTTACCATGTCTGTATAACGTGGTTCAAATACACGCAGGGGTAAAGGTCCACCGGGAAATAAAACTGTATGTAGGGGAAATATAGGGATTTGTTCACAGCTCATTGGGCTAGTCTCCCCAACGAGGTACGAGATGCTGCTCAACTCCTAAATGATCAAGAACTCTGGCTACAACAAAATCGATTAAATCCTGGATTTTTTCGGGTTTGTTATAAAATGCGGGACTAGCGGGCATAATGGTAACGCCCATTTTGGCCAGTTTTAGCATATTTTCCAAATGGATTGCTGATAACGGCATTTCTCTTGGCACCAATATCAGTTTTCGTTGCTCTTTCAACATTACATCAGCAGCTCGTTCAATTAAACTTCGACTCATTCCGCAGGAAATTGCAGTAAGCGTGCCGGTAGAGCAGGGACACACAACCATTGCTGATGGTGCATTAGATCCACTAGCAACAGGTGTCATCCACTGATCACGGCCAAACACTTTGAGCTGCTCAGGTTTTGCTGAAAACTTTTCGGTAAAATAAGCTTCAATTTCTGCCGGTCTGCCCGGCATATTTAAGTCTGTTTCTGTTGCGATGACAACTTTGGCTGGCGATGAAATCATTAAATACACGGTTTTGTCGGCTTTTAACAAATATTCCATCAGCCGAATGCCATACATCGCACCAGAAGCACCAGTAATGGCAATTGAAATAGCTTCTCTCGACATTTAAGCGTTGGCTTTGTTTTTATCAGCCAGCGCATCAAGTAAACGCTGATGAATATTTTCGAAACCACCATTACTCATAATAAGAATATGATCACCGGGAGATGCCTCTTTTAATATTGTTGTAATTATTTCATCTGTTGAGTCATAAACTTTAACTTTATCGGTTAACGACTTCATGTTCTCATTTAAATCCCATGAAACATCAGACGATTGAAAAAGTAGGGTGCTATTCGCTTTTTGAAGAGATGCTGCCAGACTGTCTTTATGAACGCCCATTTTCATGGTATTTGAGCGCGGCTCAAGAATAGCGAAAATTTTTGCGTCTCCCACATTTTTTCGTAGGCCATCAAGTGTTAGGTTGATGGCGGTCGGATGATGAGCAAAATCGTCATAAACGGTAATATCATTAACCGTACCTCGAACCTCCAGACGACGTTTGGTATTGATATATTCGCCTAGAGCATCAATAGAATGTTCCGGCGCAACACCCACGTGGCGCGCAGCAGCTATCGCAGCTATCGCATTATTAACATTATGATCGCCGATTAAGTTCCAGTGTACCGTTCCGAGCGATTGCTGGTTAAAACCCACTTCAAAAATACTGCCGTCTTCTTTAGCTAAGTTTGCCCACCAGCCTGATTTATTTTCTACATCAATTTTTTCACTTTCAGACCAACAGCCCATGTCTAAAACATCATTCAAATTTGCATCATTTTTGAATGAAATAACTTTTCCGCTTGCAGGTAATATTCTCATCAGATGATGAAACTGTTTCTTAATATCATCTAGGCTATCAAATATATCTGCGTGATCGAACTCTAAGTTATTGAGAACAAGTGTTCGCGGGTGATAGTGAACAAATTTGGAGCGCTTATCAAAAAAGGCAGTGTCGTATTCATCAGCTTCGATTACAAAAAAAGGTGTGTCACCCAATCTAGCTGATACACCAAAATTTTGTGGTATGCCACCAATTAAAAAACCGGGTTTCATATTTGCGTATTCCAGAATCCAACTCAACATACTTGATGTTGTGGTCTTACCATGAGTGCCAGCAACAGCTAATACCCATCGTTTTTTTAATATATGTTCAGCAACAAACTCTGGACCGGAGCAGTAATTGATCTGTTGGTCGAGAACATATTCAACGGATTCATTACCGCGCGACATGGCATTTCCTATCACCACTAAATCCGGTTTATTTGTCTTAAAATAATCGGCCGAATACCCTGCAGTTAACGTAATGCCTTGCGCTTCAAGTTGCATACTCATCGGTGGATAAACCCCCGCATCCGAACCGGAAACAGTAAAACCTAACTCCCGTGCGAGCAGAGCTACGCCGCCCATAAATGTACCGCAAATACCAAGTATATGGATGTGTGAAATATTTTGCATATTAACCTAAAGAAATGGACATCACTTTTAAAACACGAAGTGTTATTGCAAATGAAAGATACATGTAAACAAATGAAGCAGATAACCCAGCTATCATTGGGATATCCATAGAGTGCTTTAAAATATGCGCGATGACTAGAGATTCCCAAAGAATTAAAACTAGCCAAATAATAAACCCGAACGACAAACTATCCGTGTCAACACCTGTAGTACCGGTTGCTGAAATAAAACTCATTAAGGGCAAAGCAATTAAACCGATAATCGCACCGGTTGCACACAATGCGGTCATGGTTTGATAAAATCTTTCGGGTGTTTTTTTAATCCAAAGTAGCAAATTGGCTAAAAACATGAGTAATGCAGTTTGAACACCAGAAAGAAATAAACCAGTTAACATACTTTGAGTTACAGAAATGACAATTGCGCCAACCATAAAATAGGAAAAAACACTGATATAGTAAGCATTATTTGAAGCAGGTGCGTCTTGCGGAGCAACTTTTAAAAAGCATAGCTCAGTATAAAACTTAATATAATGAAACATGTTAGGTTTCCTTTTTTATTCGAGCGCTTATTCCACTGTCACTGACTTAGCGAGGTTTCTTGGTTGATCGACATCCGTTCCTTTAAGTACCGCCACATGATAGGACAATAGTTGTAATGGTACTGTGAACAAAATAGGGGCTACCCACTCATGTGCTGTACCAATTTCAATCACCTCCATACCTTCAGATGCATCTACTTTTGATGCAGGGTCCGCAAATACAAATAATTGGCCACCACGAGCGTAAACTTCGTGCATATTTGACTTAAGTTTTTCAAGTAATTCATCATTTGGTGCGACCACAATAACAGGCATTTCAGCGTCAACCAATGCTAACGGCCCATGTTTTAGCTCACCGGCAGGATATGCTTCTGCATGAATATAAGAAATTTCTTTTAATTTAAGTGCACCTTCTAATGCAATCGGGAACATTGTTCCTCTACCAAGAAAAAGGGCATGATCTTTTTCAGCAAACTTTTCCGACAAATGACGAATTTTTTCGTCAACACCCGTTAGCATATTGTCAATTTTACCCGGCAGACGAGTGAGTTCTTCCAGAATTTTTGCTTCGTCAGCTTCACTCATATCTCTTCGGCGACCTAAGGCAATCACCAATAACATCATCGCCACAAGTTGAGTTGTAAATGCTTTAGTTGATGCGACCCCAATTTCTGGACCTGCTCTTGTTAACAAACACAAATCAGACGCACGTACCAATGAGCTTTCTGGCACATTACAAATAGAAAGACTATGACCAAATCCTAAACGTTTGGCTTCTTCGAGCGCGGCTAATGTGTCGGCTGTTTCACCAGACTGAGATAACGTAACAACAAGGCTGTTTTTGCGTACTACCGGTTTTCGATATCGAAATTCGCTGGCGATTTCAACACTACATGGGATATTTGCGATTGATTCAAGCCAATACTTACCAACTAAACCCGCATGATAGCTTGTTCCGCAAGCCAGGATATGAACGCCATCGACTTTATCGAAAATGTCCGGGGCAATTAGTCCAAAAGACTGTTCAATTAATTTCCCATTCAATATACGTCCCTCAAGCGTATCTGATATAGCCTGAGGTTGTTCGTATATTTCTTTTAACATGTAGTGCCGATAGGGGCCCTTTTCTGCAGAATCAGCAGTCAGAGAAGATGTTTTTATCTCACGATTTACAACTTCACCATTTGCGTTGTAAATGGTGATTTGGCCGCGTGTGATGTCGGCCAAATCACCGTCTTCAAGAAACATAAATCGATTTGTTACCGGCAATAATGCCGCTACATCAGAAGCAATAAAGTATTCACCTAGTCCAACACCGATGACTAGCGGGCTTCCTTTTTTTGCAACGACAAGGCGCTCCGAATTAGTATGTTGCATAGCCGCTAAAGCAAAAGCACCTTTGAGCAGTGGAACCGTATTTTGCACCGCTTTTAAAAGATCTTTAACGGTTTCTAACTGATGATAAATCTCATGAACAACTGTCTCAGTGTCCGTTTCTGAAGTAAAAGCATATCCTTGTTTAATTTGTTTTGTGCGTAACTCCTCATGATTTTCAATAATGCCATTGTGAACAAGTGCAACGGAGTTATTGCAAATATGTGGATGTGCGTTTGCTTCAGTCGGTTTACCATGGGTTGCCCAACGAGTATGTGCGATACCCAGATTTCCTTTTAAACCTGTCTCAGTAAGCAATGGCTCAAGCTCTTTTACTTTGCCAATTGCCCGAACACGACCAACTTCATTTTGAGGAGTAACAACAGCTATTCCCGCGGAGTCATATCCCCGATACTCAAGTCGCCGAAGACCCTCAAGTAAAATAGGTATTACATTACGCTCTGCTATAGCTCCGACGATACCGCACATAAAAACATCCTTATAAAGATTAGTAAAACATTTCAGCGTGAGCTGAATACATAAAAATTAACTCTTTTTGACAGGTCTATCCCAGCCTTGAATCGTAAATTGCTTTGCTCTGCTTAATGTTAACTCGGCACCTGGTGCATCTTTAGAGATAGTAGAACCTGCACCAATAGTTGCGCCGTTGCCGATTTTTACCGGTGCGATCAATTGCGTATCTGAGCCGATAAACACGTTATCACCAATTTCGGTTAACGATTTGTTTGCACCATCGTAGTTACACGTTATTGTGCCGGCACCAACATTTACATTACTACCCATAATCGTGTCGCCAACATAACTTAAATGATTTATTTTTGATCCGGCATTTATGTTGGACTTCTTAATTTCCACAAAATTACCTATTTTAACCTTATTAGCAAGAACTGTGTCAGGGCGAACTCTAGCAAACGGGCCAATTTCACAGTCTTCCCCAATAACGGAATTTTCAATTATTGAGTTTGGGTGAACTACCGTATTTCGTCCTAGAATTGAATTTTTAATTATCGAATTCGCGCCTATAGATACAGAATCACCTAAAATCACATCGCCACAAAACACCGTATTTATGTCAATTAAACAATCACTTCCAGTTTCTAATGAACCTCTCACATCAATACGAGAAGGGTCCATTAATGTTACACCATTTTCCATTAATCTATCCGCGATCAATAGTTGGTGTTGGCGCTCGAGTGTGGCTAATTGACGTTTATTATTCACACCTTCGATTTCCCACAAAGAGGTAGAAGTATGAGTCTGAACAGTAAAACCATCATTGACTGCCATTTCAAAAATATCGGTCAAATAATATTCGCCTTGCGCGTTTTCATTATTCAGATTCGATAGCCATTTTTTAAGTTTATAAGCAGGTGCACACAAAATACCGGTATTCACTTCGTTTATTAATTGCTCAGTGTCACTCGCATCTTTTTGTTCAACGATTTTTTGAACCACGCCGGAGCTATTTCTCACAATTCGTCCATATCCTGTCGGGTTCTGAAATATTGCAGTAAGAAGGCCAATGGAGTTTTTCGAATTGGACATTACCGATAACAGCGCCGTAAGAGTTTCGATCGTTGTTAAAGGCACATCACCGTACAAAACCAATACGGTAGCGTCTTCATCTATTGCACACATCCCTTGGTCAACCGCGTGTCCAGTACCTAACTGCTCTGTTTGTTCAACCCAAGTCACATCATGTTTTTTCATTTGCGTTGGAACAATATCCCCGCCATGACCAAACACACCTATTATTTTGTTGGGGTTCAATAACTTTGCTGTACTAATAACATGCTCAACCAACGGAGTATCAGCAATTTTGTGTAGTACTTTAGGAAGAGAAGAACGCATACGCGTTCCTTTGCCAGCAGCGAGGATAATGACTTGAAGATTCATGAACAAAGAAACCCTTTTAGTTAGGCGGTTAGTTTAATCGATCTAATATAACGGAAAATATAAAATAATCCCAAACAACTTATATTTTTTACTTATTAAGTATATATAGAAATCTAGAAAAGATTTGAGTGTGTTTTGATTTTATTTCGGAATCCGCTATTTACGCACTGATCAAGATATTGATGGCGCACATATAAGGCCAACGCGGGAGCGCGTTGTTGAAAATGTGAGAATATAAAGATATATGATCATTCGAGTACAAAAAATAGTATTCTAAAATGAAATAATAATGTGCTTCGCAAAAACAAAAAAGGGGCTTACAAGCCCCTTCCATGTTACTTACTTAATGCTGTAAACCACTAATCAACGATGAGTTGAGTTTTTCAATTTTTTAAGCATATGTAATTGAGCAACCGCTTCGGCTAATTGCGACTCAGCTAATGCAAAGTCAATTTCACCTTTGTTATCTTTCAGAGCAGCTTCCGCTTTTTCTTTTGCTTCCATTGCTGCTGCTTCATCGATGTCTTTGGCTCTAACCGCTGTGTCACTTAAAACAGTCACAATATGCGGTTGAACTTCAAGCATTCCACCTGAAACATAAATGTACTGATCTTCACCGTTTGGCAGTTGAAGACGCAATTCACCAGGCTTCAAACTAGTAAGTAGAGGACTGTGACGAGCCATTATGCCCAAATCACCCATTTCTCCTGGTGCAAACAGCATTTCTACTGAACCAGAAAAAATTTCTTCCTCTGCACTAACTACATCTACATGAAATGTCATAGCCATAATGCTAATACCTTTCGATTAGGTAACTACCCAGCTCACCTTTGATTTGCCCAATTGCTGCGTCAAAAGTGCTAATTTAAACAACTAAACGCCGCGCTTTTTCCTTGCTCTCAAACAATTCAAAGGCAATCTGAGTAGTTACTCAATAATTAAAATTACGCTGAGTAATTACACTATTAATTTCTAAACAAAGTGCTTAGTTCATGCCTTTAGCTTTTTCTATCGCTTCATCAATAGAACCAACCATGTAGAAAGCCATTTCTGGAAGTGAATCATATTCACCGGCAAGAATGCCTTTAAAACCACGGATTGTGTCAACTAACGACACGTATTTTCCTGGAGAACCAGTAAATACTTCAGCAACGAAGAAAGGCTGTGACAAAAAGCGCTGAATCTTACGTGCGCGTGTTACTGTCTGCTTGTCTTCTTCAGAAAGCTCGTCCATACCAAGAATTGCAATAATATCTTTCAATTCTTTGTAACGCTGCAATGTACCCTGCACGCCACGAGCAATATCATAATGCTCTTGACCGATGATCAACGGATCCAACTGACGTGAAGTTGAATCTAGTGGATCGATCGCTGGGTAAATACCTTGCTCTGCGATAGAACGTGAAAGTACAACCGTTGCATCTAAGTGAGCAAATGTAGTTGCTGGAGACGGATCAGTCAAATCATCCGCTGGTACATATACCGCTTGAATCGAAGTGATCGATCCTTTTTTAGTAGATGTAATGCGCTCTTGAAGAACACCCATTTCTTCAGCAAGTGTTGGCTGATAACCTACCGCTGAAGGCATACGACCTAACAATGCTGATACTTCTGTGCCCGCTAGCGTGTAACGGTAGATGTTATCAACAAAGAAAAGTACGTCTTTTCCTTCATCACGGAAATATTCCGCCATGGTCAAACCAGTCAAAGCAACACGAAGTCTGTTTCCTGGAGGCTCATTCATCTGCCCGTAAACCAACGAAACTTTGTCGATTACGTTTGAATCAGTCATTTCGTGATAAAAGTCATTACCTTCACGAGTTCGCTCACCAACACCAGCGAATACAGAATAACCACTGTGCTCGATAGCGATGTTACGGATAAGCTCCATCATGTTAACTGTTTTACCAACACCGGCTCCACCAAACAAACCAACTTTACCACCCTTAGCGAACGGGCAAACAAGATCGATTACTTTGATACCTGTTTCCAACAATTCTGCTGATGGAGAAAGCTCATCATATGCTGGCGCTTTACGATGGATTTCCCATCGAGCTTCTTCGCCTATGGGACCTTTTTCATCGATTGGGTCACCAAGTACATCCATAATACGGCCAAGTGTTTGTGTTCCAACAGGAACAGAAATCGCCTTACCTGTATTTGACACACTCAATCCGCGCTTAAGTCCATCACTGGTACCCATCGCTACGCATCGAACAACTCCGTCACCTAGTTGCTGCTGAACTTCCATAGTTAAACTGAGTTCGTCAACATGTAGCGCGTTATAAACTTTTGGTACATCAGTACGTGGAAACTCCACGTCTACTACCGCGCCGATGACTTGAACAACTTTACCTGTGCTCATGTCTATTTCCTCTTACAAAAATTATGATCTGCTAAACCGCTGCTGCGCCAGCTACTATTTCAGAAATTTCCTGAGTAATTGCTGCCTGGCGCGCTTTGTTATAAACCAGTTTTAGGTCGTCGATAATGTCACCCGCGTTATCGGATGCACTTTTCATTGCGACCATACGTGCTGCTTGTTCACATGCGATGTTTTCAACTACACCTTGATAAACCAAAGATTCGATATAGCGCATCATGAGTTTATCCAATACTACCTTAGCTTCTGGCTCGTATAAATAATCCCAATGATGTTTCATTTCCACTTCAGGTTCTGCAACTGTTATAGGTAACAGCTGACTAACCTGAGGAGATTGAATCATAGTATTAACGAAATCATTGTTTACTAAATATAAACGATCGATTTCACCTTTATCATAAGCATCCAGCATGACTTTAACTGAACCGATCAAGTCACTTACTCCGGGTGCATCACCCAAATGAGAAGCTGTTGATACGATGTTAGCGCCAATACGTTTCATAAAGCTTTCGCCTTTTGAACCAATTACGCATACATCTGCTTTGTAGCCTTTTTCATCGTTTTCACGCAAACTGGCAATTGCGGCTTTAAACAAATTTGTATTTAAGCCACCACACAACCCACGGTCGGATGAAATTAAAATGTATCCGACTTTTTTAACATCCCTATCTGCAAGATAGGGGTGTTTGTATTCAGGATGGGCGTGTGCCAGGTGAGCGATTACGTTACGCATTTTCGCAGCATAGGGCTTAGATGCCTGCATACGAGATTGTGCTTTACGCATTTTACTCGCCGCAACCATTTCCATCGCACGCGTAATTTTTTGCGTGTTCTGGATGCTCTTTATCTGGGTACGTATCTCTTTACCTACTGCCATCTCAAATCTCCTTAATTACTCAGTTGTTTACCAAGTACTAGTTGATTTGAATTTCGTGATGGTCTCGCGCAATTTGCCCGCGATATCATCATTGAATCCGCCAGTAGAATTAATATCGCTCATCAAGTCTGTAGAGTTAGAGTTAGCAAAAGAATGTAATGCTTCTTCAAAATCAACAATCTTGTTTACAGGGATATCATCAAGAAAACCTTCGTTAGCTGCAAATAATGATATACCCATTTCAGCAATGCTTAGTGGAGAATATTGTTTTTGCTTCATTAACTCGGTTACACGCTGACCACGTTCGATTTGCTTACGAGTCGATTCATCAAGATCCGAGGCAAATTGTGCGAAAGCAGCAAGTTCACGATATTGTGCAAGGTCAAGACGAACACCACCACCAAGCTTCTTGATGATTTTAGTTTGTGCTGCGCCACCAACTCGAGATACTGATAAACCTGCATTTATCGCTGGACGAATGCCTGAGTTAAACAAATCAGTTTCAAGAAAGATCTGACCATCAGTGATAGAAATAACGTTAGTCGGTACGAATGCTGATACGTCACCGCCTTGAGTTTCAATGATAGGCAATGCTGTCAATGAACCTGTTTTTCCTTTCACTTTTCCGTTTGTGAGAGTTTCTACGTAGTCCGCATTCACTCGAGCAGCACGCTCTAATAAACGAGAATGTAAATAGAAAACATCACCAGGATATGCTTCACGCCCTGGAGGACGACGAAGTAACAATGAAACCTGACGATATGCCCAAGCTTGTTTTGTTAAGTCATCATATACAATCAGTGCATCTTCGCCTTTATCGCGAAAATATTCACCCATTGAACAGCCAGTATATGGTGCGATGTATTGCATTGCAGCAGATTCAGAAGCAGAAGTAGACACTATAATGGTGTGATCCAAAGCGCCATGCTCTTCTAATTTGCGTACAACGGCTGCAACAGAAGATGCTTTCTGTCCGATTGCAACGTAAATACATTTAATGCCTTTGCCTTTTTGATTGATGATTGCATCAATCGCAACAGCAGTTTTACCTGTTTGACGGTCACCAATGATAAGTTCACGCTGGCCACGGCCAACTGGAACCATTGCATCGATTGCTTTAAGACCTGTTTGTATTGGCTCATCAACCGATTGACGTGAAATTACACCTGGTGCAATTTTTTCAATTGGAGACGTTTCAGTACAAGCAACAGGACCTTTGCCATCAATTGGATTACCCAAAGAGTCAACAACACGCCCTAAAAGCGCTTCGCCTACGGGTACTTCCAGTATTTTACCAGTACATTTTACGCTGTCGCCTTCAGTAATTCCTTGGTAGTTACCAAGAATTACCGCACCAACAGAGTCACGCTCTAAGTTCAAAGCTAAACCGTAAATGTTACCCGGGAATTCTAGCATCTCACCGGACATAACATCAGATAAGCCGTGAACACGTGCAATACCGTCTGTTAAACTAACTACTGTGCCTTCTGTTTTGGCCTCAGTAGTAGCATCAAAATTTTGAATTTTTTGCTTAATCAGTTCACTGATTTCTGCAGGATTCAGTTGCATGGGGTTTCCCTCTTTAAAGCCGATCAGTGAGCTAAGTCACTTGATAAACGATCCAGTTGAGTTGTAACGGAGCCATCTATAATCATGTCGCCGGCACGAATAATAGCGCCACCAATAATAGAGTTATCTACACGACTGGTTATTTCCACTTCACAACCCAGGCGTTTTTTTAACGCAGCTTCAAGCTTAGACGTTTGTTTGGCATCTAATTCAAATGCTGTCACAACTTCTGCTTTCACAGTTTTTTCTGCTTCTGCTTTCAGTTCGTCAAAATTTGCTGCGATTTCGCTCATCACATTCAACCGGCCATTTTCAGCTAGAACTTTTAAAAAGCTCTTACCTTCTTGATCCAGTTTGTCTGCACAAATGCTAACGAAAAACTCTACTAACTGATCACTAGTAACATTTGGATTACTAATAAGTGCGCTAACAGATTTTTCACTTGCCACTGCTGATAACAGAGTTAAAGCATCAGACCAACCGGCTAATTTACCAGCGCCTTTCGCCAACTCAAAAACAGCTTGTGCATACGGACGTGCTATCGTAGTCGCTTCTGCCATAGGATCACCTTATATTTGTGCTGCCAGATCATTCAATAGAGAAGCATGAGCTTTCGCGTCTACTTCTTTCTTTAGAATTTTACTAGCACCAGCTAACGCAATTGCCGAAACGTCCTTACGCAATGTTTCTTTAGCGCGGTTAATTTCCTGTTCAATTTCAGAGTTAGCTGCAGTGATAATGCGACTAGCTTCTTCGCGAGCGGTAATTTTTGACTCTTCTACAATTTCGTTACTACGACGTTGCGCTTGAGAAACAATTTCCGTTGCTTGGGCTTTCGCTTCACTGATTTTTTGCATAGCATTTTTTTCTGCCAGCTCTTGCTCATGTTTACCTTTTTCTGCCGCTGCAAGACCGTCTGCGATTTTCTTTTGACGGGCTTCCAGCACTTCTGACATAGGCTTCCACAACAAACTGTTGACGAAGTATATCAGGGCAATAAAGGCAGCCATTTGAGCAATCAGGGTCAATGTAATATTCATTGCTAAATTCCTCTTTGGATTCCTCTAGATGTTAATACATCCATTGGGATTATTAACCGCCGATTGCAGCTTTTGCAGCACCAATAAAAGGATTCGCAAACAAGAACCACATAGAGAAAGCAAGAATGATAAACGGAAATGATTCCATCAAACCAGCAAAGATAAACATATTCGTCATTAATGCAGGCTTCATTTCTGGTTGACGTGCGATGCCTTCAAGTGTTTTCGCACAAATCAAACCCCAACCAATTGCAGAACCTAGACCAGCAGCCGCCAAAATTACACCTACACCTACCGCTGTGTATGCATAAATCATAGCAATCATATCAGGCGTCATATTACTTCTCCTTAATTAACAAAATGATAAAAAATTAAAAAAACAAACAAAAATCTTAATAATACTTACTAAAACAGATTAATGCTCTTCTGCTTCAGTGTGAGCCATACCCAAATACACAATAGACAACACCATAAAGATGAAAGCCTGAAGAGTAATAACCAGTATGTGGAAAATTAACCATCCAAGGTCCAATAACGCTTGTAATGGAAGAATGAAAAACAAACCAAATCCAATAGCTGCAGATCCACCAATCAATGCGATTAATAAGAACACTAACTCACCGGCAAACATGTTTCCAAAAAGTCGTAAACCTAGACTTAGTGGCTTAGCTAATTCTTCAATTGCTGTCATTACGATATTGATCGGCATTAAAAATTTACCGAACGGATGGAACAAGAATGATTTTCCGTAAGCCGCCGCACCTTTAACTTTAAAGTTGTAGTACAAAATCAGCGCAAATACAGTTAATGACATAGCCATTGTTGTATTCAAGTCTGTTGTCGGCACCACTTTAAGATAAGTAATTCCAAGAAAGCTACCAATTAATGGAAGTAAATCAACAGGAATTAAATCCATAAAATTCATTAACCATACCCAAACAAAAATTGTCAGAGCCAATGGTGCGATAAGTGGGTTATGCCCAGGAAAAGTGTCTCTAACCTGCTGCGCAACAAAATCAACGATCATTTCCACAAAGTTTTGGAAACCACCTGGTTTGTCGGCATTTAAATTTTTACCCAGTCGGGCAGAAACCAGAATAATTAATGCTGCTAACGCAAAACTAAAAAATATAGTATCAAGGTGAAGCGACATAAAACCACTAGCTTTGTGAGTAATTGGATCACAATCACCTACGCAGATATTGGTTAAATGGTGTTGAATATACTCAACTGTTCCACCACCTGAATTTTGTGCTGACTCGCTCAAGACGACTCTCCCTTGAAAAACTAAAAAATGAAAAATAAACTAAAAAATCTTTTAATTAACCCGCGATTGTTGACGCAGATTAATAACATATCCTAATTGTGAAAACCCGAACCCAGCAGCTGTTGCTAATGGTTCGAGTTCCAATATGGCCAACCCGACAATAAAGAGTCCGGCAACCAATACAAATCTTTGTGCAGCGCCAAAATATAAAATACCTAAACTTTTTTTAGGATCCGTTTGCGCCACTTTTTCTGCTTTAAAAACGCCATATCCTAAATATGCGCTGACCAGCATTGTAACTAAACTTCCATAGGCCGCTGACAAGCCTTGTAAATTACTGCCGACTATAAAAAAAAAGATCCCTACTATTGTTCCAATACATAGCTGGCTAGTCATCAGTCGTCGTGTGTTTATCACGACGTTGCTTTTGTTCTTTGTCACTCTTTTTTTGCCCCGGCACCATCATTAAAAATTTATGTGCCTTCATAGTGCCACCAACCACACCCAGAGCGCCAAATATCAACATAAAAAGTGGTGTTGTGTCAGCTATCTGGTCTGTTGCAAATCCAAGAATAAACCCTGAAATAGCCATAGAACTTAACACTGTACCTACGCCCGTTTGTAAAAGTGGAAGTGGTTCGTGCTTCTTTTTTCTCATTTTCACCCCCGAAAAACGGCGCGCAATTATAGCCCGCTCAGATAGCTGGCCGCAAGCTTAAAAATTTTTATCCGGCCATAACATAGCTCTAATTGCTCAAGAATTAGTTGAAATGTATATTTATTAATCGGGAATTATTTAATGTGCGCCAGTATTCCGTCCAACTCGTCCAAACTGTTGTACTGAATTTCGAGTTTTCCTTTACCTGAATTTTTGTGCATGATTTTAACTTTAGCTCCGAGTGTCTCGGATAATTTACCCTGCAAGTTAACAACATCTGGATTTTCTATTGGCGATCTGTGTTCAGTAGTTTCAAATCCATTTATGATTCGCTTAACCAGTTTTTCTGTTTCTCTAACGGACATACCTTTGGTTGATACCTGATGAGCTGCTTTAATTTGCTCCGTACCTTCAAGTGCAAGTAAGGCTCTAGCGTGTCCCATTTCAAGATCACCGTTTCCCAACATTCGCTTAACTTCATCAGATAAAGACAATAGTCTCAACAGGTTGGTGACAGCAACGCGTGACCGGCCAACAGCTTCGGCAGCTTGCATGTGGGTCATATCAAATTCTTCAATTAAACGCTGTAATGCAGCAGCTTCTTCTATGGGCGTTAATTCTTCTCGTTGAATATTTTCGATTAACGCCATTGCAACTGCGGCTTCATCAGGAACATCGCGAATTATGGCAGGAATAGTATCTATACCAGCCAGCTGTGTAGCTCGCCATCGACGCTCGCCGGCAATAATTTCATACATTGTGTCGCTAATAGGTCGGACAACTATTGGTTGTACAATACCTTGTGCTTTTATTGAGTTTGCTAGGTCTTCAAGTGCTTCCTGATTCATGTCAACTCGAGGTTGGTATTTTCCACGCTGGATAACATCAACAGGCAAGTCTTTTAAATTAGTCGCTTCAGAACTATCAAATGTGGAACTGTCTTCCTTATTACTAACAACAGGCGAACTTCCTAATAATGCGTCTAGCCCACGCCCCAATCCTCGGTGCTTTTTAGCCATGATAAAACCGTCCCTTATCTTAGATAAATATTGATGTGCCAGAGCTAACCTTGTTCACTTTCTGCTCTACGTAAAATTTCCCCAGCTAAAGCCAGATAGGCTTGCGCGCCTTTAGATGCACTATCATAGTGCAATACTGGTAAACCATGGCTTGGCGCTTCTGCCAATCTAACATTTCGGGGGATTATCGTTCGATAAACTTTATCACCAAAATATTTGCACAATTGTTCAGTGACTTGCTGTGCTAATTTATTTCTCGGATCATACATTGTCCGAAGTAAGCCCTCAATCACAAGAGTTGGATTTAACGAAGCCCGTATTTTATTAATCGTATCCATTAAAGCAGATAAACCTTCCAACGCGTAATACTCACATTGCATGGGGATCATTACAGACTCCGCTGCTACTAATGCATTAATCGTCAGCATGTTTAGGGATGGGGGACAATCGATAAAAATAAAATCATACTGATCTGAGATCGGCTGAATAGCTCTTTTTAACACCTGCTCACGCTTATCTTTATCTAACAAATGCACTTCAGCCCCTGAGAGATCGACATTACTGGGAACGAGGCTATATCCAACTTCTTCGGGGACTAATACAGCCTCACTCATCAACATTCCGTCAACCAGTACATCATATATCGTATTTTCTACCGCATTTTTGTCAACACCACTACCCATACTGGCATTGCCCTGAGGATCGAGATCAATGAGTAAAACTCTACGTTTTGTTGCCGCCAAAGATGCTGCAAGATTAACAGAGGTGGTGGTTTTCCCTACTCCACCTTTCTGATTTGCGATTGCGATAACTCGCGCCATCTAATTCCCCTAAGATTTATTGTTTCGTTAGAATTGCTAACGTTCTAGGGGCATCTATTCCCGGAACGTTTAGGGTTATAACATTTTTATTGTAGTCAGATTCAATCTTAGCCAATTCATCATCTGTTGTATTGGATTTCATAAACAGAATTCGAGCTTCCTTCAATAGAAAATGCTCAATCATATCAATTGTTTCAGATATCGTAGCAAAGGCTCTAGTGGTGATGCAGTCAAAATTTTCTTCCGGTGAATATTTTTCAATTCGATCATGAACTACTGTGACATTTTTCAGTTTTAGCTCGATGATTGCCTGCTTTATAAACCGAGTTTTTTTCCCGTTGCTATCGAGTAAAACAAAAACCCGATCGGGCTCAAGAATAGCTAATGGTATACCAGGAAGTCCGGCGCCACTACCAACATCCAGAATACGCCGTGAACCTGCTAAATGAGGTAACAAACTAAGGCTATCCAAAATATGTAAAAAAAGCATATCGTGTTTATTTCTAATTGCCGTTAGATTATATGCTTTGTTCCATTTGTCTAATAAATCGATGAATTTTAATA
>Ga0224507_10000421_pt1 | contig 16723 bp, 15 predicted proteins | sample SF_Jan12_sed_USG_3_FD_170159 | JGI IMG/M metagenome (GOLD analysis project Ga0224507, IMG submission 170159) | Sediment microbial communities from San Francisco Bay, California, United States - SF_Jan12_sed_USGS_13 | ecosystem: Environmental > Aquatic > Marine > Sediment | place: USA... | reverse complement strand
ATTGCTGCTCGGCCTGATCGGCATCTACGGGCTCATGTACGAAGGCTGGAATCCTGGTGCGATAGTGCCTGGCGTAGTCGGCGTCATCTGCCTCTTGCTGGCTGCGTACGCGCTGCAGGTCCTGCCCGTCAACTACGCGGGTCTTGCCTTGATCATTGTCGGTCTCGCGTTGATGACAGCGGAGGCGTTCGCCCCCAGTTTCGGTGCGCTCGGGCTCGGTGGCATTGCTGCGTTCGTTTTTGGTGCAATTATGATGTTCGATAGCGGCGTGCCGGGTTTCGGCATCTCACTGGTATTTGTGATCGGCCTGGCCGTGGTTGCTGCCCTGCTCATAATTTGGCTCGTCGGTTTCATCCTGAAATTGAGGCGGCGCGGCGCGGTATCGGGCCGCGATTCGATTATTGGCGGAGTCGCCACCGCGATGGCGGACTTTTCCGGGGAAGGTAACGTCTGGCTCGAAGGTGAGGCTTGGACGGCCCGAAGTACGGTACCAATTAGCAAAGACCAGCAAGTCCGAGTGACCGATATGGATGGGCTTGTCGTCGTTGTCGAACCGATCGCAGAGCGCGATGCGGGCGGCGCACAACTACAAACATAGACCTTTCAACAACACCAAATTGATGAGGAAATCGTAATGCCGATTACAGTCGTTGGAGTCGTCGTAGCACTTTTGATTGTCGTCCTCTATAACACGATCAAAATCCTGAAAGAGTATGAACGCGGCGTGATCTTTTTTCTTGGCCGCTTCCAGACCGTAAAAGGCCCCGGCCTGATCATCCTTGTACCAGGCATCCAAAAGATGACCAAGGTAGATCTGCGTGTCGTTGTCCTGGATGTACCGACTCAGGACGTAATCTCGCGTGACAACGTATCGGTCAAGGTGAATGCGGTAATCTATTTCCGCATTGTCGATCCCGAAAAAGCCATAATTCGCGTCGCCAATGTATTCGAAGCGACCAGTCAGTTGTCGCAAACGACGCTGCGATCGGTCCTCGGCCAACACGAGCTCGACGATATGCTCGCCGAGCGCGATAAGCTCAACGCCGACATTCAGAATCTCCTCGATCAACGCACGGACAACTGGGGCATCAAGGTTTCAAATGTCGAGATAAAACATGTCGACCTCGATGAGAGCATGATTCGCGCAATTGCCCAGCAAGCCGAAGCCGAACGCGCGCGACGCGCCAAAGTCATCAATGCCGAGGGCGAAAAACAGGCGGCAACGATGCTTTCCGAAGCAGCCAAGATCCTGGCTTCAGAGGAGCAGTCTCTGCAGCTGCGTTACCTGCAGACGCTAAAGGAAATCTCGAACGAGAGGACAAACACGATTGTATTCCCGCTACCGCTCGAGTTCGTCGAGCCGTTCCTGCACCTGGCTAAGAAGAAGGAATCGTAATCCGGAATTCCGCCCCGCCGAGCTTCGATTGGCCGATATCGAGGCGGCCGCCGTAAGACTCGGCGAGTTCTTTGACAACGGCCAGGCCGATTCCATAACCGGGCGTTGACTCGTCGAGCCGGGTGCCCCGCTGCAGAAGTGCTTCGGCCGCATCAGCCGGTATTCCGGGCCCGTCATCTGCGACGACGAGGAACATTCCGCCGGCGCCGGACGCGGGGCGAATCGTAATAAGCACGTGCCGCTTGCACCATTTGCAGGCGTTGTCGAGCAGGTTGCCGGCGATCTCGAGAAAATCACCGCTGTCACCCCGAAATTGCATGTTATCGGCAATTTCGGCGGCGATCGCCGGTTGCTTGTCGTGATAAACCTTTCTGAGACCGTCGATGAGACGCTCGACTTCGTGCTTGACGGGCACCAGCGTTAGCGCGAATTTGTCAGCCGGCGAAGCTGCAGGCTTGCGCAACTGATAACGCACGATCTCATCCATACGATCGATCTGTTCGTTGAACCGTTTGGCAAATTCGTCAGATTTGTCCTGATTCAACAGAGCCCGCATTGCGGCCAGTGGTGTCTTGAGACTGTGCGCCAGATTGTCTAGCGTGACTTTGTAGCGTTCCGATCGTGCTCTTTCACTATCTATCAGCAGATTCAAGTTGCGGGCAACGCCTGTCAATTCGGTCGGGAATTGCCCGGACAGCGATTCGCGTTGGCCATCCTCGATTTCGACGATCTCTTTCTCGATTCGGCGCAGCGGACGCAACAAGCGCCGCAGCATGATCGAAATCGACAGCAGCATGATGAGTGCAACAGCACCAAACCAGCCGAACAGCTGGCGACGAAACTGTGCGATTTGGGCGTTGAAAGAATCGAGACTCTCGGCAACCTTGAAGACAAACGGGCGTAACTCGCCGTCCGGGAATTCCCACTGAACGGCAAGCGTCAGCGTCAGCAGTGGCATGCCATCGGCGAGGGTCTCCTCGAGAAATAACCGAACCCCGCTCCGTGGCCGCGGGCCATTCGGCATGTCGAAGCCGAGCGCAGAGCGGGATTGCCACACAATGTTACCCTGATCGTCGCGCAGCTCCGCGTATAGGCCGGAATCGATATTGCCAAATCGCGGCTCGTGCAAGTCCGGCGGCATTTCCAGTACACCTTGCGCCGAAGGTTCGGCGGCTGCGAGCAATGCCATCAGGTGACCATCGAGGATGTCCTCCTGGGCCTGCTCGCCAGCACTGCGGAATGCCGAATCGAGTACGACAATCGTCACGCCGAAAAAAAATATCAGCAACACACTAACCGAAATCAGTAGCCGTGCGCTGAGTGAAGACATCAGCCGGATTGGCCGCGTTCCAGGGCGAACCGATAGCCGCGACCGCGCAGCGTCTCGATAGGCCTAATCGTATTGTCAGGGTCCATCTTCTTGCGCAGCCGGCCGATGAATACCTCGATCACGTTGCTGTCGCGCTCGAAATCCTGATCGTAGAGTCGTTCCGTCAACTCGGTTTTGGATATGACCTCGCCCGCGCGGATCATCAGATACTCAATGATTTTGTACTCGAAACTCGTCAGTTCGATCAACGCGTCCTTGACTGTCAGCTCCTGGCGCGACATATCGAGCGTTACGGGACCCGCGGTCATCGTCGACGACGCCCACCCACCGCTACGGCGCAGCAGTGCGTTGACTCTGGCGGTGACCTCTTCGACATGAAACGGCTTGACGACATAGTCGTCAGCGCCGGCATCGAGACCGTCGACTTTGTCCTGCCAGCGATCGCGCGCCGTAAGGATCAAAATCGGATAGGTTTTGCCCTGATTACGAGCTTCTCGAATGATGTCGAGTCCGGACACTTCGGGGAGACCAAGATCGATTATTGCGAGGTCAATCGGGTATTCGAGTGCAAAGTACAGGCCTTCCTTGCCATCGCCGGCCTGCTCGACAGCAAAGCCGCTTTCAGCAAGCTTTGCCGCAAGCGACTCGCGCAGCGTTGCATCGTCTTCGATTACGAGCAGGCGCATGACGATCAGCCTCGTTTGCGACCCTGGACCTTGTGGGTTTTCACTTTGCCGTCTTTGGTCAGCACCTTGATGTGGTGCACCTCACGGTTGTCATTTACCTTTGTCTCTGCGCTGAGAACGCGACCTTTGGTTTGCCGACGAACCTGTTCGACCGCTTCGGACAGGCTCTTGCCGCCATTGTTCTGCGCGACCCGATAGCCAGGCTTCGCCCCATCCTGATATTGCTCCTGCAGGTCGCGCAGCGCGTCCTCGAGGTCATATGCACTGGCACCCAGCGGAGTGAGTGCCAGCATAGACCCCAGCAGAACTGTCGGTAGCAATCGCACAAGATTCATCCTGTATCCGATTATCGCATTTCGTCAATCGTCGCCACGGAGTGTGGTACGACAATTGATGTTTTGCAATGAACCGTGTCTCATCCGGCCGGCCGAATATCGACGCGAACTTTGAGTCTGGAACCCGGATCGTAAGGCATCCTGGTCGCATAACGCTGCCCTTGATAGCGATACACAACGTTGTAGCCATCGATGCGCTCCTCCCGGTGGCTGCGATAATGCGTCTCGCAACGCTCAACGGGGCGAGAATACCTTACCGGGCCATAGCCGGCACCTGCACGGCGCCGTGCAGCATCGTTACCGATAGCCGCACCGATCAGCGTCCCGGCCACGGTTGCCGCGTCATTGCCGCGGCCGCTGCCAAACTGATGACCAACGACGCCGCCGATAATCGCGCCCGCAAGCGTGCTGCCTGCCGCGCCAGGCGGCCGGTGATAGGTCGTGTAGTAGGCGGTATCTTGCCAGCATTCGCGCACGGGCGTCTTGACGGTAACGTAACGGATGATCGGCTGCGAACTGATCACCTTCGCGTAGTCATAGATCGGCCGCTGCGCGTTGGCAGCAACTGAAAACGTCAGCAACATCGTTGCTGCGGCAAGTCCTGCTATCGTTCGTTTGCTGTTCATCATCCTGCTCCTTCCCAAGCTTCCAACCGGCCTTCTGCCAGCTTGAGATAAAGCTTAGATCACAGGCAATGAACACTCGCTGAATAGAACCAGGCCACTCGTTTAGTTGCTGTTCAGGTCGGTTCGGAGCGTTAGCCGACGCGTTTTTTGGCGGCTCGCCACGCCATCTCAAGGGACTCGAGAGCGTGCTCCCTGAGCGGCTTGCCGGTGTCGGCAATTGCACGCTCCATATCGCGAAACCGCCGCTCGAACTTCTGATTGGCCGAGGCCAGGGCCTGCTCCGCGTCCACGTCGAGGTGCCGGGCCAGATTGACGACGGCAAACAGCAGGTCGCCGAATTCCTCATGAATATCGGCGGTACTTCGCGTGCCCACGGCAGCCTCGAGTTCGTCCAGTTCTTCGCGGATCTTGGCGCGAACACCCTGCCGGTCCGGCCAGTCAAAACCGACATTGCCAGCCCGTTTGCCCAGCTTCTGAGCCCGTCTGAGGGCCGGAAGTGCCAGCGCCAGACCGGCAAGAGCGCTTGAATCCGTGCCTGCGGCGCGCTCGGTTGCCTTGATCTCCTCCCAGCTGCCCTCGGAAGGGCCGGATTTCCGCTGTTCTTCATCGCCAAAGACATGCGGGTGCCGCCGGATCATTTTCTCTGCGATATCGGCCGCAACGTCGTCGAAGTCGAAACAACCAACCTCTTCGGCCATGCGAGCGTGAAATACGACCTGAAACAGGAGATCGCCAAGCTCGTCTTTGAGGCCGACCAGATCATCGCGTGCTATGGCGTCCGCGACCTCGTAGGCCTCTTCCACCGTATACGGCGCGATGCTCGAAAAGTCCTGCTGCTGGTCCCATGGACAGCCTTCGCGGGGATCTCTGAGGCTGGCCATTACTTCGAGTAATTTCTCAATACCACTCATAAGTTATTTATTTTTAATATTTTTTATGAACTCTAGAATAATAAATGCCGTGGCGCCCCAGATGCGTTCGCCGTCATAGTGGAACTCCGCCAGCGTCGCCAATCTGCCGTCCACGTCACGCTCCACCATTTTCTTGTTGCGGGGATCTAGCAGGAATGCCAGCGGCACTTCGAATACGTACTCGACCTCGGTCTTGTCCAGACGAAGTTCGACCGCACCGTCGACGAGCCCCACGACAGGTGTTACCGCATAGCCTGTGATCGTCGGCATTGGCGCGAGATAGCCGATGACCGTCACATCACCCCCGGCGATACCAATCTCCTCGTGCGCTTCTCGCAAAGCCGTGACCTCGATGTCTGCATCATCCGCCTCCATGCGGCCACCTGGAAAGCTGACCTGGCCGGCATGGTGCTTGAGTTCGGCGGCGCGCTGCGTCAACAGCAGCGACAGCCCCGAGCCCCTGCGCTCGACCACCGGAATCAGCACGCCTGCTGGCTTCAGCGACGATACAAGCTGCTCGCGCATGCCCCGCGGCCAACTTTCGCTGCCGGGGGGCAAGACCACGTCAGTCGGATCTGCCGGTTTTTGCGTATCCGCCAGCCGGGCGCGCAATTGGTCGGCAGTCATGTCTTCTGGGGTGGCCATAGCGTCGATGGGGTAACTGGACACCTAGTTCTTAATGCCACCTTCAGTCAGGGCTGCGGGATCGAGCAGCCGATCGAGTTCGTCATCGGACAGGTCCGTGAGTTCTTTGGCGACGTCTTTTAGCGCTCTGCCCTCGGCATAGGCCTTTTTCGCGATCTTTGCGCCCAGTTCGTAACCGATAACCGGATTGAGCGCGGTAACGAGGATCGGGTTCCTGCCAACGACCGCATTGATTTTGTCGACGTTCACCTCAAATCCGGCAATCGCCTTGTCGGCGAGGCACACGCTGGCGTTGGCAAGCAGCTCGACGCTCTGCAGCAAGTTGTAGATGGCTACAGGAATCATGACGTTGAGCTGGAAATTGCCGGACTGCCCGGCCATTGTGATCGTGACGTCATTGCCGATGACCTGTGCGGCAACCTGCGCAACTGCCTCGGGTATCACCGGATTCACCTTGCCAGGCATGATGCTGGAACCGGGCTGCAGCGCCGGCAGTGCGATCTCACCGATGCCGGCGAGCGGCCCGGAATTCATCCACCGCAGGTCGTTGGCGATCTTCGTCAGGCTGACAGCCAATACGCGCAACTGCCCCGAGGTCTCCACGGCAGCATCCTGGCTGCTGAGCCCTTCGAACTTCGATTCGGCGGACTTGAAGTCAATGCCGGTACGTTCACCGAGCAGCACGGCTACCTTGTCACCGAATTTCGGATGCGCATTGATCCCGGTACCCACCGCCGTGCCACCCATCGCCAGCGCGGTCAAACGCCCCATCGTGTCATTGAGGCGCTCCACCGCATGATCGATCTGCGCCCGCCAGCCATCCAGTTCCTGGCCGAGCGTTACCGGCATTGCGTCCATCAGATGCGTACGACCTGTCTTGACGATGTCGCCGACCTCATCGGCCTTCTTTTTTAGCGTTGCCGACAGATGCCGCAAGGCCGGCAGCAGATGCTCGTGAATCGCAACGGCAGCGCTGACGTGAACACAGGTCGGGATTGCGTCGTTGCTGCTTTGACTCATGTTCACGTGGTCATTCGGATGCACCTGCGCACCCAGGCTTGCCGATGCCAGATGGGCGATGACCTCGTTGGCATTCATATTCGAACTCGTGCCCGAGCCTGTCTGGAACACATCGATCGGGAAGTGCTCGTCGTAGCTACCACCCGCGACTTCCAATGAGGCTTTCTGGATCGCTATCGCGACGTCATTCTTGAGCAATCCCAGCTCTGCGTTTGCACCGGCAGACGCCCATTTAACCAGCCCGAGCGCCGCAATAAACTGCCGTGGCATGGGTATGCCACTGATCGGGAAGTTTTCGACGGCCCGCTGGGTGGTGGCGCCCCACAATGCGTCCTCGGGAACCTGCAGTTCGCCCATGCTGTCATGCTCGATTCGATATGCCTTGTTGCTCATTGCCTGCTTCACTCCGAACTATATGCCGCGCGCCCCCGCGCATGTATGATCCACGATTCGCGCGCAAGTCTACACTGGTTTCAGTCACATGAAAGTCTCCACGCTGAGAGCCCTCTCGCCTGCCGACGGCCGCTATGCCGACAAGGTCAATGACCTGCGCGATATTTTCAGCGAGTACGGCCTCATACGCTACCGGGTGTTGGTAGAGGTACGCTGGCTGCAGTTTCTCGCCGATGAGGCGTCGGTGCATGAGCTTGAGCCGCTGTCCACCGTCATGAAAGACGTCGTCAACCATATTGTGGACGACTTCTCTCTCGACGATGCCGAACGGATCAAAGACATAGAGGCAACGACGAATCATGATGTTAAAGCCGTCGAGTACTTTATCTGCGAACGTCTTGGAGATGGGCCCGAAACTCGGCCACTCAAGAATTTTCTGCATTTTGGCTGCACATCAGAGGACATCAACAACCTCGCCTACGCACTCATGCTGCGATCGGCCCGACAGGACGTCTTGTTGCCGCAAATGCGTGAGGTGCGCGCCAAGTTGCAGGCCATGGCCCGGGAATTTGCGACGACACCAATGCTCGCCCGAACGCATGGCCAGACGGCAAGCCCCACTACGCTGGGAAAAGAGCTCGCCAACGTGGTTGCGCGACTCTACCGCGCGCAACAGCAATTCAAGAATCTCGCGATTCGCGGCAAGTTCAACGGCGCGGTCGGCAATTTCAATGCCCACGTCGTCACTTATCCGGATACGGACTGGCGAGATGTCAGTGCGCGATTTGTCGCATCGCTCGGTCTCGATCACAACCCCTACACCACGCAGATCGAACCGCATGACTGGACTGCGGAATACGCGCACGCCTTGGTGCGCTACAACACGATTGTCGTCGATCTCTGCCGCGATATCTGGGGCTATGTGTCGCTTGGCTATTTCACACAAAAAGTCGCCAAGAACGAGGTCGGTTCTTCGACAATGCCGCACAAGGTCAACCCGATCGATTTCGAAAACGCGGAAGGGAATCTCGGCATGGCCAATGCGATGCTCAGCCACTTCGCCGAAAAACTACCGATCTCTCGCTGGCAGCGAGATCTGACAGACTCAACCGTGCAACGCAATTTCGGCGTTGCCATCGGCTATCTTGTGATCGCATTGCGATCCACACTCAAGGGCCTGGGCAAACTCCAGGTCAACAACGCGGCGATTCAGGCAGACATATCCGCGGCCTGGGAGGTGCTCGCCGAAGCCGTGCAGTCGGTGATGCGTCGTTATGGAATACCCGAACCCTACGAGAAGCTCAAAACGCTGACGCGGGGCCAGGTCGTCGGCAGAGAGTTGCTGCACGAATTCGTGCGCTCGCTCGAGATTCCCGAGGCCGAAAAGCAGCGCCTGATCGAACTGACGCCGGACGCGTATATCGGGCTGGCGGCCGACATGGCCCGGGAAATCTGAGACCGGGCATCCACTCCGCAACACTTGTGCGGCTTGGCGACCATATGTAAAAAAAACCAGGGCCGCCAGCAAAAGCCCCAAATCCTTCGCAGCGCCTGTCCCGCAATGGATGCGATTGATTCGCGGCAAATCGACAGCAGGCTAAAACGTGACGCAGTTGGCAAAGCAGATCTCGGCCGGCCGGTAAGATATGAGTCCTGCGACAGGTCTGCCAGAGCCCGGAATCACTACAGAAGAAATGGAAGAGGCACGAGAAAAAGGCAAGCGGTGGGTTATTTCCACGCGCGAGGAGATGCGCCAGGCCGTCATCGAAGTCGCGCGTCAAGCCAGTCGCAAGGTGTCGATCTTCACGCATGATCTCGAGCCCGGCATCTATGACGATCCGGATTTTCTCGAAGTCATCAAACGTCTGGTTCTGTCACAAGCCTACGCGCGCATTCGGGTGTTAATTGCGGACCCGACGCGCGCCATCAAGAACGGCAATAATTTCGTTCACCTGGGCCGACGCCTTAATACGTATATCGAATTCCGGCACGTTCGCGAGGACCTGCGAACGCATGCCGAGTCATTTTGTATCGCAGATGAAATTGCTCTTGTTTACCGCCTGCAGGCCAGCCGCTGGGAAGGCATCGCCGATACCTACGAGCCGGCAGTTGCGAAACTATACGGCAAGATGTTCGACGAGATCTGGCTCGCAAGTGAAGTGGAATTGGAATTCCGTCAACTAGGTATCTAACAAAATAGGCGGGCAACGAAGCCCGTACAGTCTATGTATCCAACAGACCTGACAGTGTCCGCCGTCGTCGAAGATAATGGCAACTACCTGCTTGTTGAAGAGCATGCAACGGGCCAGATCGTACTGAATCAGCCCGGCGGCCATATCGAAGCTGGCGAATCACCCGAAGCTGCGGTGGTTCGCGAAGTCCTCGAGGAAACCGGGTGTCACATTGCATGTGGCGAACTGGTGGGCGTATACCTTTGGATTCACCCACAGTCCCGGCAGCAATTCCTGCGACTTGTCTTCACGGCGGAACTTCTCGGCTGCGACGAGGAACGCATACTGGATGACACCATCGTCGCCCGCTGCTGGATGACGCGCGAAGATATCGAGCACCGGCGCAAGACGTTGCGCTCGCCCGTCGTCCTGCGCTGCGTGCACGACTACGAAGCCGGCAAGCGACAATCGGACGGCCTTCTTTCCGGCATGCTGCCGTTACAGCAGAATGTCGACGCAGTCCTCGCTAACGCCGACCTGGTTTAGCCACTTTACCCATCGAGCGAGTGCCACCCGACACGGGAGCGACCGGGGCACTGCTCATCTTCATGTCTCGATCCCGCTTGACGGAAGCTCGCTTCGCTGCGCGTTACTTCCTTTGAACAACGCCCCGCCCGCTCCCTTGGTAGAATCTCCCTCCTATGGACCGCGATCTTAATAATCGTAGGGTAATTCTGGGCTTGTCCGGCGGGGTCGACTCGGCCGTGGCCGCCGTATTGCTAAAAGAAGCCGGCGCGGATGTCGAAGCCCTGCACATGACCAACTGGGAAGACGAGGACGGCTACTGCACGGCCGCCGAAGACTTACAAGATGCGCGCAACGTCTGCGAACAATTACGGATTCCGCTGCACCATGTGAACTTCGCGAAACAGTATCGCGATCGCGTGTTCGAGTACTTTCTCGACGAGTATCGTGCCGGACGCACGCCGAATCCGGACGTACTGTGCAATCGCGAAATCAAATTTGGCGCGTTTCGTAACTATGCGAAGCGTCTCGGTGGCGAGTTGTTGGCGACGGGTCATTACGCACGCACCGCTGCAGTCGCTGACCAGACAGTGCTGCTAAAAGCAGCAGACCTGAACAAGGACCAGAGCTATTTCTTGCACGCAGTGAGTGCCGAGGCTCTGCAGGAAACCGTCTTTCCGCTCGGTGATCTGAAAAAAAACGAGGTGCGCAGAATCGCGCGCGAACGCGGCCTTGCCGTGCACGACAAAAAAGACAGTACGGGCATCTGCTTTATTGGCGAGCGCCCGTTCCGTGAGTTTCTGAGCACCTACCTACCGGCGAACCCGGGACCGATACGCACGCCCGACGGCCTGGAGGTTGGACGGCACCACGGTCTAATGTACTACACACTTGGACAACGGCAAGGCCTCGGCATCGGTGGTCGCCAGGATGCGGCCGATGAGCCCTGGTATGTTGTCGCCAAGGACATCGGCCAGAACGTACTCATTGTGGCTCAGGGAAACACGGATCTGTTGCTGAGCGGGAGCCTCATCGCGACGGAACCAAGCTGGATTGGTCCGGCGCCGAGCGAGATCGACAGCAGCTATTGCTGCATGGCAAAAATCCGCTACCGCCAGAATGATCAGTTGTGCCGGGTCGAAACCGCCTCTGCGGGCAAGCTGCGAGTTGATTTCGACACGCCGCAGCGCGCCGCAGCGCCAGGGCAGTTTGTCGTATTTTATGCTGGCGATCGCTGCCTCGGCGGCGCAGTGATTGATCAAATCAACAAGCCCCAACACGCACGTTCGGCTATAATGCGGCCGCCCATTGACCTGGCGGGTCACGGTTAACGACGACATTCCCGGAGAAAACGCAATGAAGAACAGCTTCGGCGCACGTTCGACGCTTGCTGTCGGCGGCGACAGTTTTGAAGTATTTCGCCTCGACGCCGTAAAAGAAGGACACGTAGAGCAACTGCCCTACTCACTGAAAATCCTGCTGGAAAATCTGCTGCGCCACGAAGATGGCCGCGACGTTACCCGAGACGATATTCTGGCACTCGCAAACTGGGACCCGAAGGCCGATCCCGGCACCGAGATATCATTTACGCCGAGCCGAGTCATCCTGCAGGACTTTACGGGTGTGCCGGCCGTCGTTGACCTGGCTGCGATGCGCGACGCAGTCGTCAAACTCGGCGGCAGCGCCGACAAGATCAACCCGTTGTCGCCAGCGGAACTCGTTATCGATCACTCGGTCCAGGTCGACAACTACGGGGCAGCCAACTCGCTCGATCTGAACAACAAAATCGAGTTCAGCCGCAACAAGGAACGCTACTCCTTCTTGCGCTGGGGCCAATCGGCATTTGAGAACTTCCACGTCGTACCGCCGAATACGGGCATCGTCCATCAGGTGAATCTCGAATACCTGAGCCGTGTCATCTTTGACGCGGACAGAAGCGGCACGCGCAGCGCCTATCCTGACACGGTCGTCGGCACTGATTCGCACACGACGATGATCAACGGCCTTGGTGTGCTTGGCTGGGGCGTCGGGGGTATCGAGGCCGAAGCCGCGATGCTCGGACAGCCGATCACCATGCTGATTCCGCACGTTATCGGCTTCAAGCTGACCGGCACGCTCAAGGAAGGCACGACAGCCACGGACCTCGTGCTGACCGTTACTGAAATACTGCGTGAGAAAGGCGTCGTCGGCAAATTCGTCGAGTTCTTCGGCGACGGACTTTCGCAGCTGCCGCTTGCCGATCGTGCAACCCTCGGCAACATGTCACCTGAGTTCGGCTCCACCTGCGCAATCTTCCCGATCGACGGCGAGACCATTCGCTATCTCGAATTGTCCGGCCGCGATGCGGATCACATCACGATGATCGAGGCCTACGCCAAGGAACAGGGGCTCTGGCGCCACGATGGCGAACCGGATGCGCTGTATACCGACACGCTCGAACTCGACATGAGTACGGTCGAGCCGAGCATCGCCGGACCGAAGCGACCGCAGGACCGCATTGCGTTGAGCGTTGCAGACACGACCTACGAGAAGCACCTCGCAGCCGCCGTTGCGAATCGTGGTTCGGGTGGCACGGCCATGGCGAAACTCGATGGCCGGGACGTCGAAATTCGTGACGGCGCCGTGCTCATCGCCGCGATTACAAGTTGCACGAACACGTCCAATCCGGCCGTTATGGTCGCTGCGGGCTTGCTGGCAAGAAACGCCCATGAGAAGGGCCTGAAGACCAAGCCTTGGGTAAAGACCAGTCTTGCGCCCGGATCAAAAGTCGTTACTGACTATCTCGAAAAGTCCGGTCTTATCGACGACCTCGACGCACTAGGCTTTTACACGGTCGGCTATGGTTGCACAACGTGCATCGGCAACTCGGGCCCGCTGAAGCCGGAGATTGAAGCTGCGGTCAAAGCCGGTGATATCGTCGGTACGAGCGTGCTGTCGGGCAACCGTAACTTCGAAGGCCGCATCCATGCGCTGGTGCGCATGAACTTCCTGGCCTCACCCCCGCTGGTCGTTGCGTATGCGCTTGCCGGTAATCTTGACGTCAATCTGCTCAATGACCCGCTCGGCGAGGACAGAGACGGCAACCCGGTCTTTCTCAAGGATCTCTGGCCGAGCCAGAAAGAGATTCACGAGACCATTGCAGCAAACATCGACTCCAACATGTTCAAGTCGAGCTATGACAGTGTCTTTTCCGGAGACTCGAACTGGAATGCTATCAGCTCACCCGAGGGTGAAATCTACACCTGGGACGAGTCATCCACGTACGTCAAGAATCCGCCGTACTTCGAGGGCATGACCGCAGAGCCGGCACCGGTCCAGGAAATACACGGTGCTCGCGCCCTGGCCCTGCTCGGCGATTCGGTGACCACGGACCACATCTCGCCAGCTGGCGGCATCGCCGCAGACAGCCCCGCGGCCGAGTACCTCAAAGCACATGGCGTAAAGCCCGCAGACTTCAATTCCTACGGATCGCGCCGCGGCAACCACGAAGTCATGATGCGCGGCACGTTTGCGAATATTCGCTTGCGCAACAAACTGGCGCCGGGGACCGAGGGTGGCTGGACCAGGCACCAGCCGAGCGGTGAGCAGATGTCGATCTACGACGCTGCGCTGAAATACAAGCACGAAGGCACACCGCTGGTCGTGATCGCCGGAACCGAATACGGCACGGGTTCGTCACGTGACTGGGCCGCAAAAGGCACGCTACTGCTTGGCGTCAAAGCGGTGATCGCGAAAAGCTTCGAACGCATCCATCGGTCGAATCTGATCGGCATGGGCGTACTGCCCCTGCAGTTCAAGGACGGCGACACCGCCGAGTCTCTCGGGCTTACAGGCGCCGAGACCTTTGACATTACCGGCCAGACGGATCCGAACGTGGGAACGGTGACCGTGACCGCGACACCGAAGGCGGGCGCGCCGATCACGTTCGAAGCCGACATTCGTATCGATACGCCGAAAGAGCGCGACTACTACGAGCACGGCGGCATTTTGCATTATGTGCTGCGGCAACTCGCGGCCTGATCTGCGTGATCGACGCTGCCGGCATTCCAGGCGCGGCGGTTGCCGCGGTCCGGGATGCGCGCCACGTCTGTGTACTCACTGGCGCCGGGGTTTCGGCCGAGAGCGGCGTGCCAACCTTTCGCGATGCGCAAAGCGGTCTTTGGGAAAAATTCGATCCACTCGACCTGGCGACCCCGGAGGCGTTTCTCCGTGACCCAGCCCTGGTCTGGCGCTGGTACCGCTGGCGCCGCGATCTCGTCGCAATGGCCGAACCGAATCCGGGCCACGTGGCGTTGGCGACGCTTGCGGCGCGGATTCCTCGCCTCACGCTAGTCACGCAGAACGTCGACGGCCTGCACCAGCGTGCCGGCAGCAAAGACGTCATTGAATTTCACGGCAACCTGTTCACCAACCGCTGCTTCGCAGAAGATTGCGTCGTGGATTGTGATGCCGGTGCGGAAGTTCCGGTCTGTCCGGGCTGCGGCAGCAACGTTCGCCCCGGCGTCGTCTGGTTCGGCGAGGCAATACCGGAGCATGCCCTGGACCAGTCGTTCGCAGCGGCGGCTGACTGCGACGTGTTCTTGTCGATTGGTACATCTTCGTTAGTGTTTCCGGCTGCGGGACTCGCCGAAATTGCGAAGCAGTCTGGTGCCATTGTGATCGAGGTCAATCCGAACCCGACCGGCATGTCCGCCGGCTTCGACTACGCGATCGCTGGCAACGTCGGGATTGTGCTCCCAGATCTTTTGGCCTGTACCGCAGAAGTGGAGTGAGCCAGTTCCCGGTTCATGCACGAGCATGTGCCAATGCACATGTTATGGTCTACTCCTGCAATAGACCCGCTCCGGCCTGGCCTCCACCGCGGTCCTTGCAGCGGCAATGATAGCGGCGGAAGCCGAGCGCAACATAGCTTGGTAAATAGGCGTCGCACACGGACTCTTACACATGGTCAAATTCGGTTTCCATGCAGTAGCCGTTTTGTATTCTGGCGGATCTGTCGCTCAATTACTCAAGCTCGTTTATGATTTCCCGTGGCGGGAAATGCCATTCGTTATCGACTGGCTGATCGTAGTTTTGGGGACGATTGGCGTGACGACCCTCGCGATTCAGATCCGCAACATTGATTATCGAGGCTGGTGGGAAAAGCCCGTACACTATCTGATCATCGTGCACCTGGGCGTTTCGGTGGCTCTTCACCTTTGGACAATTTACATCCAGAATCACGATTTGTATGCCGCGTTCCCACGCGAGTACAGCTATTTCGCCCTTGTGTATTTCGTATTTTTTGCCTGGCGGTCGTGGACGGTCACGCTTATCGATGACGTGAAGTCGAAACAGTGACGCTTGACAGCTCGCTGCACTTGCCGCCTTGCCGTATCCATCGCTCGCCTTGCGGCCGCAATGACCGCGCCGTAAGCTAGGTCCTGGTTAGCTCAGACTTCGGACGACTGAAACATGCTGCGCGCCTCATGTCACTGTGGTGCCGTAAAGATCCACGTCACCAGAAAACCCCGGTCTCTGACCGAATGCACGTGCTCCATTTGTCGTCGCTACGGAGCACGGTGGGCGTACAGCACGCGAAAGACCGCGACGGTTTCATGTGATCCATCGACGGTTTCCGCATACGTCTGGGGAGACAAGTCGCTCGAGTTCTACCATTGCAATACTTGCGGTCATCTGACGCAATCCGACGGCGTTGAAAAACGCGGCGACAGCCGCGTAGCTATTAACGCACGAATGATGTCGCCGAAGGATACAGGCGGCATAGGAACCAGAACTTTCGACCGCGCGAAAACGTGGAAGTACCACGATGAGTGAGCGCGCCTTGCTGGAACTGATAGACTGGACAAAAGACTAATCGACCGCACAGACAAAAGATTCCATCGTGAAAGAAAAGTCCGCCGCAAGCATTTTATCGAGGCCAGGCTGGACCCGGACGGCAGCCGGGGCACTCGGTCTGCTGCTACTCATTTTTGTCGTTTTAGGTATCTACTGGTCCCGGGCGCCGGACATCTTCTGGGTCAACCATACGATCGACGATGAACGCATCGTTGTCGGCTACTCGACCACGGACACCCTGATCAGGGTCGCCGAGACGCTTCTGGACAAACCCGGCGGCTATCTTTCAAACGACCGCATGCCGCCAAGCGTATTTCTGGACAACACTCCCAACTGGGAATTCGGGGTGCTGCAGCAGGTTCGCGATCTGGCGCGCGTCATCCGCAATGACTACAGCCGCAGCCAATCGCAGTCCAAAGAGGTCGAATACGTTCGGGACGCCGAGCAGGCCTTCTTCATCGATAACCATTCCTGGATCTTCCCTGCCAGCGAATCCGAGTACCGTAAGGCGATCGAGGGATTCACGCAGTATCGCGACAGACTCGCAGACGATCTGGACGGCGATGCGCAGTTCTACGCACGAGCGGACAACCTCAGGGAATGGCTGGCGCAGGTCGAAAAACGCCTCGGCAGCCTGACGCGCCGCCTCGGCGATAGCGTTGCGACGACTCGAATTAACGAAGACCTCGCGGGCGACCCATCGGCTGAAGCCTCGAACCCACAGCCGGACAAAGTCGACGTGCGGACGTCCTGGTTCGAAGTCGACGACGTATTCTTCGAGGCCCGCGGCACCGCCTGGGCACTCGTGCATTTCTTTCGCGCCGCCGAGTTCGACTTCGCACACGTG
>Ga0224507_10000420_pt1 | contig 16725 bp, 14 predicted proteins | sample SF_Jan12_sed_USG_3_FD_170159 | JGI IMG/M metagenome (GOLD analysis project Ga0224507, IMG submission 170159) | Sediment microbial communities from San Francisco Bay, California, United States - SF_Jan12_sed_USGS_13 | ecosystem: Environmental > Aquatic > Marine > Sediment | place: USA... | reverse complement strand
GGGGAAAAAGTACCGCTGGTAACTTCTCCAACTTCTATGCCGTCTATAAATACTTTTTGATGATTCCTAATCACGCCGCGGGACTCTAGCACAAGGCCTACAAATTCTACGTTGTTATTTTTTTTCTTGGCTTCAATGCTCTCTCTACCGATGAAGTTGCGGTCAGCAGGTTCCCAGGCAACAGTCCATGCAAGACCACATTCTAAAGGTGAAATAGATTCATCCATATCAGTGCCGTATAAATTCATTCCGGCTTCCAGTCGCAAAGTATCCCTTGCACCTAGTCCAATAGGTGCGACACCCGCAGTATTTAAAGCGTTCCATAAGTCAGCTGCGTTTGCGCTTGGTAACATAATTTCAAAACCATCTTCACCTGTGTAACCTGTTCTGGCGATAAAGTAGTCATCATGTGCTAAAGCAAAAAACGGTTTTAGTTCAAGTGAAGAAGACTGAATGGCATCAGGCAATAATGAAGCGGCAATTTTACGGGCGTTAGGGCCTTGAGCTGCAATCATGGCGAGGTCGTCACGTTCTTTTATGGTTACATTAAAAGAGTGTGATTGATCGGTAATCCATTTAATGTCTTTGTCACGTGTTGCTGCATTGACGACGGTGCGATAATACTCGTCGTTCATATAGTAGGTGATCAAATCATCAATTACGCCGCCGCTTTCATTTAACATACAGCTATAGAGTGCTTTACCCGGAACTGTTAATCGAGCGACATCATTTGAAAAAAGAGTTTGTAAAAAGGATTTGGCTTCAGGGCCGGTAATATCAAGAATGGTCATATGCGAGACATCAAACATGCCTGCATCTCTTCGTACCTGGTGGTGTTCGTTGAGCTGTGAGCCGTAATGGATAGGCATATCCCAGCCGGAAAAGTCGACTATTTTTCCGTTCATTGCTACATGACAGTCGTATAAAGGCGTGCGTTTGTTGCCCATTTATTGCTCCGGTTTGAGTTTAAGTTACATCGTTTGCGATGTAGTAAAAAAAATCAAACCCCTCTGTCCTACAACCTGAGAGTTTAGATTTGAGTTTTTAGCTTATAAAATTTAAAAGCAGTAAGAATCAAATCTTCCCCTTCGGTGGGCCTACTGAACTCCATAACATTTTGTTTTTGTTATGGAATAGCTGCCGCTCTCCAGAGTCAACACGGCTAATAGCCTATCCTACCTGGTCCTTTTTACCTGAGCGATTCCGGGCGTGTTGCGCCTTCGGTGCTTCTCTATTTTATAAAAACCAAAAATTACTGGTATAAATGAGAAGTCTCTCCCAGGTGGGATATTGTTGAGCGGCCATAATACCGGTTGCTCAAGTAAAATCCAAGTGGTTTTCTTTACGTGTATTTAAACATAAATTTGTAGGGGTATATGTTATTTTAAGAAATCGGCGGTTGCTACATTCTTTTTATATGAAATTAAAATTATTTGTGGTGCGTTTTTAATTGAGCAAGATAGTAAGTCTAGACAGTTAAAAATAGATAATGTTTAAGTATGTTAAGTTTGGCCTCCTCTATAATTTCACCTTTTTATAAAAAGTTTGAAGATTAAAGGTGTTACTTTAATCGAAATGTTTTTCATTTTTTTGAATAGTGTTTAGTCATATTATAAATTTAGGCATTAAATAGATAAAAATAACGATAAAACAAACAATATTACTTCTATTATTTCGCGAATGTGCTATTTTTATAGTGTTTTCTCACATTCGAATATTTTCATTCGATGGTTAAATTAAGTTCGTTATTATACAGGGTTGAATATGGCTGCTAAAAAGAAGGCAATTGCTAAGAAAAAAGGCGTAGCGACTAAAAAAGTTGTTGCGAAAAAAGTTGTAGCAAAGAAAGGTGTAGCAAAGAAAGTTGCAGCGAAAAAAGTTGCAGTGAAAAAAGTTGTTATGACGGCGATTTCTGAGCCAATGACTAAAACTCAAATTCTGGCACATATTGCGGAAACAACTGAGTTAAGTAAGAAAGATGTAACAGCAGTGATTGATGAGTTAAGTGTTTTGATTAACCGTCATGTTAAGAAGAAAGCAGTAGGCGAATTCAAGTTCCCTGGCTTAATGAAAATCAAAGTTGTTAAAAAGCCAGCTGTAAAAGCGAGAAAAGGAACAAATCCATTTAATGGTGAAGAAATGATGTTTAAAGCGAAGCCAGCTAGAAATGTTGTGAAAGTCACAGCATTAAAAGCACTAAAAGATATGGCCATCTAATACGCTTTAATCACAGTGTTACCATATTTAAAAAGCCCGTATTTGATAAAATTACGGGCTTTTTTATTGTAGAGGGCGCATTGGAGGGTCTAAATTAAATGCCTGCTTGGTAGTTAACTGCTAAATAACTCGATTTGCTTTTTCTTATAATTACATTCGTGATCATTGGTGCTAATAACACAGTTTCTACCGCTTGCTTTTGCTTTATACAGACAACTATCGGCACTTTGAACTAACTGTTGGCCAAGTTTATTAACATCACTTTTGTAGTTGCCGGCATGTAGGGTTGAGACCCCAATAGAAATAGTGACGTGAGTTGTTTCTCCGCTGGCTAACTTAAACTCTCTTTCAGCGATACTAACGCGTATACGTTCAGCAATTTCTGATGCTTTATCATCATTGGTGTTGTTTAAAATAGCTGAAAATTCCTCGCCACCATATCGTGCTATAACATCGCTGGTGCGAAGATTCATGCGTATGAGTGTCGCAACTTCACGTAAAATCATGTCGCCTTCGTTGTGGCCGTAGTTGTCGTTGACTTTTTTAAAATAATCTACATCGAAAAAAAGACAGCTGATAACCAAGTTGTCCCGTTGAGCGCGACCCACTTCTTCAGTTAGGCGTTGATCATAAAAGCGTCGATTATTGACGCCGGTTAGCGTATCAGTTAAGCCAATTTTTTTCAGTCTTTCCTGATTGCATGTGTTGTTTAGGCAAACGGTTACGATGGAGGCTAGACGTTGCAAAAAATCACTGGCACTGTTTGTTTCAAATCTATCATGGTGATGACTCGCCAGATTTAGACTGCCAATCAGTTCCATGTTACGTGCAAGTGGCAGTAGTGCAACACTTGACGTGTTTTGCATTGCCCGTGGAAAGAATTTTAAGTGTCGTGAGTGGTCATATGCGCCAAGATACGGTGTTAATGAAAAGCCGTAAAACGAGTCGATCATACTAATATTTTCGGTGAAAATAATATCCGGATGTTCGGTGATATGAACGCCTTCATCTTCAAGCATGCGGCGCAATTCATATTCTGGGTCATATAGTACGATGCTGACGTGATCAAGATTTGAAGTTGCACGGTATTCGTAAATGACGATTTGCAATAACTCGTACAGTTCGCTGCATGCAATTAGACGAAGCTCTAGCTCCTGGAAACGCTTGAGTTTTAATTCATTCTGGCGAACGTTTGCAAGTAAAGCGCGGAGCTGTCGCTGTAGCTGCCTATTTTCCTGCATTAGCTGCTCAGGATTAAGTTCAATCTCTTGAGCTGACTCACCTTCGGAAGGCTGATATTTACGTGGTATTGCAGACATAAACTAACGACGACCATGTTCTTGCCAATGATGTCTAGTGAATTGCAGTATATATGCCTGAATGAGTATGCAAAACAACATGTATTTTAAGGTTTGGCTGGGGCTTTTCCTTCGAAGTTTTTTTGTTTCATTTTGGCTTTTAATTGTTCAAGTGTGAACTTAGATTTTAGTTTTGGAAAACCAATAATAACTGCATTTTTCTTTACGCTCTGACTCCCATCTGCTTGAGTTAAGGCTAAATGATAAGCACCTTTTGGCATATTGCTGGGGATTTTGATACTAGCGTGATCATTTTTTGTTTCTATTGATAGGTGAGGGAGTAATTTTCCTGATGCAATAATGGATTCTCCTCCAAAAAATATTCCGTCTTTTGAACTGCTTATACGTTTAATGTTATGACTGGTTGGATAAATGGTGTTCAATTGAAGCGAGTTGTCGGTCGCGATAGTAAAAACATATAAGGCGTTATTTTGAGCTGTTACGTAGAGCTTATTATTAGCGATATGCATCGCGAGCAGTTGTGTCGGTAGCTTGATATCGTTGCCGCATTTCAGTTTTCCATCAGAAATTGAACAGGGGGTTAACTGATTTTTTCCCAGCAAAACTAAATGTGACTCATCGAAAAAGCGTAGCTCGTTAATTATATTTGGCAGTTCATGTCGTTTATCTATCTTAATGTTTGCCAAGTTATTGACGGAAATCTCGATTAGCGATTGCTTGTCTTGCAAAACGTATAATTTATCACCATTAATTGTTAATGCGTTGACCGTGGATGAAATACGTTTACGCAGACGAGGTTTTGTAGGGTCAAATATATCTATGATGAATAGATCGCCATTTTCTTCAGCGGCAAAAACAACATTGTTTTTACTTTGCACAAAAGAAATTGAGGCGCTCAATTTTAATTGCCCAATTAGTTTAGATTGAAAAGGATTACTTATATCGGTGATTACAATGCCGCCATCGCCAGCAGCGACAATTGCAAGGTTTCCGTTAATGGTTACTGCATTTGCAGCGCCCGTAAAATCAACCCCCGTTGCCCAGACTGGATTCAGGTCATTGCTTGCATCATAAACTTGCAGTCCGCGCGAGCCATGGGCGGTGTAAATAAATTTATTGTGGTACAGAAGGTCATTTATTAAGCCCGCGGTTTGGTATTGTGAAAGTAAAATTGGTTTTTCAGTATTGCTGGCATCCAGTATTTTTATACCGCCCCACCAGTCCATGGCATAAACATAATCATTTTCAACACTTAACCCCCACACCGCACCTTTGGTGTCGTAATGGCCGACGATATTAGGTTTTGTCTCGTTAGAAATATCGATAATCTGTACGCCTGCCTCCCATGAGGCAAGATAGAGTAAATCTTTTTTAATCTCGATGCCGCGCGCATTTCCCGGCGTTTGGAGATGTGCCAGTTGTTTGATATCAAGAGGATTTGTGATATCCATAATATAAAGCCCGAGATCAAAAAAGGCGAGGTACGCTTTGTTATCTTTTAAAATAATATCTTCTGCGAAACCATCTGGATTAAATTGATTAATCAACTGAGGCTGAGCTGGGTTGGTTACATTAAATATCAAAAGGCCGGAGGTATCATCGGCAACATAAAGCAGTCCGTCTTGATACTCTAACGCCCAGGCTTTGCCTGCTGTGTCGTAGGTGCTGATTAAAGCGGGTGCTTCGGGTTTACTCACGTCTACAATATGGAAACCACCACGATGGGATGCAATGTAAAGCAAATTATCAATCAGCTTCATTGTGTAGGCTAATCCGCTTAGAGGTAGTTCACTGATAAAAGCTGGTGACAGAGGATTGCTAACATTAATTATTTGTAGGCCATGGTCGTCATCGGCAACAAAAGCAACACCATCGCGAACAACCACACCTTTAGGTGAGCCGGGTGTGTGGAAAGTAGAAAGCAGCCGGGGGGCTGCGGGAATTCTGATATCGTATAGATGCAACCCGGAAAACCAGTCGGCAACGTAAAGAATATCATTATGAATAAAAGACCGGCGACTACCGCCCTGGTTTACACCAAGTGTACTAATCATCGGTGAGCTATTTGAACTAAAGTCGACATTGTGTATTTGGCTATTAGCTAAAATATAACTCTGTTTACCTTTAAGTTGTATGGCATTAATTGATAGGTGGGTATGAAAATCAGAAATTAACAAGGGTGCGGCTGGTTCAGAAATATCAAAAACCGAAAGTACGCCTTTGTCATCTGCAGCGATTAAATGATTGTCTGAATAAGCGACATGAATGATGTTACCCAGCTTGTTATAACTGCCAAGCCATCTGAGAGAGCCTTTTGGGCTAATGCTTAACAATGTAATGCCAGTTACCCCATCGGCAATTGCGATAACATTCTTTTCTATTATTATATCTCGTGAAATATTATCCGTGGCATATTGTGAAATGACTGATAGTTTTCCTGCGATGTTACCCCATACCTGAATCCCTTTTTTTTCACTTAAAGAAACGCAGTATTGATTAAATGTTTGTAACTGTGGAATTTCACCATTGTGAGGATGCGAAGTGAGGGGCTGCGTTTTATTTTTGTCATTCAGGGTAATGTTTTTAGAACTCAAAGTGCAGTCGTGAGTTTGTGATTGACTGAAGTTTTTTATTGTTTGGGGAAGACCTCTTCGTGACAGGATGTTAGGTGACGAGGGTTGAGTCATATCAATTTCAATGAATTCGTTTTTAGTGGTGACAAAAAGTGTTTTGTTAGCCCAAAATAACTGACTCACTGGTTGAGTAATATCGATAAAACCAATTTCCTGCCATGCCGATTTTGCCGCTTGATATATGATTACCTGAGATTTTTCTTCAACTTCAATGAGCAAATTATCATGAATAATCGAAGTTTTGCTAACGTCTTTAATTTTGTTTACGTATGAACCGCCGGGAATGAGCGATAAATGTAAATTTTCACTCATGTTTTTTATTTTGACTTTTACTTCGGCCGAGTGCCTCATTTTAATAAAGTCAGGTTCTACTGATGAAATTTCAGATGCGAAAGACGGTGAGATGCTTGTGATAAGTGTGAGGCAAATAAAGCCGACAATTAGGTAGTACATGTTTGTTTTCTCAATAGGTATTATTTTGGTGGTGAAAGATTGTTGAAGCGGAAGTTTGAGTAGCATTTACATCTAACTATCTATATCTAATCGTCTACATCTAACAAGGGCATGGTTAGAGCCCCCGTTAGATGTTGAGCCTAAAACTTAAATAATTGGTTTTTGTTTTGCGAGTAGGCCTGCTGGTTTTATACGTATAAGCATGGCCTGAGCTTCTTTAAGTGAAATTTCTTCTGGTATAAAATACATACCACGAAATTCTTCCTGCGTAAATTTAGTCAGTATGTAGTAAGTTTGGCCTGTTTTAAAATCGAAATTTCGGGCTCTCCACACCTTTTCAGGTAATGTTCTGGCTGTGACGAATGCGATAGAGCGGGTAATTATATCAATTTTTCCGGGTTTTACTTTAAACGCGACATATTCGCCTGCGCTCAATTCTGATACCAGCTGATTTTCGCCGAACTCGACTTTAATGTCGTTGTCGGCAACGCCGCGGGTACGTATTGGAGTTGGTCTCATTAAATAAACGAGCGCAAAGTCCTTTTCATTTGCATCGGCAAACTGAGGATTATTAGCTTTTATTATTGATGTGGTGCAGGCGCTCAGCAGTAGCAATAATATTCCGGCAAAAAATACGGTTATACGTGTTTGAATCATTGGTATCTCCAGTTCTTCTGTTCTTTATTTAGGAATGAGTTTTCGGCACTATTTTATGGGCACGGGTTTGAAAATTGAATATGTATATTTTCAATCTCAGCTATTACTTCTTCTGACAAAATAAGGTCAGCACTTTCAATATTTGTTTTGAGCTGCGTCATATTAGTTGCACCAATAATATTGCTGGTAAGAAACTCTCGGGTGTTCACGAAAGCGAGCGCCATCTGGCTTGGGTCGAGTTGAAATTTATTTGCAATATTGACATAGGCCTCTGTAGCGAGGGTGCCTTGCGCATTTGAATAACGTGAAAATCTTTCGTAAAGTGTAATTCTTCCGCTGGCCGGTTTTTTATTATTCAAATATTTTCCTGATAATACGCCAAAAGCTAACGGTGAATAGGCTAACAAGCCGCATTTTTCTCGCATGGCAATTTCTGCAAGGCCAACTTCAAAGCTACGGTTTAGTAAGTTATACGGATTTTGAATGCTGACCATTCGTGGTAAGCCGAGTGACTCTGATAGTTGCAGAAATTTCATTGCCCCCCAAGGTGTTTCGTTTGATAGGCCGACAGCACGAATTTTTCCTTGTGCTACCAAGTCTCCTAATATTTCTAGAGTTTCTTTTATTGGGGTGTCTGCGTCGGACGAGCCACTTTGCGATGAGTGCCGATAACCTAACTCACCGAAAAAGTTAGTGCTTCTATCTGGCCAGTGTAGTTGATATAAATCGATGTAATCAGTTTGCAGTCGTTCAAGACTCTTATTCAGCGCTTGTGTTATATTTTTTTTATCAAGGCATATGTTGCCATCTCTGATGTATGGTAGCCAGTCTGCTTGAGCAGCAACTTTGCTCGCAATAATAACTTTGTCACGATTTTTTCGGCTAGCTAGCCAATTACCAATAATGGTTTCTGTTGCAGAATAAGTTTCAGCCATAGGCGGCACCGGATACATTTCTGCGGTATCAAAAAAATTGATTCCCGAATCTAGCGCGTAGTCCATTTGATCGAAGGCCTGATCTTGGGTATTTTGTTCACCCCATGTCATTGTGCCGAGACAAATTTGACTAACGTTAATGCCTGTATTGCCCAGTGGACGAAATATCATTTGGCATTTTCCAAATTAGTTTGAAATGATGGGATGATCTTCAGAAGCCCATAACTCAATGCCACCCCAAAGGTTATAAACCGTTTCAAATCCCATTTGAGTTAATGTGAATGCTGCTAGGGCACTTCTTCCGCCGGAGGCGCAATAAACGACGATTGGGCGATCGTGTGCCTGACATAGTTCGGGGTTTCTACTTTTATAGGCCGAGTCTGCCGCGCCTTCTAGTGTGCCTCTAGGAACGAGTACCGCATTTTCTATGTGGCCAGCCGCATATTCACTTTCTTCTCTAATATCAAGAATCAATAGGTCCGGTTCGTCTTCCATAATTTCGAGAAAATCTTCAACCGTAATTTCATCTGTCTGGCTTCTTGCTTCTTTAACGAAGTCCATTAATACTTTTGCCATTGTGTTGCCTTATGTGTTTAAAGTAAAAGTGACTGGGCCGTCATTTGTCAGTGATACTTTCATGTCCGCCCCAAATATGCCTGATTCTACAATATTGTGAACAGATGTTGCGTATTTTACACAATAAAGAAATAATTTTTTTGCGACCTCCGGTGGTGCACCACCAGAAAAGCCGGGCCTTGAGCCATTTTTAGTATCTACTGCAAGCGTAAATTGAGGCACCAGCAAAAGCCCGCCGGCAGTTGTTGATAAGCTCAGGTTCATTTTATTATTTTCGTCAGCAAATACCCGATAGCTTAGCAATCTGTCGATCAACCGTTTTGCTTTAATTTCATCATCTTCGCGTTCAATTCCTATAAGCACCAATATGCCATGGTCTATTTCTCCAACGATTTCGTTGTTTACAGCTACATTAGCGTGAGTCACTCGTTGAAGTAATCCGATCATAATTATCCATTCTTTAGCTATTCACTAGCAACCTAGCTGTTGGTAAGTCGGTTTGCGAATCCGATAGGCGTTAAAAGACCTATGTAAAAACTCTTGCAGGTAAAAGAATAAGTCTAATACCGATATTTAATAATGTTTTTGGCCATTTCAGTTGAAAAACACGCTTCAGATACAATTTATCTGCTGATAATTACACAGGTTGTTTGGCCGCTATTAAGGTCTATACTTCATCGCAGTACGACAATTTAACGCGTAATTCGAAGCTTGTAAAATGTGTTTATGTCTTGCTGTAATTTAGAGTGGCGAGAGTTACTATTATGCTGATGTTGACGAAGATTTGGCAGTGTAATAACCTTTATTTTGGTGTCTCTATTCGTTAAATGGTGTTATAACTTGTTGTTTGGATTAATGCTGACACGATCTATAATCCTTTCTTTAATATGTATTTACAATACACTTTAATAAGGGTAAAGTGGCCGTATTATTTCTAACGTTTTATTAAAAAGCCGGAGGCAATTGTATATGTTTGGACTGTTAAAAAAACTATTTGGTGGATCTTCAGAAGTAGCACAAGATGAAGCAAAAGGAAGTTTATTTGAACGCATAGGTGGTGATGGTGCCGTTGATGCGGCTGTAGATATCTTTTATCGAAAAGTGTTAGCTGACGATCGTGTTAATCAGTTTTTTGAAGGCGTTGACATGGATAAACAGGCAACAAAGCAAAAAGCCTTTTTGACTATGGCATTCGGTGGCCCGCACAATTATACCGGTGAAGACATGCGTAAAGGTCATGCGCACCTAGTAGCAAATGGACTAAATAGTGGACATTTTGACGTTATTATGGAGCACCTGGGTGGCACTTTGACCGAGTTAAATGTACCTGGTGACCTGATTGGTGAAGCGGCAGCCATCGCAGAAAGTACCCGTGCTGATGTATTAGCTGGTTACACTGACGAAGAAAAAGCAGCTAAGGCGGGCTCACAAACCTTATTTGAACGCATAGGTGGCGATGCAGCTGTAAATGCAGCGGTGGATATTTTCTATCGTAAAGTATTAGCCGATGATCGTGTTAACCAGTTTTTTGAAAATGTTGACATGGATAAGCAGGCAACAAAACAAAAAGCTTTCCTGACCATGGCATTTGGCGGCCCTCACAATTACACCGGTGAAGATATGCGTAAAGGTCATGCTCATTTAGTTGCAAAAGGGCTGAATGACACTCATTTCGATGTAATCATGGAGCATTTGGGTGGCACTTTGACCGAGTTGAATGTACCTGGTGATTTGATTGGTGAAGCAGCAGCCATTGCTGAAAGTACACGTGGTGATGTTTTAGGTCGTTAATTTCACGACCAGTTTTTGATATTGTTGTAATACCTAGGACGAGTGGATTTTATTCACTCGTCTTTTTTTGTCTAGCAATCGTACGTCCCTCCCTTTATCCCTCGAAATCTCAGTGCATTTGAAAATTAGATCTTTTAGTTTCAGTAAATCGATAGGTTTATCAATTTTTAAGGTTACCATTATTTTAAATAATTAATGGAAGGCAGCATCATGGGTAATCAAAAACAAACTAAGCGAGATCAACTGGACTTTCCCGTTGAAAAGGGCGCATTTGTACGCTGGGAATCACAGTTTAGAAGCTGGGTAACTGTCGATGGGGATGCCGGACCAACAGGAATGGAAGGTTTTAAGGCGGAAGCGGGTCGGTATCATTTATATGTTTCAGATGCCTGCCCTTGGGCGCACCGGACACTAATCTATCGAAAGCTTAAAAAGCTGGAAGATATGATAAGTGTGTCTGTTGTGAATCCAAAAATGACGGAAATTAGCTGGGACTTTAACGAATACCCAAATGCTACTGGTGACACTTTGTACGGCGCAAAAACGTTGCAGGAAATATATGATAAAGCAGCAGGTAAATATGATGGTGTAGTAACCGTGCCGATATTATGGGATAAGAAAAAACAAATCATTGTTAATAATGAATCATCAGAGATTATTAGAATGTTGAATTCTGCATTTAATCATTTAACTGGCGATGAAAATGACTATTATCCTCAAAATTTGAAAAATGAAATTGATGAGATAAATGCTTTTGTTTATGACAATATAAATAATGGCGTTTATAAAACAGGCTTTGCTAAAACTCAAGCAGCCTACGAAAAGGCATTTGATGATTTATTTTATGCATTAGATGAAATAGAAAGACGCTTGGCAAACCAGCGATATTTAGTTGGTGATACATTCACAGAAGCAGACCTACGTTTATTCCCAACATTAATTAGATTTGATTCTGTTTACGTCGGCCACTTTAAATGTAACTTAAAACGGATTGATGATTATCCAAATCTTTCAAATTACCTTAGAGAAATGTACCAAATGTCGGGTATCGGAGATACCGTTAATATGGATCATATTAAAACACATTATTACTGGAGTCATACTTCTATTAATCCAACGCGTATTGTACCTAAAGGGCCTGAGATTGATTATATGAAAGGTCATAATAGGGGGAATGTTTAACCTAGATTCCGCAGTTAGATCGCGATTTCTAGCACAAGCTCTTGATGCACCTAGTCAATTTAAAAAACTGCTGATCACCAATAAGGTGACCACGCATTTTTTAAATTCACTATGCACATCAATATCTTGCACTATAAAGTCGAATCTAACTGCGGATTCTAGGTTTAAAGAAACATTTTAGTTTACTAATTTTTTGTGAGCTTTATGCATTCCTATTTAGAGTAAGGCCGGCCACGATGCGTTTATATATAGCGTTTAGATCACCTATTAGCCACGTAACTTGTTCGTAATTATTATTTAACAACTGAAACTCAATTTTCTCGCAGTGTTTACTTAGTATTTGGTAGCCAAACGCACCACCCGTACCTTTGAGTTTATGTGTGGCAATTTTCAATTGGTTCCAGCTTTTATTTGTGAGTGAGATATTAATTTCTTCAATAAAACTAGCGCCGTCATTATTAACAAATTGTACTACTAGTGCCATCATCTCCGGGGAGTCATCAATGTGCTCTGGTTCAATTGGTACTGTATTGACGAAGGGGGTGGTGTTTGGCAAATGTTGTCGCACTATATTTGAGAGTTGTTCTCGGTTGATTGGTTTGGCAACAAAATCATCACATCCTGCGGAAATGCATTGCTCTCTATCTTCTTTCATTGCATTAGCAGTAAGTGCAACAATAGGTTTGTTGTATCCTTGTTTTCTTAATAATTGCGTTGCTTCTAATCCATCCATTACTGGCATCTGAATGTCCATGAGAACTAAATCATAATTATTTGATAAAGCTTCATCCACAGCTAGTTTTCCATTTTCTACAATCGTTATTGTGGCCCCCATTCGTTTTAGGAGCGTAGAAAATAATATTTGGTTCAGTTCGGTATCCTCTACAAGTAAAATATTACCGGTAACAAAATTAATCTGTGGTAATTTTGTTACCGCTGCCTGGGTTGTAATGCCAGCTAAGTCCTCCTCTCGATTGATTAAAACTATATCGCCTAATCGACCTGTGCTAATTGTGGCGGTAAAGCGACTTCCTTTACCTAGTGTGCTAACGACAGAAATATTTCCACCGAGCAGTTTTGCTAAACTTCGCGATAAAGATAAGCCTAAGCCGGTGCCGCCATAGCGGCGTGTAGTTGCGGAGTCTGCTTGTTCAAAATCTTTGAAAATACTCTCCATTTTATCGTCACTAAAGCCAATGCCAGAATCTACTACTTCGAATGAAATTTCTTCTTCACGAAAGTTGGTGCTGATATTAATTTGAATATGTCCCTTGTTCGTAAACTTGATTGCATTGCTGCACAAATTTAGCAATATTTGTTTCATTCTTAATGGGTCACTTAATATGGTTTTTGGTATTGGGTAGTTGTAGTTGACGCTAAAACTTAAACCTTTTTCTTGAGCTTGCATTTCAACAATAGTCCGCACATCCGCTAAGGCCTGAAATGGTGATGTTGGAACATTTGCAATTTCCAATTTAGCAGCTTCAATTTTAGATAAATCTAAAATATCATTAATGATGTTAAGCAAATGCTTTCCGCTGCCAACAATTCTGATCAACGCATTTAATCTTTCTGATGCGGTCTGGTCACTATCCAGAGATAACTCAGCGAAACCAATAATTCCGGTTAGAGGTGTGCGAATTTCGTGACTCATGTTAGACAAAAATGAACTTTTTGCGTCATTAGCTCTCAATATTTCCATTAAATATATCTCGCGAGCTTGTCTTGCTTGATTGGAACGATCATTAATGACAAGCCCAATTAGTAGGCCCGTGATTATTGCGGCGGATGACATAAGCAGAATCCATAAACGATCCTGATAATAAGTTTCTTCTGCTTCTTTTGCGGATTGATCTGCTGCCTGTTTTTGAAAAAGGAATAATTCAGATAATGCCTGAAAGACATCGTCTTGACGTGGTATTGCATCTTTAACTAATACTTCTCTGGCTAAATCGAGTTGGCCTTCTATCAGGTATTCAATTACTTTATTTTGAAGTGTATCCGAAACTTTGCTTTTGGCCTTTTGTGATTCGAGTATCGTGAGTTCAGCGTCGGCCATTTTATGTTTGAGGAAGGCCGTACGGTTTCTAATGAATTCGGTGCCCAAAAAGTTAAATCGAATAAGCTCATTGTCTCGTTCGGGTGGATCGTTGAGTAAAATTATTCGCTGTAAAATAACAGTGCGTTCATGTGCTGCGGCACGCATGTTGGCCACATCTTGCATTTTGTCAATCTGAAGTTGAACAATGCTCTCAGCCTTGGCACGAATAAGATTCATACCCCATAAACCGACACCAGTAATACATAGCGTTAACACAATCATAATGATTCCGCAGAGTAATAGTCCTGCTTTTTTCTCTTCAGAAATCCAGCTAGTTTCAATGCGTTTTTTTAGTGTGTTATTTTTCAAATTTATGATTTTGTTTAATTTACATGATGTTCTGGTCAAATTATTTAAGCTACTCTGAAAAGTGCATCGGACGGCGAAGAGCATCCTTGAGCATGACGAGAGGGAGTATTAATTACGATGGACGGACATAGGTTGTAGAATGAAACTTTTGTCAAAAATCAATTACGCGAATGAATAGAAGCGAGTTATATGCGCTGTCGCACAGGCGTTGATTTAATGTCTGTTAGTTAATTTTAGATAGAGGTATATTATAACTATTGGTTTTTAAGGGCTGAGTCGATAATGGCTAACATTGATTCTTTGGTAAAAGGTTTGGTTAGGTAATAAGGCGTGCCAGCCCGAACAGCTTCACGAATATCTTCTTCTTCGGTATTTGCAGTCTGAAGTATTACTGGGATGTTTTTCAAAATTTCATGTTGTCGCATTAGCTTGAGAACCTCAAGGCCATCCATATCTGGCATATTCCTATCCAATAAGACAAGGTCGTAGCGATCGGGGGTTCCACTAAGCATTTTCCAGGCTGCGTGTCCGCCACTTGCGGTGTTTAGCTCATAAGGTGAGTTTAGGGATGTTAAGTAGCACTCAATGAGTGCTAATTGAATACTTGTGTCGTCAACGGCGAGAATGGTCAGTCTTTTAGGCATTAAAATAATACAATTTTGTAAGAGAATTTAATTTATTATATGTTGTGCTTAATATAAATCAAATTCTTATGTACAGTTAAATTCTAAAGTTGAAAAATGTAACGTTACCTTTTTAATTATCGGGTTTTGATAATGTTAATATTAATTTACTGCCTCGAACTCATAGGTTGACTGGTTCGAGACAGCGCATCAGAGCTTAACTATATTGAAAGTTGATACTCCGACGGTAAAACACGATTTTCATCATTGGAGCGAATATTCAGAAGCTGAGTTACTTTGTAAAAAAGTGCATAAAGTGGATCCCAGGCTATCAGTGCTGTTAACAGTAAATATAAACTCGCTAAATTAGCAAGTGCAAAAAATAACGGTAAGCCCGGTGCCAATAATAAATAAAATACTGTAATAAGCGCAGTTGCTGCCCGAAGACAACGTTCAGCAAGTGCGACGTTAACCCATAAAGTATTATCCATCTTGTTCTCCTTTAATTAATAAAAAAAGAATAGTGCATCCTTGCACTGTTCTGGTTTGACTAGAGCAACAGGTGTACCAAACGTAAAGTAGTTAATAAGTGTTTGAAAGGTTTGGGGGTATTCTAAAGCTGAAGATTTGGGGAAATGAATAGTGAATTTTACTGTTTTAAACTGTCTGTGTTAGACGAATTTTTAGTCGATAAATGATTGAACTTTTATTGGAACGAAATTTAATTCATCTAGTTTGACCCATTCTTGAATTATTCTTCGAAAAATTGGAAGTCTTAAACGAAAAGTGATTTCTGGTTGTCGTTGTGTGTTAGTTTGACATATTGGTCCTCGTGAATAAATGGACGATAAGGTGTGCTGACTTATATCGGGAATGGTTGCCTGTTAGCGAGCACGACTTTGTGGTTTTCTGAGTTTTTATCAGGGGTTTCTGATCATGAGTTGATTACGGGTGTTTATTTTCAGTTAAAATAAAGTAGCTCTGCGGTTGCAATTATAGAGGATGCAGTTTGTATGGATATAGTGGCACTTTCAGGTAGCGTCAGTAATAAATCTTATAACACGGCATTGTTGAATGCGATTTCACAATTGTCTCCCGATCATATAAACGTAACAGTGTTGGAGTCGTTACAAAATATTCCGACATTTAGTCCCGACATTGAAGATCAATTAATGCCTGAATTAGTGGCTAGTTTTATTGATAAAATCCGGCGCGCGGACGGGCTAATTATATGCGCGCCCGAATATGCACATGGTATCTCTGGTGTTTTGAAAAATGCACTCGACTGGATGGTGTCCTCAGATGCGCTAGTATTAAAACCCGTTGTGATAATGACAGTCTCAACCAGTGGCTTGGGCGGTGTGCGAGCGTTTAGTTCGTTAGTTCAAATATTAAGTGCGATGAATTCACATGTGGTTATAGATGCGTCGTTATGTATTCCATATGCGAAATTGAAATTTGATGATAGTCTTAATTTGGTTGATGAAATTACAATAAAAGCAATTGATGTTTCATTACTGTCATTGGAGCGAACAATAGATCAGAGAAATGCCTGATATTGACGTTTGTGAGCAGGGATGTAGTGGTCAAAAGAAATAAAAAAACAATAATAAAGTGAGTTGTGAAATTAAAAAAACTGATATTTGTTTTAGTTTTATCTTGTTTGTGTTCTGAAAGTTATTCAGAAACATTGTCTGGTCCTCGGTTAGGTGTCAGCTACCTTTCTCCCAAAACAATTGATTTTATTGAAGACAAGGGTTTAACTGTTGAGCCGGTTATTACACAATTCGGTTGGCAGTTTGAAAAAAAGTTTTTAACTACCACGTCTGGTCCAGAAGGCATTACTGCCATTATTCCGCTTTTTGGCGGCGTTGAGCAAGGTGTGTTTATTCCAAGCCTTACATGGTTGACGGGCTTGCGACTCAGAAA
>Ga0224507_10000419_pt1 | contig 16726 bp, 16 predicted proteins | sample SF_Jan12_sed_USG_3_FD_170159 | JGI IMG/M metagenome (GOLD analysis project Ga0224507, IMG submission 170159) | Sediment microbial communities from San Francisco Bay, California, United States - SF_Jan12_sed_USGS_13 | ecosystem: Environmental > Aquatic > Marine > Sediment | place: USA... | reverse complement strand
GCTTGCAATGGTTCTTTGGTGCTCGAAGAGTAGGCGATCCTCGCGACGCCCAGCAATTTTGTGAAGCGCAAAGCGTATCTTCCAGAGAAATGACTGGGATGTTTGTAGGTCAGCGTATTCTGTTTCAGTCAAAAAGCCGCGATGGACAAGATCTTTCAGGTTGTTGTCGCCAAAATGTCTTTTTGTAACCCAGCCGATCATTTGTAAGTCGCGCAGTCCGCCAGGACCTTCTTTTATATTGGGTTCAAGGTTATAGGCGGTGTTGTGGTATTTGGAATGCCGTTGAATTTGTTCTAGCCACTTTTGTTTAAAAAACTGAGGGCTAGGCCAAATTTTATCGGGGCCGGTTGAGATATCAAGCAATTGAAAAAGTGATTCAGGTCCTGTGATTAGTCGAGACTCAACTATGTTCGTAGCGATAGTAATGTCTTTTGCTGACTCCTCTATGCATTGCTGTAAGGTGCGTACGCTACTGCCAATTTCGATACCAATATCCCATAAAAATGTGATAAAGCATTCCAGTGAATCTTTGTAAGTCTCTACGTTGTCATGTTTTAGTAGTATTAATATATCTACGTCGGAGTAGGGGTGAAGTTCTGCGCGGCCGTATCCCCCAACAGCAATGAGGGCGATGTCTTCGTTTGTATCTGATATGAAAAAAGACCGCCACGCATGAATCATAAGTGTGTCTATAAAATGCGAGCGTGCTTTTATTAGTAATTCAATAGATACGTTTTCATCGAAAAGTGAAAACAGAGTTGCCTGCGCTGATTTTATTGCATGCTTATAATGTGGAATTTTATTACTGGATTGTGCAAGTTTATTTGTAAAGGCGTCGCGGTCAAATAATTCAGGCACATTGTGGGTCATAGGTGTGGCTTCCAGTTAATTTTTTGAGACACTGGCATTTCTTAAAGTGGAATGCCAGTTACAATGTCAAATGCGCGAAGATTGGCTTATACGTCAGGAACTACTTCGTTTTCACGTAAGGTTAAAACCTCGAAGCCGTTTTCTGTTACTAGTATGGTATGTTCCCACTGTGCAGATAAGGAGTGGTCCTTAGTGACGACTGTCCAGTTGTCTTTTAACATTTTTACGTGGCGCTTGCCGATATTAACCATGGGCTCAATAGTAAATGTCATACCTTCTTCCAGAGTGACTCCAGTTTGAGGGGTGCCGTAGTGAAGTACTTGAGGATCTTCATGAAAGTTTTTACCAATGCCGTGGCCGCAATATTCTCGGACGACAGAGCAGTTTTTTGATTCTGCGTATTTCTGAATGGCGTGGCCAATGTCACCAAGTTGAACGCCGGGTTTTACCATTTTAATGCCTTTCCACATAGCAATATGACTAGCTTCTATGGCGCGTGTTGCTTGAATTGATGGCTTTCCAATCACAAACATTTGACTGCTATCGCCATGATACTCATCTTTGATGACCGTAATATCGATATTAATAGCATCACCAGCTTTGAGTTTTTTGTCGCTGGGTATGCCATGACAAACCTGGTGGTTGACAGATGTGCAAATGGACTTCGGGAATCCACGATAGTTAAGCGGAGCAGGTATAGCGCTAAGTTCGTTGGTAATGTAATCATGACAAATGTCGTTTAATTCATCAGTTGTTACACCTGCGATGACATGGGGTTCTATCATGGTTAAAACTTGTGCTGTCAGGCGGCCGGCGACACGCATTTTTTCAATTTCTTCCTGCGTTTTAATGTGAATACTCATACCTAGTTTTAACCTCGGGGAATCAATGGATTAGTCGTCTGTGTTCAATATATTTCGTGTTGCAATGTTCGCATTATCGCCAGTTAAGCTCAAGTGTTTAAAGAGTTGATATTTGTAATTGTTGTCGGCCGTGATTTGTGGTATAAATCAGCGCGATTTTGAAGAGGAAATTCAAAGATCTTCATCCATTTTGCTGCTTGTGGTTCAAATGCGTTGAGTTTGTAGTTAAAATTCATCAATTTGTCGGCAACTGCTTTAAATTTGGTGAGGTTTGCTTTCCTTATTATGGGTAATGGCTCATTAGGGTCATTACAATTTAAAAACCACACACGTTTCGACACATTCATCAGGGTGCCTTGTGCTGATATAAAGCATGGGTTTGATGAGTGGGAAATGTGGAGGCATAACCCAAATTGGAGTTTAAACTATGTCTAGCGTTACTATGCGTCAAATGCTTGAGGCCGGCGTACATTTTGGTCATCAAACCCGTTACTGGAATCCTAAAATGGCACCATTTATTTTTGGTGACCGTAATAAAATCCATATCATAAATCTTGAGTCTTCTTTGCCCATGTTTAATGATGCAATGAATGTCGTCAGCAAGTTTGCTGCCAAGCGCGGTAATATTCTGTTTGTTGGTACCAAGCGTTCAGCGTCTGCTTTACTTAAAGAAGAAGCGACTCGTTGTGGCATGCCATTTGTTAACCATCGCTGGTTAGGCGGTATGTTGACTAATTTCCAAACAGTTAAGCAGTCAATCAAGCGCTTAAAAGAGCTTGAATCTCAGGCAAAAGATGGTCATTTTGAAAAGCTAAATAAAAAAGAAGCGTTGATGCGTTCGCGTGAATTGATCAAGCTTGAAATGAGCTTGGGCGGAATTAAAGATATGCGTGGTATGCCTGATGCTATCTTTGTTATTGACGTTGGTCATGAGAATATTGCTGTTTTAGAAGCGAAAAAACTCGGAATTCCAGTCATAGGTGTTGTGGATACAAATAACAGCCCTAATGATATTGATTATGTCATTCCAGGAAATGATGACTCTATGCGTGCAATTAAATTGTACGTAACCAGCGTGGCGGATGCAGTGCTTGAAGGTAAAAATTCAAATGTTGTAGGCAGAGATGATTTTGTTGCTGTTGATGAAGAAGGTAACATTGATACTGCTGAAGCGGCTAAAAAGAAAGCGCCTGCTAAAAAGAAAACTGTAGCTAAAAAAGCGGATGACGCTAAAAGTGCATAAGGTTTAGAGTTGTTCTATTTTGAATAACAAATAGCCATATTGAGTCAGTTTGATTGAAAAGGGGGCTATGCCCCCTTTTTGCAAGTTGGTCATCCCAAAAGACTATTTTTAACAAATTTCATAGAGGTTACGTCATGGCGATTACAGCAAGCCAAGTTAAAGAATTAAGAGAAAGAACCGGTGCGGGCATGATGGAGTGCAAAAAAGCATTGGTTGAGTGTGATGGTGATATCGATTCAGCAATTGAGCACATGCGCAAAACAGGTCTCGCTAAAGCAGATAAAAAAGCGGGCCGAATTGCAGCTGAAGGTGGCGTTATTATTAAGGCATCTCCTGATAGCAAAACAATCGCGATTCTTGAAGTAAATAGTGAAACTGACTTCGTTTCTGGTGGTGAAGATTTTGCTGCGTTTACAAATGAAGTGTGCCAGATAATTCTTGCTCAAGCGCCAGCTGATGTTGATGTGTTAATGGCCTCGAAAATGGCTAACGGAGATACTGTTGATATCGCATGCCGTGCTTTGATTGCTAAAATCGGCGAGAAGATTTCTGTTAGACGTTTTGCATTATTAAATACGGATGGCGCATTTTCTTTCTATTCTCACGGTGCGCGCATTGGTGTAGTTGTAGAAATGAAAGGCGGTACTGATGAGTTGGGTCGAGATGTTGCTATGCATATAGCAGCAACAAATCCAGTATGCGTATCAGAAGAGCAGGTTCCGGCAGAAATCCTCGAGAAAGAAAAAGTAATATTTATTGCGCAGGCAAAAGAAAGTGGCAAGCCTGACAATATCATTGAGAAAATGATTGAAGGTCGAATTAATAAGTATCTTAAAGAAGTTACATTGGTTGGCCAGCCATTTGTTAAAGACCCTGATACTACAGTTGAAAAATTGTTGAAATCAAATGATGCTACTGTTCTTTCATTTTGCCGATATGAAGTTGGTGAAGGTATCGAAAAAGCGGTAGATAATTTTGCAGAAGAAGTAATGGCACAGGTTAGAGCTTAAACTATTAGAGGTTATTAGCTTTACAGCTAATTAGTTTGTAACTGCTCAGCGTGTTTAGATTTTACCTCAGATCAAGGCGTTTTCGCACGGAGAGAGGGAGCATATAAAAATATGTGACCGATTGAGTACGAAAACAACGCAGATATGAGGTGAAAGATGAATACGCTGAGTAGTTACATTAGTTTTTAGTTTGATTTGATGTACAGATTCAATGTTTTAAATAGGAGTAGTGTTTTTAATTAAGCATTACTCCTGATTGATTAGTTTTTTGCCAATTTCTAAAACATTAAGGAGATATTGTGTCCAAACCTAAATATAAGCGCATACTGTTAAAATTAAGTGGTGAAGCACTTATGGGTGATGCGGATTATGGTATAGATCCTTTGGTGGCCAGCCGAATAGCTGACGAGGTTCAGGAGTTGGTGGATCTGGGTATTCAGGTGGGAATGGTTATAGGTGGTGGCAACATATTTCGCGGTGCGGGTCTCGCAGAAGCGGGCATGGATCGTGTTGCAGGTGATCACATGGGAATGTTGGCCACGGTGATTAATGCGCTGGCGTTGCAAGATGCAATTGAAAAACGCGGAATATATGTGCGAGTTATGTCTGCATTAGAGATTAAGCAGGTATGTGAAGACTATATTCGTAGACGTGCTGTACGACACCTTGAAAAAGGTCGGGTCGTTATATTTGCAGCTGGTACAGGAAACCCGTTTTTTACAACAGATTCGGCCGCAAGTTTGCGCGGTGTTGAGATTTGTGCTGACATCGTGCTTAAGGGTACAAAGGTCGATGGTGTTTATTCAGATGATCCAGTTAAAAATCCTGATGCAGTATTGTACAAAACATTAACCTATGACGAAGTGATTGAGCGTAAACTTAATGTGATGGATACGGCGGCAATTGTATTGTGTCGTGACCAAAATATGCCACTGCGGGTGTTTAATATGAATACGACCGGTAACTTGATGCGTGTTGTTATGGGTGAAGATGAAGGAACACTTGTTCACTGATTGTTAAACGGTGGAGAGCATGAATAAGAGTGTAGAGGAAGGGTAAAATGATAAACGAAATCAAAAAAGACGCTGAAACCCGAATGGGTAAGAGTATTGATTCATTCAAAACAGATTTGGCAAAGATACGTACGGGTCGTGCTCATACATCATTACTTGATAGTGTGATGGTACCGTATTACGGAAGTGATGTACCGCTTTCGCAAGTGGCAAACATTAGTGTTTCGGATGCGAGAACTTTAACAGTAGCCCCTTGGGAAAAGGACATGGTTGCTGCTATTGAAAAGGCGATAATGTCTTCTGATTTGGGTTTAAATCCTTCTACAGTTGGTACGACAATGCGCGTACCTCTACCTGCACTGACGGAAGAGCGTCGAAAAGATTTAATTAAAGTGGTTAGAAAAGAAGCTGAGAGTGCACGGGTTGCAGTAAGAAATATTCGCCGTGATGCGCTGGGTGACTTGAAGTCATTATTAAAAGAAAAAGAAATTAGCGAAGATGACGATCGTAAAGCCCAGGAGCAGATTCAAAAAATCACAGATAATAAAGTGTCAGGTATAGATGACCTTTTGAAAGTGAAAGAAAAAGAATTAATGGAAATATAATTTTTGAATGAATGGGGTGGCCACCTAGATTTTTTTTAAAACGTATTTTTCCCCATTGCTGTAGTGTTGGTTACTCATTGAAGATTAAGATTAGAGAAAAAATATTTGGTTCGTCAAGCTTTGGTTTATCAAAGAAAACGAGAGAAAATAGTCAGAATATGACAAGTTCACCCGACGGGGATATCATTATTCCTGAGCATATTGCAATAATTATGGACGGGAATGGTCGATGGGCAAAACATCGAACCATGCCGCGTGTCGCGGGTCATCGTGCTGGTGTTGAATCTGTACGTAAAATGGTCAAGTCCTGTCGAGAGTCTGGTGTTAAGGTATTGACCCTTTTTGCGTTCAGTAGCGAAAACTGGAGGCGGCCTCCCCAGGAAGTCAGCTTACTGATGGATCTGTTTATGACAGTCCTTAAGTCCGAAGCTAAGAAATTGAGCAAAAACAACGTTCAACTTCGGGTGATTGGTGACGTTTCTGCTTTTTCTCCAAAATTACAAGACCGTATTAAGGCTGCGATCGACTTAACAAAAGATAGTGATGGTCTGATATTAAATGTTGCAGCTAACTATGGTGGGCGATGGGATATCGTCAATGCGACTAAGCTCATTGCAAAAAAAGTAAAAAATGGCGATCTGGATATTGACCAGATTGATGATGCGATGATGGCTGAGTACATGAGCTTTGCTGATTTGCCTGAGCCGGATTTGTTTATTCGTACCGGGGGGGATGAGCGGATAAGTAATTTTTTACTTTGGCATCTGGCTTATACCGAATTTTATTTTACTGATATTTTATGGCCTGATTTTGGTGAAGACGAATTGCAAAAAGCGATTGAGGAGTTCTCTAAACGGGAACGTCGCTTCGGACAAACTGGCGAACAGGTAAGGCAGGAATTGTGCTAAAACAACGATTGATCACCGCAGCAATCCTTATCCCTATAGTTTTATGGGCGATATTGAATCTTTCTACTCTTCCAGCATTTGGTATTTTACTTGGCATTTTTATTGTGCTGGGTGTGTTTGAATGGACACGTTTAATTAAGTTTAAGGGTTCGTCTTCCTACAAATACACTTATGTCGCATTAATCTTAGCTGGAATGCTTGCTTCATTGGCATTAATGCAGAGCGATTTTCTATTCTTTGTCTTTTTATCCGTCACTGTTGCTTGGTGGAGTATGCAATTGGCTCAACTTTCTTCATACGCAGGAGAGACTGGTGTCGATCCCGCCAAATCGCTGGAAAATTTATGGACCGGTGCTTTGTTGCTGGTGCCGACATGGGCATCGCTGATCTTCATACATCAGGATGTAAGTAATGGTCCGCAGCTGGTTTTGTTCTTGATGATTTTAATTTGGACCGCAGATAGCGGTGCGTATTTTTCTGGTCGTCGATTTGGTAAAAATAAACTTGCGCCACTAGTTAGCCCCGGTAAAACCAAAGAAGGGGCGTATGGCGCCTTTGCGGCTTCCGCTATAGTTGCTTTTATCGGCGGTATTTGGTTAGAGCTCGGCTTTTTTCAGTTTATCTTTTTCATTGTTTTAAGCATGATTGTGGTGGTGTTTTCCATCGGCGGTGATTTGTTAGAAAGTGTTTACAAGCGAAAAGCTGAACTAAAAGACAGCGGGACTTTATTGCCGGGTCACGGTGGTGTGCTTGACAGAATAGATAGTCTTATGTCGGCCGCTCCGGTTTTCGCTCTTGGTATCTGGCTTTTAGGAATCATTTAGTGGAAAATATATCGGTATTGGGTTCGACTGGTTCTATCGGCGAGAGTACCCTTGATGTTGTAGCGCGTTTACCTGACCGATACAAAATTATTGCCCTGACCGCAAATCGTAGTGTAGAAAAATTAATAGAGCAATGTAAGACATTTAAACCTCACTATGCAGTGATGGCAGAAGAGTCTGCTGCAGAAAAACTAGAAAGTGCGTTACGAGAAATCGGCTTAAGCGAAATCCAGGTTCTTTCTGGTGTTGAGGGGCTAGAAAAGGTTGCTAGTTTACCTGAGGTAGACCAAGTGATGGCTGCTATTGTTGGCGCCGCCGGTTTATTGCCTACCTTGGCTGCCGCAAGAGCAGGTAAGCGGGTGCTACTCGCAAATAAAGAAGCGTTGGTTATGTCGGGCCAGCTTTTTATTGATGAAATTGAAAAGAATAACGCAGAGTTATTGCCTATCGATAGCGAGCATAATGCTATCTTTCAATGTATGCCTTCTCACAAAAGAACTGACTTACGTTCTGTTGGTGTTAAGCGTATTTTACTTACCTCATCCGGCGGTCCATTTCTAAATCGAACGCTCAACGAGTTGTGTGGTGTCACGCCAGACCAAGCCTGCGCTCATCCAAATTGGGAGATGGGCCGAAAAATATCCGTTGATTCAGCTACCATGATGAACAAAGGGTTGGAGGTGATAGAGGCGCATTGGTTGTTTAATGCACCCGCAGACGATATTCAAGTCGTTGTTCACCCGCAAAGCGTTATTCATTCAATGGTGGAATATGACGATGGTTCAGTGCTTGCTCAGATGGGCAATCCTGATATGCGAACCCCTATTGCACATGCGATGGCTTGGCCTGAGCGAACTATTTCCGGCGTAAGTAGTTTGAATTTGTTCGATATTGCCAGACTTGATTTTGAAAAACCCGATTTTGAACGATTTTCCTGCCTTAGATTAGCTTACGATGCCCTCCGCAACGGAGGAACAAGTACTGCTATTCTCAACGCTGCCAATGAAGTAGCGGTTGACGCATTTTTAAATGAAACCATTTCATTCTTGAACATTCCAAAGGTAATCGAATCCGTTATGGATCAAATGGCAGCTGTAGATGCAAATTCTTTGAATGTAGTCCTTGAGGCTGATAAAGAAGCTCGCTCAATTGCAGTTGAGGAAATTCAGAGCTTAGGTAGGTAGCATGGATATATTGATTTCAGTTTTGTCGTTTGTTGTTGCACTTGGATTGTTAATCGCAATTCACGAATTTGGTCATTTTTGGGTTGCTAGAAAAGTAGGCGTTAAAGTTATCACCTTTTCTATAGGGTTTGGTAAGCCATTGTGGACAAAAACCTTCGGCGAAGATAAAACACAATTTTCAATATCCGCTATACCGCTTGGTGGTTATGTAAAAATGCTCGATGAAAGGGAAGGCGAAGTTGAAGCTCACGAACTTCATCGCGCATTTACACAAAAAACATTAGGTCAGCGTTTTGCTGTGGTAGTCGCCGGTCCTGTAGCTAATTTTGTATTTGCCATCTTTGCCTATTGGGCGCTTTTTATAATAGGTGTGCCGGGTGTAAAGCCGATTGTTGACGCAGTTGAAGTAAACTCACCATTTGCTCAGGCTGGTTTGCAGCAAGGTGATCAAATCATATCGATTGATGGCAAAGATACGCCGACGCTTGAGTCAGCCAGAATGGCATTGATTGAAAGCATCATGGATCAAGCAGAAGTCGATGTCATTGTTAGTCAATTTGCTACGTCGCAGCGTACTTTGTCGCTGGATTTAACCCAAACGCCAGTTGATGCCATTTCAGGTAATCTTCTTCAGTATCTAGGATTTACACAGTACCGTCCTAAATTACCGCCAATTATAGGTCGTGTTGTAGAAGGCGGTGCAGGTCAGGCAGCCGGGATGCTCGAGGGTGACGAAATTATACTGGTTGATGGTAGGCCCATGGATGACTGGATGAAATGGGCGGAATACGTACGAACTAAGGCAAATAAAGCAGTAGATATTGTGATTTTTCGTGATCAATCGGAAATGTCTCTGGTAATTACGCCAGCGTTGATTGAAACGCAGAACGGTAACATTGGTCGTGTCGGGTTAGGGCCTTATGTCCCTGAGAATTTTTACGATGAGTTGCGTGCGACTCAGCGTTATTCACTTATTCCCGGTATGTTTGCGTCTTTGCAAAAAACTTGGGATATGTCCATTCTGACTCTTCAAATGTTCTGGAAGATGTTATCAGGGCAGGCGTCTCTGGAAAACATAAGTGGGCCGATAAGCATCGCGCAATATGCGGGAATGTCTGCTCAAATAGGTTATATCAGTTTTATCTCTTTTATGGCTATTATCAGTGTGAGTCTCGGTGTGTTAAATCTGCTGCCCGTTCCGCTTTTAGATGGCGGGCATCTCATGTACTATACGATTGAATTCATTAAGGGTTCTCCTGTTTCTGAGGCTGCTCAGATAATTGGACAAAAGATAGGCATTCTGTTGCTAGGAAGTTTAATGTTTCTCGCAGTGATGAATGATATAACCCGCGTCATAAGCTAGAATCTAAATACGGAATAACCTAAATCAATGAAGCAAGCTGTTTATGCAATTTTCGGTATACTTATTTTTTACTCAACTCTTTATTCTACTCAGAGTATCGCGTTTAGCGAATTTAAAGTAAGTGAAATACAGCTGAGAGGGCTGCAAGGCATTGCAGAATCCACTGTTTTAAACTATCTCCCGGTTAAAGTTGGGGACTCAGTTGACGAAGATGTTTCTTCTAACGCGATTGATACTCTTTTTAAAACCGGCTTTTTTAATGACATCACACTCAAAAATGAAAATACGATTCTCATCGTAGAATTAGTTGAGCGACCAGCCATTGCTAAAATTAAAATTTCGGGTAACGATGAAATTTCCGAAGATGATTTGACAGGTGCGTTGAAAAAAATCGGTTTATCCGAGGGCCGTATCTTTAATCGTTCATTGTTAGATAAGGTAGAGCAAGAATTACAACGACAATATTTTTCGCTAGGTAAATATGGCGTTAAAATTCAATCAAAAATATTAGATCAAGAACGAAACCGAATTGCCCTTGAAATTGAAATAGATGAAGGGCAGGTAACGCGCATTCGTAAAATTAATATTATTGGAAACTCATCTTTTAGCGATAAAGTTTTACTGGGTGAATTTAATTCTGAAGCACATTCAGAATTTTCAACATTTGGAAGCGATAGTCAATATTCAAAACAAAAATTGTTTGCTGATATCGAATTACTTCGTTCATTTTATATGGATCGTGGATATTTGAAATTTTCGATCGAAAGTACTCAAGTATCAATCAGTCCCGATAAAAACGATGTCTTCGTCACTATTAATATCAATGAAGGTGGTAAGTACACCGTATCTGATGTGAAGCTTGCAGGTGAATTTGTGGTTGCGGAAGACGAGTTGAAAACATTCGTCGGGCTAAAAAGTGGCGATATATTCTCTAGACGATTGATTTCAGAAAGCAGTAACAAAATTAATCAACGATTGGGTGTTGACGGTTATGCATTTGCTAATGTTAATCCACAGCCAGAAGTTAATGAAGAAGATAAAACCGTATCATTGACGTTTTTTATTGACCCGGGCAAACGTGTTTATATCCGCAGAGTCACATTTGGCGGTAATGTAAAAACGCATGACGAAGTGCTTAGAAGAGAAATGCGTCAGTTAGAGGGCGGTTGGTATTCAACAACCAAGCTCGAACGTTCAAAAACCCGATTATTTCGTACTGGTTTTTTTGAAGATGTAAATGTTGAAACACCATTGGTAGCTGGCCATACAGATATGGTTGATGTTGTTATACACGTTACGGAGCGGCCATCAGGCAGTGTACAGGCTTCAGTCGGTTATGGTCAGGGTTCAGGTATCATTCTTTCTGCCAGCATTAATCAAAATAATTTTCTGGGCACAGGTAAACAGGTTGGCGCTGAAATTAGCAATAATGATGTGAATACGGTTTATAGTTTTTCCATGACGGACCCTTATTTTACAGTTGATGGTATTAGTCGAAGTTTTCGTGTTTATTTTAGAAAAACCGATGCAGCAGCGGCGTCTAGTATTGCCGGATATAACTCAGATGTATATGGCGGAAGTGTTGGTTTTGGTTTTCCGCTAAGCGAGTATCGACGGGCAAGAATTGGACTTGGTTTTGATGATACTGTCTATCGTTTATCAGGTAATCCACCATCTTTATATTCAAATTTCAAAGAAAGTTACGGTGATAATTTCAAAACTATTACAGTTAACGGCTCGTGGTCATTTGATACACGAAATCGCGTAGTTTTTGCTGATTCAGGTTTTCATACAGTGGCGACAAGTGACGTCACTTTACCTGGTGGCGATTTGCAATATATGAAATTAAGTTTGCGCCAACAAATATTTTGGACCGCGATCAAGCACTGGACAATTCATCTTGATGGTACTGGTGCTTTTGCCCACGGCTATGGATCTACTGAATCAGTTCCTTTTTATGATTATTATTATGCTGGTGGTGCACAAAGTGTTCGGGGTTTCAGGTCAAATAGTTTGGGGCCACAGGATAATAATGATTCGTTAGGTGGGACTAAAAAACTGGTTGGCGTTGCTGAGTTGTTATTTCCTAATCCATTTTCAAAAGACAGTAATTCGGTTCGTTTGAGTGCGTTTGTTGATGCGGGTAATATTTGGGGGGCGGATCAAAAGGTGGATATTGCTGATATTCGAGCAACATATGGTTTTGGTTTTACCTGGATGGCGCCAATAGGCGCGTTAAAATTCAGTTGGGCATGGCCGCTTAGAACGCAGGTTGGCGATGAAACTGAGCGCTTCCAGTTTTCTATTGGCGCACCGTTTTAATTAACGTAGCTTGAAAAATGTGTAATGATTTATATTGCCACTAAATAATAAAGAAAGTCAGGAGTTTAAAGTGAAAAAACTATCAATAATTTTATTATTAATTGCACCACTGTTAGCGTTTCAGAATGTATCGGCAAAAGAGTTAAAAATTGGCGTTGTTGATATAGCTAAAGTACTAGAAGAGTCACCGCAAGCGGATGTTGCACGTACGAAACTGCAAGAAGAGTTCTCACCAAGAGAAAAGGTCCTGGTTGAAGAGCAAAAGAAAATTCGTGATCTTGAAGAGAAATTGCTTCGTGATGGAGCAATTATGAGTGAGTCAGAGCGATCTAAGCTGGAAAGAAGAGTTATATCGTTAAAGCGTGACGCAAAACGAAATCAGGATGTATTTCGGGAAGACCTTAATTTTAAGCGGACTGAAATTTTGGACGGTTTGCAGCGCAAACTGGTTGCTACTATACAAAAATACGCCAAAGAAAACGGCTATGATGTGTTGTTGGCTGAAGGCGTGATTTACGCCAGTGACAGCATTAACATCACTCAGGATATACTCGCTAAATTAAAAAAATAAAAATGCTCCTAAGTAAAATTTATATATACTGAAGTGATATAAAACAATTTTCATAAAGAAAGATATTAATCATGGACGATAGCCTACAAAAATTAGCCGATATAGTTGATGGAAAGCTCATTGGAACATCGGATACTTTAATCAGAGGTGTCGCTAATATAGCGGCAGCCACCGAAGGTGATATTACTTTTTTAGTTAATGAAAAATTCCTATCTCATTTGGCTGGTACTAAGGCATCGGCGGTTATTTTAAAAGCTCAATACGCAGATGAGTGCCCGGTTAGCGCTATTGTTGTTGATGATCCTTATTTATCTTATGCCAAAATTGCCACGTTCCTCACTCGTGAAAAAAACATACCAACTGGTATTCATCCTACCGCAGTTGTAAGTGATACCGCAGTGGTTGATGCTACAGCCTGGGTTGGTCCAAATGTTGTCATTGAAGATGGGGCCGTAATTAATGCGGGCGTTCGGTTGGAGGGTAATTGTTATATCGGCAAAAGAGTAATAATTGGCAAGGATACTCAGGTAAAAGCAAATGTCGCGGTTTATTACGGTACAGAAATTGGCGAGAGATGCTTGTTTCATTGTGGTGCAGTAATAGGATCCGATGGGTTTGGATTAGCTAATGATAATGGAAGCTGGTTTAAAATTCCTCAGTTGGGTAATGTGATCATCGCTAATGATGTCGAAATTGGTGCTAATTCTGCGATTGATCGTGGTGCTATCGATAACACAATTATTCATGACGGTGTTAAAATCGATAACCTTGTTCATATTGCACATAATGTTGAAATCGGTGAGCACACAGCGTTAGCTGCCTGTGTTGGTATTGCTGGTAGTACCAAAATTGGTAAGCATTGTACTGCCGGTGGCGGTGCGGCTATTACTGGGCATATTGAAATTGCTGATAATGTACACCTTGGTGGTATGGCTATGGTGACGAAAGCAATTAAGGAGGCAGGGGCTTATTCATCGGGGATACCGGCTGAACCCGCGAGTCAATGGCGTAAAAATGTGGTCAGGTTTCGGCAGTTTGAAAAAATGGAAAAACGTATTAAATTACTTGAAAATGAGCTTAAGTCTATAAAAGGGTCAAAAATTGAATAAAATGGATACAATGGATATTCAAAAAATAATGCAGCTCTTGCCGCATCGTTATCCGTTTTTACTCGTTGATAGAGTAACAGAAGTAATACCAGGAAAAGAATTAACCGGTTATAAAAACATCTCAATAAATGAGCCTTTTTTTCAGGGGCATTTTCCTATTAAGCCTATTTTCCCCGGTGTGTTAATTATTGAAGCGCTAGCTCAGGCGACGGGACTATTGGCCTTTGCAACAGAAAGTATTAAATCGACAGAAGATAGTACCTCACTTTTTTACCTTGTTGGTGTGGATAGCGCTAGGTTTAAACAGCCCGCTGTACCAGGTGACCAATTAATTCTTCATGCAGAAATTGACAAAGTAAAACGAGGTGTCTGGAAGTTTGTTGCAGAAGCCAGTGTCGACGGCAAAGTGATTGCTAAAGCAGACTTGATGTGCGCTGTAAGGGACGTTGATTTGTGATACACCCAACTGCCATTATTGATCCTTCAGTGGAACTTGGTGCCAATGTTAAGGTTGGTCCATACTCAATTATTGATAAAGGTGTTGAAATCGACGACGGATGTGAGATAGGCCCACATGTTGTTATTAGGGGCGACACATCGATAGGAAAAGACACACGTATATTTCAATTCTCATCTATCGGCGAAGAACCCCAGGATAAAAAATATGATGGAGAAAAAACCCGTTTAGAGATTGGTGCACGAAATGTTATTCGTGAGTCATGTACTATAAATCGTGGCACGGCTCAGGATGCGGGCATTACTAAAATAGGTGATGATAATTGGATCATGGCTTATGTTCATATCGCACATGATTGTGTTGTCGGTAATAATACTATTCTGGCAAATAATACTTCTCTCGCTGGTCACGCTATTATCGGCGATTATACGATTTTAGGTGGATTTACACTGGTGCATCAGTTTTGTCGTATAGGTGCTCATAGCTTTTCTGCAATGGGCAGTGCTATAGCTAAAGATGTGCCGCCGTTTGTTATGGTGGCTGGCAATTCAGCAAAGGCCCACGGACTCAATAGCGAAGGTTTAAAAAGACGCGGTTTTTCAGCAGACGAAATCAAATCGATAAAAGAAGCTTACCGTATTATTTATCGCTCAGGAAATACGATGGAAAAGGCTAAAGAAATTCTTTCTGAGCTTTCTCGAAAATCCAGCAGCATTCGCTTAATGTCTGATTTCCTTAATCAGGTTACTCGCGGTATTGTTCGCTAACCTTACATGATTCGAATAGGCATAGTCGCAGGTGAAACCTCTGGTGATGCAATTGCTGCAGATCTAATTCACGTAATAAAAAAACAATATCCCGATGCGGTGTTTGAAGGTATTGCGGGCCCTAAAATGAAGGCCGCAGGTTGTACTCCTTTATACGATAGTGAACGGTTAGCTGTGATGGCAATTACGGAAGTTTTACGTCGTTTACCAGAATTGTTAAATATTCGAAAATCCATCGCCACGCATTTTATTAACAATCCTCCAGATGTTTTTATCGGTGTTGACGCGCCGGATTTTAATCTTGCGCTCGAAAAAAAGCTGAAAGAAAATGGAATCCCAACGGTGCATTATGTTAGTCCGTCAGTGTGGGCGTGGAGGCAATATCGTATTAAAAAAATTGCAAAGAGCATTGATTTAATGCTTACTTTGTTTCCATTTGAAATGGAATTTTATAAAAAACACAATGTCCCTGTTAAATTTGTTGGTCACCCAATGGCTGATCAGATTACTTTTGATGATCAAAAACCAGATGCACGCTTCACACTGCAATGTGAAAATAATACTAGCGTGATCGCGCTATTACCCGGTAGTCGCTTTTCTGAAGTGCAGCGCTTATTACCATTGATGATTGACACTGCTGCTTTCTGTTATGAACAGAATAATAAACTTGAATTTTTGTTACCTGCAGCAACAGAAAAATTACAAACTTATATTGAAAACTATTTAAAAGAAATTGGTTGCCAATTGCCTGTTAGAGTTATTGCGGGTAAGGCAAGATCGGTTATGCAAGCGTCTGATGTTATATTATTAGCATCAGGCACAGCAACACTCGAAGCTATGTTACTAAATCGGCCTATGGTAGTAACCTATAAGGTTTCGAAAACGAGTTACTGGATAATGAAATTATTATCTAATGTTAATTATGTTGCGCTACCTAATTTTTTTGGCGATACGCAACCAGTGCCTGAATTTCTACAAGATAATGCCACAAAAGAAAACCTCGGGGGCGCATTGTTGTATTTGATGGAAGACAAAAATGCACGTGATAGTATGTGTGAAACATTTAGGCATAATCACAAGTTATTAAAATTAAATGCGAGCCAACAGGCTGCTGACGCAATTTTTAACCTCATTAGAAAGTAAATTAGAAATTCCAATGCAAGAATTTTATGAGTACCAACCTTCATTAGCAGGCGAAATATTTGTTGCCGGTGTGGACGAAGTAGGGCGAGGACCATTAGCCGGAGATGTCGTTGCTGCAGCGGTTATCCTTGATCCAGAAAAGCCAATTGAAGGGTTAAATGATTCAAAAAAACTGAGCGAAAAAAAACGTGAGTTACTGTATGCAGAAATAAAAGAAAAGGCATTAGCTTGGTCAGTTGGGCGTGCAAGCCCAGAAGAAATAGATAGCATAAATATCTTACAGGCCAGTCTTTTAGCTATGCAACGAGCAGTGGAAGGCTTATCTGTTCCGGCAAAACATGTATTGGTTGATGGAAATCGATGTCCGATCTTAACTATGCCATCAACACCAATTATCAAAGGTGATTCATTGGTTACGGTCATTTCTGCAGCCTCTATTGTCGCTAAAGTGACAAGAGACCGGGAATTACTCGA
>Ga0224507_10000417_pt1 | contig 16774 bp, 17 predicted proteins | sample SF_Jan12_sed_USG_3_FD_170159 | JGI IMG/M metagenome (GOLD analysis project Ga0224507, IMG submission 170159) | Sediment microbial communities from San Francisco Bay, California, United States - SF_Jan12_sed_USGS_13 | ecosystem: Environmental > Aquatic > Marine > Sediment | place: USA... | reverse complement strand
TTTGGCAGGAGATTCATTTAACATGGAATCTGATGTTTCAAGTGAAGAAACCGAAAAGATTCTCCAGGAAGCATCTGCAGTAGCTGAGCAACAGATAGGTGATAAATTCCCCTCTGTACCATCCCCAACTGGACTTTCGTCACAATCCTCTACTTCCACCTTTGAGTAGTTAGAGTATTAGGCGAAAAGTCATTCTTTTTGTTTTAATTTCAAAGAAATCACCCTAGTAATTTCTCTTTAAAAGTCCATTTTTTGTTTAAAACAAAGTTTCCAAATGCTGCAGTTATTACAGCCAAAATTAAGGCCAATGGATAAGATACCTGGTTACTATCTACCAGAAAATAGACTACTCCTAACTGTACTAACGCACCTAATGAGCTAAACATTGCAAACTTTCCATATTGATAAATCGTCTTTTTTATTCTAAAATCTCTGTCTCCAAATGTCCATGTTTTGTTTAAAATGAAGTTTGTAGAAATTGATGCAGCTATTCCTATAACATTTGCATGTAAATACCACAAATCAGAAATTCCTCCAGCAAACAATAATGAAATCATATAATTTACAATAAATCCTGACGCACCAACTGTGTAGAATCTTCCTGCTTTATACAGAAATTTGACAGATGAACGTTTTTCTTGTTTTTCATATGGTTTACCATATCGATATAATTTCCAAACAGATCTGTAATAATCAAAGATTGTTTTCATAGTTAATTTGCTAGATCCTAATTCTCTGTCTTGAAAAGTATATGGAATTTCTTTGACGTTAACATCTCTTGTTTTTACTAGAATTTCTAAAAGAATTTTGTAACCAATAGCATCAATGTTTAATCCTTTGATGATGTTTCGTTTGAATGCAAAAAAGCCAGACATTGGATCTTTTGTATCTATTCCCAATCCTTTTTTTGCAATTAAAGTTGCAAATTTACTCATAATTTTTCTTTTTAATGACCATCCCTGAATTTTTCCACCCTTGATATAACGTGATGCAACTGCAATATCATATTGATATTTTTTTATTGATTCAATTAGTTTTGGAATAATTTGTGGCGGATGTGAAAAGTCACTATCCATCACCACAATTGTGTCTCCTTTAGCATATTGAATTCCATTAAGGATTGCAGAACCAAGACCATTCTTGGCTTTTCGATGGATAATTTCTATAGTATAATCTGCAATTTTTTTAACATTCTTCAAATAATCTTCTACTAATTTCCCTGTTCCATCAGGTGAGTTATCATCAACCACAATTGCTTGTGTGGGAACATTTTTTGGTAATACCTCTCCAATAGAATGTAAAATCTTGATAATATTTTCAGATTCATTGTATGTAGGAATTATTATGGAAATCTGACCATTTTCACCAATTCTTTGTTTTAGCATCCTATTCTCACAAAATTTGATAGATATTAAACCTTAATTCTGTTTAAACATTAAGGAAATGCTACCGATTCAGAGAGAATTGAATCTACCTTATCAATGGTTATTCTAGTTTGTTCCATAGAGTCCCTCTTTCTTATTGTCACAGTATTATCTTCCAATGTTTGATGATCAATTGTTACTGCAAATGGTGTACCAATTTCATCTAGTCTTCTATATCGTCTACCAATAGCTCCTGAATGATCCAAAAATGCATCAAATTTTCTTTTTATCTGCAGAAAAATCTCATCTGTTTTTTCTTTTAATCCATCTTTTTTGACTAGAGATAAAACTCCTACATGAACAGGAGCTAAATATGGTTTGAGAGATAATACAACTCTCTCATGTTCTTTATCATCTTTTAAACTGTGTTCTAAGATGGTGTAAAGACTTCTATCTATTCCCATAGAAATCTCAAAGACATGGGGTAGAACTTTTTCATCATTGTCCATCACTTCAAATTTCTCCTTACTCTTTGAAGCATGACTTGACAAATCATAATCAGATCTATAGTTACATGCAACAAGTTCTAGCCACCCAATTGTAGTTTCTACTTCAAAATCAAATGCAACTTCAGCATAGAATGCCTTTTCTTTATCGCCAAGTTTTCTAAACCTGCTTTTTGAAATATCAATTCCTGTTTTTTCATAAAACTCAGTTAATATTCCCAAGTAATAAGCGACAAATTTGTTTGGAATAATTGTTGATTCTACTGCCTCTTTACATGTCATAGTGAGAAGTTCAGAATCTGTCTGAATTCGAATTACCGTCTTTTCAATTTCTGAAAAATTTTCCATCTCTTGTAATTTTCTTGGATTACAAAACACTTCAATTTCTGCCTGATAAAATTCTCTTAAGCGCAACAGACTTTGTCTTGGTGCTATCTCATTTCTGAAACTCTTTCCTACTTGAGCAATTCCCAAAGGAAGTTTCCCCCTCATTGTCTTGTATAGTCTTGGAAAATCTACAAAGATTGATTGACAAGTTTCAGGTCTAAGATATGCTTCTTCATCTTGAGGACCAATACCAACTTTAAACATCATATTAAATTTTTTAGCCTTATCAAATTCTCCTTTACACTTTGGACATTTTATATTATTTTGTGAAATGGCCATATCAAATTCATTTAAATCTGCACTTTCAGGAATTTCGACCTGTGCAATCTCAGCAATCGTTCTATCTGCTCTAAATGTAGAATTACAATTCATGCATTTTATTATAGGATCCGCAAAATTTCCAAGATGACCTGATGCCTCAAAAACTGATTTTGACATAATTTGGGAACCATCAATCTCAAGCATTCCATCTCGTCTGATAAGCTCCCTTCTCCAAAGTTCAAGGAATTTATTTTTTAATCCTACTCCAGACGGTCCATATTCCCAAAACCCTGCATGTGCATCTGCATATACTTCACAGCTAGGAAAATAAAATCCACGTTCAAGTGCTAACTTCATAACTTCTTCATAATTCATTATCAAACATCTTCATTCATGAAATAAATTTCTACGCAAACTCCTTTGCTTTTCTAATATTTTCAAAGTCATCTCTTTCATCATCAATGGGTGTCTCTAAAATTATTGGAATCTTTTTCTTGTTTGCAAACTTTACTATGGCAGAGATTCCTTCCTCTCCAATTCTTCCTAATCCTAAATGATAATGTCTATCCAAATTACATCCAAGATCACCTTTAGCATCATTTAGATGCAAAATTTTTAAATTCTCAATTCCAACATATTTGTCAAATTCAGAAAATGTTTCTTTTACTTTTACATCTGTTCGTAAATCATATCCTGCAACAAATGCATGACAAGAATCAATACATACACCGAACTTCTTTGTAGGTTTTAATTGCTTGAAGATTTCACCTAACTGTTTAAAGTCAGAACCCACAGAATTTTTCTGACCCGCAGTATTTTCTAATAAGATTACTACGTCGTTTTTTGTTTTCCCAGCTCTTGTCAATCCCTCAACCAATCTTTTTATTCCGGCCTCTTCTCCTGTGCCTAAATGACTTCCAAGATGTGTTACGAGATATGGAATACCTAATTGTGCGCATCTCTCAACCTCATTAATTAAACTGTTTACTGATTTTTCAAATCCGTCGTCTTTTGGTGATGCAAGATTTGGTAGATATGGCATATGTGCACATGTTGCAAACCTATCAATCTTACTTGCATTTAATTTTGATTTGAAATTTGTAATATCCTCTTTTGATAGTTCCTTTGCATGCCATCCTCTTGGATTTCTAGTAAATATCTGAAAAGCAGAACATTCTCTCTCTACAGCATTATCTATTGCTTTGTCAATTGATCCTGATATTGATACATGACAACCGATCTGCATACTTGATAATTTTCTTAAAACATAATTTAAACCAGCATCAACCCAAAAACCAGATTTTTATGTAAATCAAGTAAATCACTAATGTGTTGGAACTAGGAGAAGACGAAAAAGCAAAATATCCTTTCATGGCAGATGCTGGAAAATATCTAAAAGAACAAGGATTTACACTAGAACAATTTGGGACTGATCCAGATCTTATACCTATTGTTGAAAAAGCCTACACTAGAATTCATGCAGCCTGCGAAATGAATAAAGATTATGAATCAGAAATTATTCAAAACCAAGTTTCTAATACTGGCTCTCTTCCTAGAGAAGTTTTCTCGTTTTTATTGTCAATTGTTTTACTCAAATTAACAGGTATTCCAACTTTAGCAAGACGCTTTGCGCTAAGTGAATCTATGCGTGCAGAAGGTTTTCTTACTAAAGATCTAAAAAATATCTCAAGTGATGAGAATGAATTACCAATTAAAATTATTGAAGATCTTTTTTCAATTAAAATTAAAAAACAAGATGATTTTTTCATTATTCCCGTTATTGACTATATCAAACATTCCATTCATTTTCATGAAAGAGAATGGAAGTTAGTTAATAGACATGTAGAAAATGGATTTGTTTATCTTAAAGCTGACAAGATGGTTAGACTCTTTAGGATAGAATTGGGAAAATATATCAATTCAAAAATTTCATCTGGAAAAAAACCCTCTATGATTCCTGGTTTTGAAGATATTGTAGAGAGATTAATTAAATATTCAAAGAAATTCCAATCTAGTTTTGTAACCACGGGAGAATATCCACCTTGCATCAAACATGCAATCGAAGTACTTGAAAAAGGTGAAAATCTACCTCACTCAGGACGATTCATGCTTGCAACCTTTCTTCTATCAAAAGAACAAAGCATTGAACAAATTGCACCTTTATTTAAAAATGCACCTGATTACAATGAACGTGTTACACTTTATCAGCTAAATCATTTAGCAGGAACGTCAGGAAGTGGAACTCAATATTCTTGTCCTTCATGTGAAAAACTAAATACACAAAGTCTATGTTTTGCTACATCTGAATGTGATAACATCATTAATCCTTTACAATTTGGAAAAAAGAGAAAATAATGCAAGCAGTTGAAATTAACTTCTTAGAAGATTCATTCAAAAAATATTATTTTGAGCACTTTGATCTCATTCGAGTACCTGAACGAACATCTGAAAGAGAATTTGGGTATCAAAAATTCAATTCAGGAATGACTCGTCACATACAAATTAAAGATGACAAGGAATTGCATTTATTACTTATGCAAAATGTTCCATCAGATGTTTATTGTTCTAATGCATACTACACATTTCCCAATTTACCAATGAATGAAAAAGATTGGAAAGAAGCAGATCTTATTTTTGATATTGATGCAAAAGATCTTAATTTGCCATGTAGGGAAATTCATACAATTTCAATTTGCAATGAATGTAATGAGGTTTCAAAAAATTCTACACAATGCTCTAAATGTAACTCTACTAAACTTGAAAAAAAATCCTTGCCGTGCAAAAACTGTATTGATGCATCAAAAATTGAAGTTTTGAAACTATCTGAAATCTTGGTTGATGATCTTGCAGTGACAAAAGAGAATATTCAAGTATATTTTTCTGGTAATGAAGGATTTCATGTTTATGTGTATAATTCACAATTTCAGGAAATTGGATCCAGAGAAAGATCAGAATTGGCAGATTATATCTTGCTACGTGGAGCTATTCCTGAAACATTTGGAATGAGGAAATTCAAACAAGATCGTGCAGCTTTTCCGGATTTTGATGAAAAAGGATGGCGAGGAAGATTCGCTAAGCAAGTTTTTGGTTCTAAATCAAAACGCTCAAAAATAATCACAGAACTACTTGCAAATAGTTATTCTTCTTTTCCGAAAACTTTGAATGATGTATCTGAAAATATTGGAGTAAAAATAGATCCTAATGTTACTATGGATATTCATAGAATTTTCAGATTACCAGGATCTATTAACAGCAAAAGTGGCCTTGTAAAAATTTTCTGTGAAAATTTATTTAAATTTGATCCATATGTAGAAGCATCTTTTCTTAGCAATGATTCAATTGAAGTTATTGCAAATTGTCCTATAGAGTTTAAACTAAAAAATAAAAAGTTTGGCCCATACAACAATGAAAAAGTATCAATTCCGACATTTGCAGCAGTCTATATGATTTGCAAAAAATTGGCAAAAATTGCTTAATTTTGCTAATAAGACATTAATTTACCAAATCCCAACAAAATTTAACTTTGTATAGCGCCTCTACTGATAAGCAAGCTCCACCTCCTGATGCAGGAAAATTCATCAGACTAGGTATTGTAGCCATTATTGGAATAGTAATTTTTGCCATGGTTGGAAATCAGGCAGTAATTTTATCCATGAATTTCACAGAATTTGGCGATCAGTTCACCAAACCTCTCTATTACACACTTGTATCTACAATAATTCTAGCTACAATTGCCTTAGTTCGTGTTAATGTTTCTGGAAGATCCTCGATTTTCTGGTATGTAATTAAAACAGCAATTGGATTTATTGGAAGTGGTGGGCAACAACCCATTTCAAATAATATCTCAAGTTTTAGAGAATACAAACTATCATATATCCAATTTGTAATTTGGCAAATTACCAAAATTTTGCTTTTTGGCGCATTCTTTGCAAATATTATGTTTGGATTTGCAGCCGTTTCATTTATTGATGGTAATTATCTTGGAATCGAAAATCTACCAAAATTATTTTCTTTACCTTTTGTAACTCCTGATAATAATCCAAACTTTGCAGCAGAAAATGTTGTTCCAATGATTCCTGCGTTAGTAATATTGATCCCTCCATTACTTGCAGCCATTGGATTACGTCTTGTTTTGTATGTTGGAATTCATAGAATAATTAATGTCATTACTTCGTTTTTACAAGACTCTAATGATGGAAAACCAAGATATCTAAACTATGTCTCAACAATTGAAGGAATAATTGGTATAGGAATTATCTGGGCTGGTTTCAATCTTTTCTTTACAGATCAAATTGATTACAATACACGATATGTAATTGGCGGAACTCTATTCATAGGATTTGCATTAATTGCATTTTCAGTAGTTGATAGAATTCGAGCAAGAGTTCTTACTCATATGTTTAAGCGAGATGTCTACATTAGAATTCTAAGTATTATTGCAATTGCAATAATTGTTGCAGGAGTCGTTTCTGTTAATAATAGTATAGCTGATGCAAAGAAAATTGAATTTTTAGGTCCATACACTGCTCAACAAATTGGTGTAAATCGATATCTTGGTGAATTAAACAATGTACAAGAAAATATTCATGATGTGCAACTAACATCTGTTTCTGCAAATAATATCAAAAATTATGTTTCTCAAAATAGTGATGTACTTGATGTAATTCGAGTATGGGATTGGGAAGCAGCTTTTGCAAAATTAAAGCCTGAGATTGGTCTTATTCCATATGTTGACTTTGAAGACAACGACATTTTGCGTTTTAACAATACTCTTTATTGGACTGCCTCGATGAAACCAATTCTTCCAACATCTGTTAGTCTTGAAAACAGATGGTATAATGAACATTTAGTATATACTCATGTTCCAAATGGATTTTTAACCCTTGAAGCAACAGATGGTCAGATTGTAGATAGTGGCGAATTTTTCAAACAAAGAGAGATTTACTATGGTGAAGGTGGATTATTTGAGCAAACTTGGTCTGGCTATCCTAATTCACGTGATGATCAAAATAGTGCAGAACTAGGAGGGGTTTCTTATTCAGGATTAGGCGGATTGGATGTTTCACCACCACTAAGTTGGATCTTTGAGCCAAACTTTTTGCTTTCATTTCCAGCTGAATCTGTACACATTATGAGATACAAAGATGTACATGACAGAATGGAAATATTATACCCATACTTCCTTTATGATTTATTTGGAAAAGAACTAGATTCTTTACCTGTAACTGATGGAACAAACTCTTATTGGCTAATTCCGTTAATTATTGGATTTGATACTCATGATGTACCATGGTCAGTTGGCAATCCATACTTACGTTTGGTAGGTTACGCGCTAGTAGATACTTACAACGGAGACATTCAATTACTGAAAACTGGAGATGATTTCTTTTCAGAGATGTTTGCTAGTCAGTATTCTGAACAATTCAAACCAATGCCTGCTTGGTTAGAAGAACAAATCAGATATCCTGTTGAATTGTTTAATTGGAAAACAGAAATGTATAACATTTATCACGTGACAAATGTTGAGACATTTATTCAAGCCAATGAATTCTATGAAATACCACGTGGACTTGATACTTATTATGTTGAAGCAAAACCCCCTGGATTTACACAAACGGAATTCTTAGGATTGCTTTCCTTGGAATTACGAGGTTCTCAAGGAAGAAATCTTGCAGGATATATGGTCGTTGAGAATGATCTAACTAATCTAGGAAATTTACAATTCTATGAGGTTCCATTAAACTCTACAACCAAACTGATTGGTCCAACTGCAGTTAGAGAAGCACTAGATAGAGACCCAGAATTTGCTCAACTAAAGACACTCTTAAGAAATCCAAGAATTGGTGATAATATTTTGTATCGTGTAGGAGATCATGATATTTACTTTATTCCTGTGTATACTGCCGGAGCTGGTGGTGTAGTTGCACAACTAGGCACAATTGCAGCAGTTGGAGCAGCATTTACTGGAGAATACTATGTTGGACTGGGTGAAACCCAAGAAAAAGCATTTGAAGCTTATTTGAAGAAAGTTTCTGGCGTGGCACCAACTGCAACTACTGCTGATGTCAGTTACGTTGAACTAGTTAGAAGTGACAGAATTAATATTATAAAATCTGTATTTAAAGAAAATGATATCACCATATCTGAACCAACATCAATTCAGATTCCTTTGTCATTTAAGGAGGGTGACCTATTCTTCTTTACTGAAAATGATCGTGAAAACACTGAAGAATTCCTCAATGAATTCATTGACAACTTTGTAAAACCACGTAGTGATAGAGTCTTCATGTGGCAAGAGGAAAACAACCTCAACATTGGAACAATATTTGTCAAAGATGGAATATCTGAGATACATTATGTCTCAATTGAGGTAGGCAACTAATTGCTCTTAGTTGTTGACAATGGTTCAATTTATACAAAAAATTTAACCAATTTTTTGTCCAAAAAAAATATTCCATTTGAAAAACAAACTCCTCAACTCTTTAACTTAAATTCACTCGAAAAATATGATTGTTTTATTTTATCTGGGAGGAGAAAAAATGAAAAAAAGATAAATGAAATAAATTCTAAAATTATTAATTATTCCATTACAAAGAATGTAAAATTACTTGGGATCTGCTATGGATCTGAAATTTTAGCTCTTACCTTAGGTGGTACAATTAGAAAGACTCCATTACTTCAAAAAGGGAATGAAACAATCAAAATTTTAAAGGATAATTTGATTTCTAGTGATTCTCTACAAGTTTTTGAAAGTCATGGATTTGAAATATCTCAATTACCCCCTATTCTAATTTCACTTGCAAAATCAAATAATTGTAAATATGAAATTATCCAATATGATAAAAAGCCAATTTTTGGAACCCAATTTCATCCGGAGATGACTAAAGATGGTAATGATTTAATTGAAAAATTCTGTTCTCTTTGATTGATTTTAATAACTCTTAAAATTTCTTTTATTCATGGAGCAAGAAGATCACGAATTACTTTTACCTCTTGTTGAAGAAGAAAATATCTGTCTTCCATTACCCATTAATGTTGTATCAAAATATTGGAATGTTGAATTATCAATGGCAGAAGCTATTGAGACTGCCAAAAAATATTCTGGATTTAGTGGCAGTATTCTTATTGAGGGAATAGAATTAGCAGAAAGACATGGTCTAACATGTAAGATAGTAAATTCATCTTTATCAGAATTGAAAAAAATAATCGATTCTGGAATACCACCAATTGTCATTCTTCCAGGGATTCCAGAAATTACTCAACATGCATCTATTATCACTGGTTATGATGATAAAGAAAAAACAATTCTACATTATATTCAGAAAGGTAATCTAGAGGGAGAACAACAGGAAGGGGCAATACCTGAAGAAATTTTTGATAAAGAATGGTCTGAAGAGGGGAAACTATTGATATTGTTGGCACCATCAGATATTTTATCTTCTTTAAAACTTGAAAATGACTCTACTGATAAATCAAATCGACTGTGTCTTGTATCTGAGCGACAAAATATTCTCAAAAACCCATCTGATGCACTTAAATCATTAAAACAAGCCTTAGAAATTTTCCCAGATAATTCTGTTGCATTATATCAAATGGGTTCTATAATGAATGAACAAAATTCTTCTGATTGTGTAAATTTTTATCAAAAATGTTTAGGCATCAATAAAACATCATATTTGACTTACAATGGTTTAGGAAATTTTTATCTTAAAACAAATCAATTTGAAAAAGCAGAAAACTATTACACAAAAGCCATTGAAATTAATCCAAAAAGATCTGCTAAAATTTACAAAAACAGAGCATATCTGAGAGAAAAACAAAACAAAAATTCTGAAGCAAAAGATGATCTTAAAAATTATTTAAAATATTATCCAAAAGCTCCTGATAGAGGAATTATTGAACAAGCAATAAGAGAGTTATAATGCGGAGTGCGGGATTTGAACCCGCGGCCTTCAGCTTGGGAAGCTGACGTCATACCAGACTAAACTAACTCCACTTAGAAGAGGTTGATTGACTATGATTAAATATCTTAATTAGAAAACTAATACATGGATGCAAGATGCCCTGAATGTGAAGAAGTTGCCATCCTAGATGATGACATTACCCATGTTAAATGCCCTCATTGTAACTTTGAAGCAGATTATGACTCTTATCTTGAAATCATGAAAGATCAGGCAATTAATATGACAACAGACTATATTCCAGATCGTCCAGGAATTTAATTACCAATAATTCCCTTTATCAGAACAATCTAAATGTGCCCCACAATTAGGACAAAACATATGACAAGCTTGCATATCTATCATAATTTTATCACACCTTGGGCATCTAATGTCTTCTCTCATACATATCTACGTGAATCTTGATTTAAAAATAATGTCCAAAGGTTAATTAGTCGTTCAATTTTTTTTTGGAATAATTGACAAACTTCAAACTTACAATTTCAGATATTAAAGGAAAGTCAGTTTCAAAAGAGCTCAAAGATAGTGATGCTAATCCTTTGTTAGGATTGCAGCTTGGAAATGAAACTGACGCATCAATTGTTGGATTGTCCGGAAAATTAAAACTCACAGGAGGAAGTGACAAATCTGGAGTTCCTATGAGAAATGACATTCATGGCTCTGCAAGAAAAAAAGTTCTTCTTTCTAAAGGTGTAGGCCTACAAGATGCAGAAACAGGACAAAGAAAGAGAAAACTAATGCGTGGAAACACAGTATCTGAAGAAATCTATCAAGTAAATTGTAAATTTGATGGAGAACTACCTGTAGAAGTTCCTACTGAAAATTCAGAAGAAAAAACTGAAGATAAAAAAGAATAACTTAACATATGCCGATTCTACATTTTGAGTCATGCATTGGAGAGAAACGCTTCCTGATTGGTACATCAAAAAATATGGATATCAACCATGTGTTAACATTGGAACAGCAGGTCATGTAGATCATGGAAAAACTACTCTAATTCAAGCATTAACTGGTTCTTGGACAAGTGTTCATAGTCAAGAATTAAAACGAGGAATTACAATTCGTGTAGGATATTCTGACGCTGCATTTTACAAATGTAAAAGTTGTGAGGAACCTCTAGGATATTCAACATCTCCAAAATGTAATAATTGTGGACAAGAAAGTGAACTATCTAGAGTTGTAAGTTTCGTAGATAGTCCTGGACACGAAAGTCTAATGGCAAATATGCTTTCAGGTTCTGCTTTGATGGATGGTGCTTTATTATTAGTTGCTGCAAATGAAAAGGTTCCTAAACCACAAACCAAAGAACACCTTTTAGCTCTTCAAACACTTGGTATACAACAAATAGTTATAGTTCAAAACAAAGTTGATTTACTTCCTTACAAAGAAGTGATGGAAAACTATCTGGATATCACCAAATTTGTTAAAGGAACTTTTGCTGCAAAATCACCAATAATTCCAATTTCAGCTCAATCTGGATTAAACATTGATGCACTTATTGGGTCTATAGAGTCAACAATCAAAACTCCAGAAAGGGATGAAAAGAAGGATACTATTATGCATGTTTTACGTTCTTTTGATGTAAACAAACCTGGTATAAAATTAAAAGATATCAAGGGAGGTGTAATTGGTGGAAGTCTCACTCAAGGAGTTTTTAAAATTGGAGATGAAATTGAGATAAAACCTGGTATTATGAATGAGAAAAAAAAGTCATACGAACCACTACTCACAGAAATAACATCTTTAGGTACTGCAGCAGGAATTGTTGAATCAGTCAAACCTGGTGGACTAGTTGCAATAGGAACAAAATTAGATCCCTCAATGACCAGAAGTGATTCATTTATTGGATCAGTAATTGGAAAACCAGGCACTCTTCCTGAAAATTCTACTGAATTAAAACTTGAAGTTAATCTATTTGACGTTGCAGTAGGAATAACTGAAGATATCAAAGTTCAACCAATTCAATCAGGAGAATTACTTAGGCTCAATATTGGAACTGCACCAATATTAGGTAAAGTCACTAAAATAAAATCAAAAAATATTGAAATTGAACTTAGAAGACCTGCTTGCATCTTTGAAGGTGGTAATGTAGCAATTAGTAGAAGAATTGATGAAAGATGGAGATTAATTGGTGCAGGATTAATTGGTTGAAGTAATCTGTGATACCAACTTTTTAATCCATTTAGCAACCAAACGAATCAAAAATATTGATAAACTTGATGTTGAAATAGGGATCATTTCTTTTGTTGTACCCGAAGTAGCAATAACAGAGTTAAATAAATTACAAAATATATCTGAAAAAAAACAAGATGTTATAATGACTTTGAATTTTATTAAAAATTTAAAAATAATTCCTATTAATGGAAATTTTGCTGATAAAGAATTATTAGCTCATGTAAAAAATAATAGGTCTATAATTGGAACAATGGATAAGGAATTAAAAAAACAGATCAAGCGTGCTGGAGGTTCCATAATTTCTTTATCAAATGATAAAATTGTCTTAGAATCTTAGAAAAATTTAACTTTAAGACTTTTTTTAAACATAATGAAACATATGATTTTAGAGAGTCCCGCTTTTCAAAATGGAGGAACAATTCCAAGAAAATATGGATTTAAAAATGAAAATTTTAGTCCTCCATTAACTATCACTCAAGTTCCAAAAGAAACAAAATCACTGGTTTTGATCATGGATGATCCTGATGCCATGGGTGCAGTAGGTAAAGTTTGGGTTCATTGGGTTTTATGGAATATTCCACCAAACATTCAAGAAATTGAAGAAAATTCTATCCCTGAAAATTCAATTGAGGGAAAAACAGATTTTGATGAATTTGGTTATGGTGGACCAGCACCACCAGATAAAGAACATCTTTATATTTTCAAACTTTATGCGTTGGATACAGAACTACATTTAGAAAAAAATTCAACTAAGGCAGATCTTGAAAAATCTATAAAAAATCACATTCTAACAGAGTCAAAACTGGAAGGAAAATATGCTCCATAATAATACTTAATTTATGAAATTAACAAAGCCTATCTATCATAAAATCAATTTTTAATCATATCTCTCAGCTAATCTGTATCTCATGTATTTGTCATCAGGTGAAAATTTGGCTGGATGAGCTGAAGTTGTTTTTCCATTACATTTTAAACATTTGTCTTTCAAAGTATATTGATTACATTTAATACATTTTCTTAATTGAAATTTCATCTCAATTTTCTCTTGTTTTCTTTGATTCTTCCCTAGTAAATTTGAATGAGCCTTTTTTCTTTTCTATATTGGTTTGAATTTCTTCAATTATTGGTTTTAATGATTTTTCTGCAGATTTGAAATTATCTGACGTTATTGATAATCTATATTTTGGTGCTCCCAAATAAGTAATATCTATAGTAGAATCTTTTTTCAAAACATCCAATAATACTTTTTTAATTATTTCTACTCCATCAGATTTTTTACACGTAATTTCCATAATCCCTCTAATTTCAACTGATGGAAGTTTAATCTTAGAACATATCTCTCCAATTACACTTACAGTTTTTTTTGCAAGTTTAAGATCCTTTACCGATTCTATACCGTTTCTTCCAATCTCTATGAATGCATCATACACCGAATCAAATTTTGTATAAATACTATCTTCTAACTTTTCAATTTCTTCGTCTGAAAGTTTTGCCTTTTCTTGAACATTTTGTAGTAACGTTTTACCTTTTTCAAACTTTTTAACTTCTTTTAGCTTTTGTTTTTTCTGATCTTTTGATACTTGTTTTAATGATAGATCAATATCCCCTCGTTTACAATTTATTTTTTTTATTATTAGCACTTTTTTCTCTCCATCTTTGACAAATCTACTTACTGACCTAATCCAACCTGGGGCAATTTCTGAAATATGTAAAAATCCTTGAATATCGTCATATTCATCTAGTGTTACATATGCTCCATGATCCATTACTTTGGTAATAGTAGCGAGTACAATTTCACCTTGTTCAGGCATCTCTTGGATTTCAGTAGACATTTCTTCTAAGACCCTTCAATGCGTAAATTAATGTTGCTGGCTAAAAATCAATGCCTTTCTTAGCTTTAATACCAAGTTGAAAAGGATGTTTTATCTCTCTCATTTCTGTGACTAAATCAGCTAGTTTGATTATCTCATTTTTTGCATAATTACCAGTTAATACCAAGTCTATTTCTGCCGGTTTTGATTTGATTAAATTTAAAACATCATTTATCGATATTAAATCAAGATTTACTGCATAATTAATCTCATCCAAAATTATAATGTCATAGTTGCCTGATTGAATTTTCTCATTGCTAATTCTTATTGCTTCTTTGGCAATCTCTTTGTGATCTTCTTTTGAACTTTTATCATCTATTATTCCAACAAATCCTTTACCCACTGCAACCATTTCAAATTCTGGTTCTAGTCTCTTTGATGAATCCATTTCTCCATAATGCCATGAACCCTTGATGAATTGAATCATACAAATCTTCTTTCCGTATCCTACTGCTCTTAATGCAATTCCTAATGCTGCAGTAGTTTTACCCTTGCCTTTTCCAGTATAAACAATAGTTAACCCATTTTCATTCATAAATCATCTCTAAGTAATCTTACTAAAAACATTGAGGATCCACTAAAAGATATCAATTTAAATTAAAAATGATTCTAGTCATGCAAATTGAGAATTCCTAGAATTGTTATAGCAGGTACATCAAGTGGAGTTGGGAAAACATCTATCACATGTTCCATAATTTATGGTTTAAAAAAACAAGGCTATTCAGTCCAACCCTTTAAAGTAGGACCTGATTATATTGATCCCAGTTATCTTTCAAATGTTTCACAAAAAGAGACATACAACTTGGATGTATGGCTGATGGGAAAAAACCAACTATTAGATAGTTTTGTTTCAAACTCAAAATCTAACATATCTGTAATAGAAGGTGTAATGGGTTATTATGATGGATTTGGAGGTGATACAAATTATTCTAGCACACATCATATAGCTTCAATTACAGAATCTCCGGTTATCTTAGTTTTAGATGCAAGCAAAACAGCACGTTCTATTGCTGCAACCGCATTAGGATTTATTAAATTTCACAGAAATTCCCGAATTGCGGGAATTATTTTAAATAAAATAGGTAGCAAAAAGCATGAGCTTTTATGTAAAAATGCATTAGAAAAAATTAATATTCCAATTATAGGCATTATTCCAAAAAATTTTGAATTAAATTTGAAATCGCGTCATCTTGGTTTGATTTCAACATTAGACAATAATTCCCTCAAAACTAAAATTGAGAAAATTTCAAAAATAATTTTAAAATCTTTAGATATCAAACAAATAATTAAAATTTCAAAAAATACCATGTCATTAGAAAAAAAATCAATACCTGTACATAAAAAAGTGAAAACTACTATTGCAGTAGCACTTGACACATCATTTAATTTCTACTATCAAGATAATCTAGAAGCATTACGACGTGAAGGAGCAATTCTAAAGTTTTTTAGTCCTATTAAAGATAAAAAAATTCCAAAATGTGATGGACTATACATTGGTGGTGGTTTTCCTGAAATTCTAAGTGGTCTATTAGAAAAAAATCAAACAATGAAAAAAACAATTAAAAAATTATCTGAAAACAACCTTCCAATTTATGCAGAATGCGGTGGTTTAATGTACCTTACAAAATCTATCCTTTCTGATAATAAAAAGCACAAAATGGTTGGTCTATTTGATGCTGAAACTAAAATGACAAATAAAATGAAACTCAATTATACAAAAGGTAAGATTATTCGGAAAAATCCCATTTCAGAAAAATTGCGTAATTTTCAAGGTCATGAATTCCATTACTCTCAATTAGATTCGGTATCTGCAGATTCTAAATTTGCTTATGATTTAGAAATTGGTGAAGGTATAAAGAAATATCGAGATGGAATGATTGAATATAACACTCTTGCATCCTATGGCCATCTCTATTTTGATAGCTCCGATTATGCCCAAATTTTTGTAAAAAATTGCTTAAACTATTCAAGAAGATGATTCTGCTCTAATTAGTTTGAATATTGCATTTATTATGGCTGAAGCTGATGAACTCCCTCCTTTTCTACCTATGTTTGTAATGAATGGGATTTGTTCCAATCTTGATAATTCTTCTTTAGATTCTGCAGCACAGATGAATCCTACAGGAATTCCAATGATCAGCGCAGGTTTTACTATTCCTTCTTTTACCATCTGAATAACTTCCAATAATGCAGTAGGAGCATTTCCAATGGCCACAATTCCTCCTTCAATGTCTGCTATTGCAGCTCTC
>Ga0224507_10000416_pt1 | contig 16778 bp, 10 predicted proteins | sample SF_Jan12_sed_USG_3_FD_170159 | JGI IMG/M metagenome (GOLD analysis project Ga0224507, IMG submission 170159) | Sediment microbial communities from San Francisco Bay, California, United States - SF_Jan12_sed_USGS_13 | ecosystem: Environmental > Aquatic > Marine > Sediment | place: USA... | reverse complement strand
ACCACCGGGATCGAAGCTATAGGTGAGTTTTAGTGAAAAACCGTCACCCAGGGATAACTGATTTGGAAAATCGGAAAGCTTATCGGATTCCGGTGATTCCAGAAGAATATCCTGCTCCGTCATAAAGAGGAAATCATCGTTGCCCTGATTTTTCAGAAAGCGGTTAAGGCTAATACGGTCAAGCACTGAAGAGTCCAGGCGGGTGTCATAAAATTTGTAGAGTACATAATCATCGGCTAGTACATTTCTCTGTCTCAGCCTGTCCTCAATTTTTTCAAAACGTTCAATCAAGTTTTTATTGTTATCCAGAAAAGGGTAGCGACCCGTGAGCTCACCTTCGATGAGAGCTGAGTGGATAAAGATATCCCGGGCCTCTTCACGTGTGTCATCGCTGATTCTGGCATAACTGATTTTTCTTGAAGCAACAATCACCAGGCCGAACAGGGTAACTTTTTCATTGGCAATCACCTGGCCTGATTTTTTCTCCCAACGGGGATTGCTGTAGCTTGAGCGGCATAAAGAACCGGCGAGAGGCTCAATCCATTCTACTTTTATGTTTGCAGCAACCCTGGCATAAAGTCTGGATGTTTCAACCAGTTCCGCTGCCATAATCCACTGCCCTCCTTTATTAAAAAGGACGGAACCCGGAAATGTCATAAGTTCCTTCCCCTGGGCTCCCTGGTAAATATTTTTCACCTTGCGGAATCCTATATTGCGCAGGAAGCCGCTGAGAATTGCATAATGAATATCTTCAAAAGAGGCGGGCTGGTTGTTCATGGAGAAGTTTTTTTCTGAACGCAGGGTTGTGGTGATCTGATCGTAAATATCCTGCCATTCGCGGTTCCTTTGGTAGGAGAGAAAATTGGCCCGACAGAATTTTCGCATCTGTGAGCGGCTTTTCTTTTGATTCTTTTCCTGGTCCTTAAAAGAAACAGTATTGAACGCTTCCCACATTTTGAGAAAACCAAGGAAGTCTGAAGGATGCATCTTGAACCTGGCATGGGCTGTATCCGCTTCGGCTTCGACCTCTGCAGGCCGTATTCGAGGGTCCTGGATGGCAAGGGCGCTGGCAATAATTACAATTTCCTGGAGGCAATTATGTTCCCGGGCAACAATAATCATCCTGGAAATCCTCGGATCAAGTGGCAGCTTGGCCATTATTATGCCTGTAGCTGAAAGACGCAGCTCCTTGCCGCTTGTATCAATAGCACCAAGCTCATGAAGCAATTCATAGCCATCCCTTATTGCTCTGGCTGCCGGAGGGTCGAGAAAGGGAAAGGTTGATGGGTCACCGAGTTTAAGATTAATCATTCTCAGGATGACTTCTGCCAGGTTTGAACGTTTGATTTCAGGCAGGGTGAATTCAGGCCTGTTCTGGTACTCCTCCTGGCTGTAAAGTCGGATACAGATACCCGGTCCCAGGCGACCGCATCTGCCTTTTCGCTGGTCGCAGCTTGCCCTTGAGACTGCAGATACCGGCAGGCTTGTAGTCCGTGCCCGTACATTATATGTTGATATCCTTGCAAGCCCTGTATCAATGACATAGCGTATGCCGGGCACTGTAATCGATGTTTCAGCGATATTGGTGGCCACAATGATTTTTTGACCCTTAAAAGGTTTGAAAACCCTGCCTTGATCTGAAGCGCGAAGACGTCCAAATAAGGGTAGAATAAAGATGTGGCTTTTCTGTTGAGATATATTTTTTCGGGTGACCTGTGGATTCAACTCCTGGTTAAGTATTTCAACAGTCTCGTTGATATCCCTTTCAGTCGGCATGAAAATGAGGATATCTCCGGTTTCTCTATTGTTGCGCAGAGAGAGAACTTCCTGGACAGCAAGGTCAATATAGGAGTTGTTTTCCTTTTCGTTGCTGCTTTCTTCTGCTGGCCGATAGCGCACTTCAACCGGGTAGGTTCGGCCGGAAACCTCTATGATAGGAGCACTGTTAAAGTGGGTCGCGAATTTTTCCGTATCAATCGTCGCTGAGGTAATAATGACTTTAAGGTCTTTTCTCTTTGACAGGAGTTGTTTTACATAGCCCAGGAGAAAGTCGATATTAAGGCTGCGTTCGTGTGCCTCATCGATGATAAGGGTATCGTATGCATACAGTCCTGGATCTGAACGGGTTTCAGCCAGCAGTATGCCGTCAGTCATAAATTTAATTTTTGTATTTCTGGTGGTTTTATTCTGGAAACGGATTTTGTGGCCAACAAGATCATTGAAATTTTCACCCAGTTCTTCTGCCACCCTGGACGCCACTGTAATTGCGGCAATACGGCGCGGTTGGGTACAGCCGATCATTTTTTTCTGACCACGGCCGGCTTCAAGGCACATTTTAGGCAGTTGTGTGGTTTTCCCTGAACCGGTATCGCCTGCTATGATAACAACATTATGGTTATCAATGGCTTCAATGATCTCATCCCTGTGGGCTACTATCGGAAGCTCATCAGGGTAGTTTATTTTGCTGGTTTTGTTCATAAATTACGTGTAAATAATATAATTGCCCATCGGATAATTTGTGCTATGCTCTTTACCATAAACTTGAGCGCAATACACGAACGGTTACAGTATGGGTATTTAACTTGATAAAAATCGTTTAATAAACGCTGCAATAACTGAAGTCAAAAAATAAAAGGGAAATTTATGAAAATACGGAAAGCAGTCATTCCTGTGGCAGGTCTGGGGACCAGGTTTCTGCCCGCTACAAAATCCATTCCCAAAGAGATGCTCACCATTGTGGACCGGCCCACCATTCAGTATATAGTGGAAGAGGTTGTCGCTTCCGGTATTGAACAGGTTATCCTGGTAACCAGTGCAGGAAAATCCGCCATTGAGAACCATTTTGATTACGATTTTGAACTTGATACTGTTCTGCAAATGAAAAAAAAGGAGAGAATGGCTGAGGAGTTGAACCATATCTCCAACCTTATTGATATCGTTTCGGTACGCCAGAAGAAGCCTCTGGGACTTGGCCATGCGATATGGTCGACGCGGAATGTTGTCGGGAATGAGCCATTTGTTGTAGTGCTCGGAGATGACCTGGTCTTGAGTAAAGAACCATGCTGTCATCAGATGATTTCTTTATTTGAAGAGGTGCAGGAATCTATTGTGGCCATCCAGCGTGTACCCATGGACCAGACGAAAAACTACGGTATTGTGGAAGGGCAATCTTATAAAGAAAGAACCTATAAAGTAGAAAAAATGTTCGAGAAACCTGCGCCTGGAGTCACGGAGTCGAATATGGCTATTATAGGCCGTTATATACTACAGCCCGATATTTTTTCTCTACTTGAAGAGACTGAGCCCGGTTATGGAGGGGAGATTCAGCTTACAGACGCTTTGTTGAAGCTCTCCAGAGAAAGACACATGTATGCCTATGAATTTGAAGGCATGCGGTTTGATGCAGGAGATAAACTTGGATATCTTAAGGCAATCATAGCATTTGGAACACGCCATCCGGAACTGGGTGAAAAGTTCAAGCAATATATCAAACAGGTTTCAGCAGATTTTTAATCATAGTCATTGCATCACGTGCCTGTATCGCTATCATTTTCTGTCTTTGAATGACACACGAACCTATAAATAAATACTATGAAGTGGCCGTGTCAGCGCCTATTGGCAGGCCCCTGACATATTTGTCTCCAGCTGACTGTCAACAGCAGCTCATGCCAGGTATGCGGGTTCTGGTGCCCCTTGGTGGCAGAAAGATAACCGGCTATATCCTCTCAACTGTAGATTCCGTCCCCTCCGGTCAAAAAATAAAAGAAATATATGAGGTTCTTGGCAGCAGGCCCCTTTTTCGTGCTGAGCAGGTACGATTTTTTAAGTGGATGGCCAAGTATTATCATTATCCCATCGGAGAGGTGATAAAGACAGCTCTTCCTGCAGGCCTTACAAAAAAGAGCGGCAGGCGTGTTTTGCTCACAGAAACAGGCAGGAAACATTGTCAACTCAATGAAAGAGAATTAATAAGCAGCCCCTGGCTATCAATTTTGCTTAATAAAGGAGAAATAAGCCCGTATATCACCGGAAAACTCTGGCCCACAAAAGATCGAAGACTTCTTGAGTCATGGGAGGAAAAGGGCTGGGTGGCCATAAGCAATGAACTTATAGGCGGCAGCGCTAAAACCAAGACTGAAATATGTTACGCATTGATTGAGCAAATAGATTCTACAGAAAATTTAAAAGTCTCAGAGCAGAAGACCATAGAAGTATTGAAAAATATTTCCACTACAACCCATCGCAGGTTCGTGCCGCGTAGAGAAATTGTTCGTGAATATCCAGGTGGTGCCAAGGGACTGAAGTCTCTGGCACAGAAAGATCTTGTTATCTTTGAAGAACAGCAGGTTTATCGGGACCCGTTTGGTGAATGTTTTCTGGAAAGTGATATACCGGAAAAATTGACGGGCGAACAAAATAAAGCGTTGGAGACTATTATCCCGGCTATTAATAAAGGGGTTTATTCTTCTTTTTTGCTCCATGGTGTCACCGGCAGCGGCAAGACTGAGGTGTACCTGCAGGCTGCAGCGGTTGCCCTTGAGCAGAATAAATCTGTATTGGTTCTGGTGCCAGAAATAGCCCTCACCACTCAACTCGAGGCCCATTTTCTGGGCCGGTTTGGTTCCAGGGTTGCTTTGCTCCACAGCGGCCTTACTTCAGGACAGCGCTTTGATCAGTGGGACAGGGTTGTAGAGGGGAAAGCAGATGTAGTAATCGGTGCTCGCTCAGCAGTTTTTGCCCCATTGGCAGAACCTGGCCTTATTATTGTCGATGAAGAGCATGACAGTTCCTACAAGCAGGATGACGGTTTTTGTTATAACGGAAGAGACCTGGCCGTACTGAGAGCGAGTCAGTCAGAAGCTGTAGTAATTTTAGGCTCTGCCACCCCTTCTGTAACCAGTTATTATCATGCCAGTATGGGGAAATATCACCTGTTGAATTTAAAGAAGCGCATTGAAGACAGACCTCTGCCAAAGGTAGAGATTGTTAATATGCAATCAATTAAAACTGTTTCAGGAAGGCTGCCTGTCTTTTCCCCGGTTTTAATTAAGAATCTTCGTGAAAATCTTGCCAATGGTGAACAGAGCCTGGTATTTCTGAACCGGCGTGGGTTTGCAAATTTCATGATCTGTAGAGATTGCGGCCAGATAGTACAATGCAAACACTGCCAGATATCCCTGACCCTGCACAAGGCAGGTGGTAAACTTCTTTGCCATTACTGCGGTTTTACAGTACCCGGTAAAAACATGTGTTCCAAATGTCAATCAGCTTCCATGGCATCTGTAGGTATGGGAACCGAGCGACTTGAACAGGAGATGTCAGAGATTTTTCCAGGTGCCAGGATTGCCCGTCTTGACCGTGATACCTGTTTGAAGCGCAATGATTATATCAAGGTTTTAAGGGCAGTGCATGATGGAGAAATAGATATCCTTCTTGGTACCCAGATGATTACCAAGGGCCATCATTTCCCCAATGTTACCCTGGTGGGAATTGTCCTTGCTGACACGGGTCTGGGGCTGCCTGATTTCAGGGCTGGTGAACGGACCTTTCAGTTAATTTCCCAGGTAACCGGGCGGGGGGGCAGGGGTGAAAAACCGGGACGGGTTATAGTCCAGACACTTCAGCCAGAGCACCACAGTATTATGATGGCACAAAGCCATGATTATAGAGGTATGTACGCGAGGGAAATGGAGCTGCGCAAAAGTCTTGGCTACCCACCGTTTTCAAGGATAATCAATATAAAGATTGAAGGGAAAGAAGAAAGAAATGTTCGGAATACTGCATCCAGCCTGGAAAAATTGGCTCGAAAGTTTCAAAAAAAATCACTGCCGGAGATTTTAGGACCCGCACCCGCTCCTTTAATGCGTTTACGGGACAGGTACAGATGGCAAATCCTGTTGAAGGGTGAAAAGCTAGAACTTCTGCATGGGTTTCTGAGTAATCTGGAGGGAGATATTGCGAGCTTGAGTAAAGCTGGAAAGGTTAAAATAACTGTTGATGTTGATCCTGAATATATGATGTGAATGTGTTGGAAAGTGTCTAAAGTGAGCTAAAGTTACGAGTGCCTAAAGTTTTTTCACGATTTTGGAGTTTGAACAAGAATTAATCTCACCTGGTGTAATTCCCCGCCCCTTGGGGGTTCAATGCATTTGGAGATACCCCGCTGCTCTGCGGCGGGATTATTCATTAAATTTTAGTCACTTTTTATTAAACCCCTCGACCCCTTGAAACCTTTCTTTACATGGGTTTATTGCCGTAGAGAACATCTTCAATATTCATCTGCAGCCACTGTAGATCCCACCATTCAAGCGGTGTAACAAAAATACCGTTTATCAGAATGCTGAAATGCAGATGATCTCCACCGGCCATACCGCTGTTGCCGCTTAATCCAATTACAGATCCCTTGTCTATCAGTTCGCCAACGGCAACATCTATTTGACTCATATGAGAGTAAAGGCTGAAAATCCCCTGTCCGTGATCAAGGATTACCGAGTTGCCGTAAATGCCAAGATATTCTGCAAAGGCCACATTGCCGCGATTGGCAGCTTTTATCTCTGCCCGTTTGATTGATGCCAGGTCAACTCCCAGGTGAACCTGTTGATCGATCTCTGTATTATTATAATAATAGGTGCGGTGTTCTGCAAAACCGGCCATGCGACTGCCTGCCATCCTGCCAAACTTTCCATGCCAGAGGCGCGAAGGAGAAGGGTTTGAGCAGGCCTGAACAATGGCATCATAATTTTCTTTACGTACTTTGCTGTTCATATAAATGAACTGCTCAACAAGTGAACCGCTTAGCTGTGGGTATTCCTGGGAGAATTCAGGAATTTTCAGGTTGAGAAAATTTTCACTAATATTGATCTGATCCTTTTTGAAAGTTTGTTTTTTTAGGATCATTCCAAAGGCTGCATTTCCTGTATTTCCGGCAATATCAGTAGCGCTTATTATGGCCTTGTCAATTTTTTCAGTGTCATAATTAAGGCCGAAATAGGCAACATAGCGACTATCATCTTCAGCACTTACAGGGAAACCCGGATTGAAATGCCCGTTGACTGTCAGTCCGTGCTTTTCAACTGTATCATCGATCTTGTAGACGACCATGCCGCTCCCGCCTGGATTTACATAGCGAGTGGAATGCAGGATTGATATTTTGGGTGGACGTGTATCCATTGTGACTGGATAGGTCATGACAGTTTCATTGCCTGTCATCCAGTTCCAGTAAGAGAAATCACGGACGGTCACTTGCAGTTCAGCTGTACCGTCTTTAAATCCCAGGGTACCGCTCTCAAGGGTAACAACTTCCTCGATCTGCTTCGGACCATTGTGTTCGAAAAAGCCCTGGCGTGAAAATTCTTTTTCGTAAACCTTTGCACTTTTAGTGCCTTGAGACAGTAAAATTTCAACCAGGCTTATACCGCTTCGTGAATCTGTGACAGTAAATTTCACTTCTTTACTCAAACCAAAGGTTGTGATGTCACCATGAAAACTCATCTGCGGTTTCTCGCGTTCGAAATACAGATAAAAAGCAATTGCTGTGGCCCCGATCAGCAGCAGAAAAAATAATGTAATTATCATTGACTTGGCAGATTTTTTCGCAGTCATTTTTTCAAAACTATCAGACATTTTTTATTCCTAAATGGATGTGTTTTATTTGTTTATGAAAATCCGACACTCAGGTCCGGGTAAGAAGTAGCTGGCTCAACCGGAATTATTAATTAATAAAAGGAACAAAGTCCTCATGATTTTATTATTTTAAGCGGCAGCAAAAGTGGCCCTTTCAAGGGGCATCCAAAGCCGGTCCACAGGGTCCGGATTCTTCACTAATGGAAGGTTATACAGGTTTATGGTTTTTCCCACATGATCTCGTACTTTTCAAGATACATATCATTGTCCGCAACGATGATAAACCGCTTCTGCAACTCCTTTTCCAGGTTTTCAGTATTCAGTGTTTCATCTTTGAGCATCATGTCGGCAACGCTTGGATGTACCCTGATGGTAACAGAGTTGCCCGGCATTTTGTAATTATCATTGGAGATTTTACGAAAAATTTCGTAGCAGATACTGCGCCTGGATTTCAGCAAACCTTCACCACCGCAATACATACATACCTCACACATCATCTGCGAGAGATTTTCACGGTCCCTCTTGCGGGTCATCTGTACAAGGCCAAATTCAGAGACTTTGAGAATGTTTGATCGGCTTTTATCTTTTTTGACGGCTTCCTGCAGGGCATTGAAAACTTCCTCCCTGTGGGGTTCCTGTTCCATGTCAATGAAATCGATAATAATAATCCCACCGATATTTCTAAGCCTGAGCTGATAGGCAATCTCTTTAGCCGCTTCCATATTGGTTTTAAAGATTGTTTCTTCAAGGTCTTTTCTGCCGACATATCGTCCTGTGTTGACATCAACCACTGTAAGGGCTTCAGTGGTTTCAATGATGATGTAGCCACCGGAACGCAGCCAGACCTTTTTCTCGAGAGCACGGCCGATTTCAATCTCAACGCCGTAGGCATCCAGCAAAGGAATTTCATTTTCATAATGTGAAACCCTGTCGCGCAGCTGAGGTACAAAGGTTTCTACAAAATTGCAGACCCTTTCATAGGTCGCCCTGTCATCCACAATAACCCGCTGAATGTCAGAAGTGAAAAGATCACGTACAGCCCGTTGGGTTATATCCAGGTCTTCATATACCATGCTGGGCACGGAAGCCTTGGAGGCCCTGTCTTTTATCTCTCCCCAAAGATGGAGAAGGAACTCCATGTCAGCTTCAAGGTCCTCACGGGAAGCGTTTTCGGCAACAGTTCTGACGATAAAACCAGCATCCTGGGGACGTAAATTTTCAATTTCCTGGCGCAGTCGTTGTCGGTCCTCGTCATTTTCAACCTTCCTGGATATGCCTATATGGTCTGTCATGGGCATATAGACAAGGTTACGACATGGCAAGGTGATGTTACAGGTAAGCCGTGCACCCTTGGTGCCTAATGGCTCCTTGCATATCTGCACCATGACCTCCTGACCTTCAGTCAGCAGGTCTGCTATACTTGCCTGCGCAGCAATATCTTCCTGGACAGCTTCAGGGGTTTTATCACAACAGCTCTGGCAGCCATTATTGGAAATGCTGTCTTCATAATGCCTTTTGTTGGTTCTGACATCGTCGACATAAAGGAAACCGGTACGTTCGAGCCCAAGGTCTACAAAAGCGGCTTGCATTCCAGGTAAAACACGGACCACGCGGCCCTGATAAATATTGCTGACGATGCCTTTTCCCATAGGCCTTTCCTGATAAAATTCTACCAGGTTGCCATGTTCAACAAGGGCGATACGTATTTCATAGGAAGTTGCATTAATTAGAAGATAATTATACATGGATTCTTATTTATGTTTATTATAAATTTGAAGTTATTGGATGTATGAAAACGATAAATTATGCATAACATGTTACTATATATTACCTGAAACCAAATGACCAGCCTCAGGTGCGAATAGAACCAAAGTTTTTTTGCTGCAGCTTTTATTTTTCAGGTCAAAAGTTTATACCTAAAATCCTTAAAATTAAAAATGGAAAAATTTATTAGTTGGAATATGTGATTAATTCGCAAAAAATAGAAAAAGGGTGTCATTCGGAGTCTCGTAAACTTGCTTACCTCGACCAGAGGGAGAAATGACAACGGGGGTGATTGAGACTTTTGCGACGCCATTAAAAACTTAATTGCACACAAAATATAGTTACTTAAACTTTTCAAATTTATTCATGAAATATGCAGGTTAGTGTCATCATCCCGACATATAATAGAGCTCAACGCCTTGGAAAAGCAATAGATTCAGTGCTTGCCCAGTCCCATCAGGATTTTGAACTGATCGTAGTTGATGACGGGTCAGAGGATAACACTGATGAGCTGATCGAAAACTATAACTCAGATATTGTTTATATAAGACAGGAAAACAGCGGAGCTGCTGCTGCCAGAAACAGAGGTATTGAGAAGGCCCGTTATAACCTTCTGGCTTTCCTTGATTCTGATGACTGGTTTGCAGAAAATAAATTGAAAACACAGATCCAAGCAATGAACCGGAATCCTTCGTGTCTGATTTCGCATACCAATGAAATATGGTACCGCAACGGTCAGATCCTCAACCAGAAACTCAAGCACAGGAAGAGCAGTGGAGATATTTTTGCCCAGAGTTTGGAGTTGTGCGCTGTGGGCATGTCCACAATTATGATTCACAAGGAGATTTTTGACCGTTATGGTTTTTTTGATGAAGGGTATCCCTGCTGTGAGGATTATGAGTTTTGGTTGCGGATCAGTGCGGAAGAGAAATTCCTGCTGGTCGAGGAACCGCTGACTTTAAAGGATGGCGGCAGGGATGATCAGCTTTCGGCAATATACAGAACCGGTATGGATAAGTTTAGGATAAAGGCAATAATGAAAACTTTGGCTTCTGGCATGTTAACAGAGGAACAGACCGGGATTGCCCGGAGAGAGTTAGAACGTAAATGCAGGATTTATGGAACAGGTTGTATCAAGCATGGAAGAGCTGAGGAGGGTAGATACTTTCTCAATTTGCCTGAAACGGTGGGGAGAAAGCTGACCGCATGAAAAGTAATAAGCAAAATGTGATATCAGATCCGGCCAGCTATATATCCATGATCCATGTCGAGCCTGACTGTATTGACCACCCGGTTACCAGAGAGATTCTTGCCAGGGCTGAAAATATTCCGGTGGAAGTTATCTCTGAAGACAATCACAGGATGCCGGATCTGGGTTTCTATCCGAAAAGCCTGACAGCGGGAAAACGTCATCTGTTACTTGGAAAAAACCGTGGCAGGTTTTTCAAGCCATGTCCCGGTACGAAGGAATATATCTGCTGTGATTACCAGGTACTTAACATTGGTATGAACTGCCCCATGGATTGCGTCTATTGTATTCTGCAGGCCTATCTTAACAATCCGTATTTGTCTTTTTTTGTAAATGTCGAAGATCTGTTAGGGGAGTTGACTGAAGCTTTTACTCAAAACCCTGACCAATTCTGGCGTATCGGCACGGGTGAGTTCACCGATAGTCTCGCCCTGGATCAACTCACGGGGTTGAGCCGGGTGCTGGTGCAGTTCATGCGGAGTAAAAAATCTGCAGTGCTGGAACTGAAAACCAAGACGGATGTTGTAGGGAATCTTGAGGGTTTGGACCATGGGGGCAGGACTGTAGTTGCCTGGTCATTGAACAGTCCTGTAATAGTAGCCAGGGAAGAGCTCAGGGCCGCCTCTCTGGATCAGCGGCTGGCAGCAGCAGCAAAGTGTGCTTCCTGGGGATATAAGCTGGCTTTCCATTTCGATCCGATAATATATCATCCGGGCTGGCAGGATGGTTATGCGGAAACGATTGAAAGGCTTTTTGCCACAGTTCCCAAAGAAAATATCGCCTGGATCAGCATGGGATGTCTGCGATATCTTCCTGCCCTGAAAAAAATAGCTGGCCAGAGATTCCCTAATTCACGGTTCTTTCATGAAGAATTTATTGAAGGTCTGGATGGCAAAGCAAGATATTTCAGAACGCTGCGAGTAGAGATGTATCAATTTCTTTACCAGCAGTTAAAGCAATTTGCTGATCCTGCAACCTGTATTTATTTTTGCATGGAAAATAACGAAATATGGAAGGAAGTATTCGGATTTACTCCTGACGACAGGGGAGGACTGCCAAAGATGCTGGATAAGGCGGTGAGGGAATAAAAAGAAAGGTTCAGGTTTCAGGCACAGGGCTCAGGGTAAAGGGTGCAAGGTAAATGGTAAAGGCACAGAGGCGAAAGCAGAGAGTCTTTACTTTTCATATCTGATAATTTTTTGCCTGGTTTTTAGCAGCCAATGTCTGGTACCTGGGTTTTTTCTCGTTTTTAATCTTTTGCCCAGTGCCTTTTACCCTAAAGGGCATAAACGCCCTATGCCCTGATTTTTTGGCGCGATTTAAAAACGCCATATGTTTTTTAACAAACCCGCTGGCTTTTATAAAATTCGTTGTTATTTTTTAAAGGTCAGGATTAATGTGTTCGAAATAAATAATATGTGAGAAATATTAATTTTAAAATTTTTAAATTAGGGAGAAGGAATGGTTAATAAAGTTATCCTCATCGGCAATCTCGGCGCAGATCCTGAAATTCGCTACACCCAGAGTGGGGCAGCGGTTGCAAATTTACGCCTTGCCACCACAGAAACCTGGAAGAAAGATGGAGTTAAAGAAGAACTCACTGAGTGGCACCGTGTTGTCTCCTTCGGACGCCTGGCAGAAATATGCGGGGAGTACCTTTCAAAGGGCAGCAAGATATACATAGAGGGGCGCATTCAGACTCGCAAATGGCAGGACCGGGACGGTAACGACAAATACACAACGGAGATAGTGGCAAGGGAAATGAAGATGCTCTCTCCAAGAGGTGGTGGTGCTGGAGATAAAGGCCAGAGTGGCGGATACAGTGAAGAACAGCCGCCGATGCCTACGGAATCGCCAATGGGAGATGATGTGCCGTTCTAGCATCTTTTCATTGAAATAATAATAAATATTTTCGGCATCGTAAAAAACACGATGCGGACAGGTATTGCGCACGTAACCAACTGATATTATTAGGCCCCGTTGATAACTACGAGACTTTTAACGAATATTTAAATATTAGAATCTGAAACTTATGGATTATTATGAAGTCCTGGGTGTGAAGAAAGACAGTTCTGCCCAGGAAATAAAAAAGGTCTATCGTAAGCTGGCCATGAAGTATCATCCTGACCGCAATAAGGATGACAAGGAAGCTGAGGAGAAGTTCAAGAAGATCAGCGAGGCCTATGCCGTCTTGTCCGACCCTGAGAAGCGTAAGCAGTATGATTCGTTCGGGGACAGTGGTTTCCAGCAGCGTTACAGCCAGGAAGATATTTTCCGTGGGTTCGACCTTGGTGATATTCTGAAGGAGTTTGGTCTTGGCGGAATGGGAGGTGGTTTCAGGGGGGCAGGTGGTCAGGGAAGCCCCTTCGAGTCCTTCACTTTTCAAGGCGGCGGACCGGGTGCCGGACGTGCTTCCTACCAGCAACAGCCGGTCAAGGGAAGCGATCTGACCTATGAACTTGCGATTTCATTAGAAGAGATTTTAAGCGGATCGGAAAAAACTATTTCTTTACGCCGCGAAGGCAAAACTGAAAACGTTTCAGTCAAGATACCGAAAGGTATTATGGCCGGCCAGAAACTACGCCTGGCTGGCAAAGGATCCCCATCCCCATATGGTGGTCCCCGAGGTGATCTTTTACTGATAATCAATGAACAACCGCACCCGGTTTTTATCAGAGATGGCAAAAACCTGATTGTTGAGCAGAAAATACCGTTCAGTCAGGCCTGTCTTGGATCTGAAGTAAATGTGAAATCACTGGATGGCAAAGAGCTTAAGGTGAAGGTTCCCGCCGGAATTCAGCAGCAGGCAAAGCTCCGCCTGAAAGGGCACGGCCTGCCGGAAGGGAAAACAGGCGGCCGCGGTGATATTTATGTGAAGTTTAAAGTGGATATTCCGAAGAAACTTACAGGTGAGCAGAAAAAACTTATCCAGGAATTGGCAGACAAAGGGTTGTAGCTATCAATGATTGGCAGCCAGCCGTCAGCTCACAGTATAAAATTTTTCCTTTCCCAATTTTCCTGACCCCGATTGTATAAACCTTTTTATATAAAACGGTAAATGTTGAATGGGGTCATTCTGACAGTGCAATTTCCTCTCTTTTGCCACCATTACCTTCAACACCTCATCAACGCCTGCTTAATCTCCTTAAACTGTTTTAACCTGAAATAGGTTTCCCGTTCACGTTCTCCCAGATATTGGGTGATCGACTTAATATCTTTTTTCAGTCTTGGAAGTATTCTCTCCTCAAGAACCCTGACCCTCCTGGTTGTCTGAATAATTTCCCTGCTTAACCGTTGCAGTTTGTTATCATATTCTGCAATATCGAGGATGACATCAACTATTTTCTCAAATCTCCATGTCGCTTCCTCAAGATTGGGCGTGGTGAATCTTATGTCATAATTTCTCTTGTTTATTTCGCGTACAGCAGATTCGCGGGGAGATATCTCCTTGTAATCCAGCCCCCAGAGTTTCCTGCCAGTAATCTCAATATTGAAATCCCTCGCAGTAACCTCAGTAATAGAATTAATCATGTCCTCACCTTCGTTGCCAATACTTAAAAACAATTGGGCAATGGAGTCACCATACAATTTACGTATAGTTTTTCGTGACTCAAGGTATGGATTGGAAGTCTTTAGAAATTCAATAATAAGTGCCTGGCGCCTGGATTTGAGAATGCCAATACTGTTTAAAACAGAAGAAGATTTTTCTTTAATAAGTAAGAGGTTGGTCCGGGTTGGATGGATCATAATCTATTCCTCAGACTGTATTTCTATAAAACTATCTGAAACCAGATTGAATGCTTTGAGAATCTCCAGTCCCTTGTCCAGAGTCTTATAAATCGTACGTGCATCTGTTCCCTGATGAATAAATTGATTCTCAAAGATAGCGGCAAAATCGAGGAGTAACTGGTCAGGTTCTGCCATGCCGTCTCTTCCTACAATGGCCTCCAGTTTTTTAAGTTCCCTGCCTTTGGCGTAATGTTTATAAAGTTGATTTGCCAGGTCCCTATGATCCTTGCGGGTTCTTTGAGCACCGATACCTTTTTGCATCAGCCGTGATAAACTCGGGAGTACATCAATTGGCGGAAAAACTCCCTGTTGGTGCAGTTCACGGCTTAATACAATCTGCCCTTCAGTTATATATCCGGTAAGATCAGGAATTGGATGCGTGATGTCATCTTCTGGCATGGTGATAACCGGAATCATGGTTATGGAGCCCTTAGAACCTTTGATGCGACCGGCCCGTTCATAGAGGGAGGCAAGATCAGAGTACATATACCCCGGATAACCTCGACGACCGGGAAGTTCTTTCCTGGCATTGGATATCTCCCTCAGAGCATCACAGTAATTTGTCATATCCGTGACTAAAACAAGTATGTCCATATCTTGGTCGAAGGCCAGGTATTCAGCTACTGTCAGGGCAAATCTTGGTGCCATTAAGCGTTCCATGACAGGATCATCCGCCATGTTGATAATGGCAACAAATTCAGATTCAATGTCCTGCAGTGCTTTAAGATAGAATGAATATTCGTGGAAAGTGAGTCCCAGGGCAACAAAGATAACGGCAAACGATTTGGAGCTTTCCCGTAATTTGGCATTCTGTAAAATCTGAGCCACAAGCTCTTTTGCCGGCAGACCTGCACAGGAAAATATTGGAAGCTTCTGGCCCTTTACCAGTGTATTTAAGCCATCTATAGCGGATATCCCTGTTTCAATGAATTCCTCAGGACGAAGCCTGCAGACTGGATTAATCGGATAGCCGCGAGCAGGTCTCCATTCTGATGCCAAAAACATCGGCAGACCGTCAATTGGTTGAAAGGAACCGTTAAATATTCTGCCAAGAATACCTTTACCGAGTGGTACCTGCCTGATTGTATCAGTAAATATAATCTCCGCGTTCTCTAAATTAAAACCCCTGGTTTCTCCAAAAAGCTGGATAAGAACATTGCCCTTTGCAACTTCGAGGATTTCTCCTTCAAGCTCAATATTGTCCGGTCCAATAACTCTAACCACCTCACCAATTCTGGCTGCATGAACATTTTCAACGTGAAGCAGCTGGCCGGCTATTCTGGAGGTCGTCCTGTATTTATGCTCAGCAAGTCTCATGTTTGTTTTTCACGTTTTTTGTTTTGCTCTTTCAGGTATAATTCACTGATACTCCGGATGATATCAAGTGTTTTGCCTGGATCACAAAAAGCATCATCAGTATAAGCGTTCTGCGCCAGGAAACTATTCCGGATTTCTTCAGCCACTGTCATCACAAGTCGATCCTGCTCCTGTAATCCCTCAATACCGACAATTTCCATTATCTCTTTAAGAGATTCTTCCTTATGCATGATTTCCCGACAGCGGTTGCGCAAGTTTTGCCAGTCCTCAGAGAATTTTTCCCTGAAATAATCCTCAAGGATATTCTGGTACAGGGAATAGCTCTGCACCCAGCTTATTGCCGGGAAATGTCTGCTGTTTGCCAGGGTGGTGTCAAGCATTAAAAAAGCACCTGCGGTCCTTAAAAGGGACTGGGTAACAGGTTCGGTAAAATCTCCTCCCGGAGGAGAGACTGACAGAATCATACTGAGAGAACCAATATCTCCTGACATGGTTTCCACGATTCCTGCACGTTCTACAAACGATGAAAGGCGAGATGCAAGATAGGTGGGATATCCTTCCTCACCTGGCATCTCTTCCAGAGAGGAAGATATTTCGCGCAGCGCTTCAGCCCATCGTGATATGGAATCAGCCAGAAGCAGGACATGAAACCCAAGGTCTCGATAATATTCACCGAGGGTAACAGCCGTATAAATGGATGCTTCCCGTGCAGCAACAGGCATATTGGAAGTATTGACAACGAGAACAGTTCTTTCCATTAAAGGACAGTTGTTGCGTGGATCTTCCAGTTCGAGGAACTCTTCGATCAGTTCAGACATTTCATTGCCCCGTTCCCCGCATCCTGCATAAATAACAATATCCACATCAGCATGCTTGGCGATCGTCTGTTCAAGGATAGTCTTACCTGTTCCAAATCCCCCCGGTATGATAGAAGTTCCTCCCCGTGCCAGAGGAAAAAGGAAATCTATGATGCGTTGTCCGGTTATGACCGGTTCTTGAGGGCTGATCTTTTTTTTGTAAGGTCGTGGAATCCGCA
>Ga0224507_10000415_pt1 | contig 16781 bp, 12 predicted proteins | sample SF_Jan12_sed_USG_3_FD_170159 | JGI IMG/M metagenome (GOLD analysis project Ga0224507, IMG submission 170159) | Sediment microbial communities from San Francisco Bay, California, United States - SF_Jan12_sed_USGS_13 | ecosystem: Environmental > Aquatic > Marine > Sediment | place: USA... | reverse complement strand
TTGTCTCGCTTGTTATTCTCCCACAGGGCTAGTCTGTCCATATCCTGAAAGACCTCCAGGATTACAGAATCTTCAAGCTCCTTTTGGTCATATTGAAAAACCAGACCAATTTCTTTGTAGAACTCCTTGTCAACCGTAGTTGAATAGTAAAAAACCATGGCAACGTTTTTAGCTTTAAATCGTTCAATCACCTGTTTTATTAAAGCTTCCTCCCCTGGTTCGGGAGGCAACCGCTTCTGAAGGGTTTCTATCAGCAGCTGGGTGTTGCTGAGTTCTTCCCTAAAAGCAGGGAGGTCATCGCGAACCATATCAATTTTGGCCAGATCTCTTTGCAGGCTATACGTCCTGGCATTGAGGAGATTTGCCTCCTCGTCCGCCTGCAACCACTGGTAAAATAGAGCAGAGACAGTAATCAACAGAACAATTGTTAAAGGAAGGTATTTCTTCAAAGTTGTTTCCTGCTTCTATTTTCAGCCATACTTTTCCATGGGACTTATTACGGCCGTATTTCCATTATTTATCTGTTGCTCTTATCATGTCGGACAAAAACTGAACCTTGGTGTTCCAATCGGAAGCCACATAGCTATCAAATGCACTGGCAATGAACTGCTTGCCACGCGGATTGTACACCATGTCGATTCCTTTGTGCCTTGCATGTTGTATTTTTTCATTAAGAGCTGACAATTCCTGCTCCAATTGATCAGGAGTAGCTTTGGCGGCGCGTTTCAGGGCGGCAAATATTGGATATGCTTTGTTCAACGTAGCATTACTCTTTAAGAAATACCTTTCTCCAAGGGTCATTTTCTTTTGGCTGAACGGCCAACGGTTATGATTCAGGATCCAGGAGAGTTGCTGCAGGTATCCATCGAAAACAAGGTCCAGGGATTTTTCATCTTCGGTCAATGGAGCTGGAGCATTGCCTAAGTCAGGTAGTTCAATATTTGCGGGAAATGAGGAGATCATCTCATTAAGCAGGGTATAGTTTCCTCTTAGCGAAATCATGGAAAATGTTTTTCCGACAATATCTGCGGATCCCCCAAGAAACCTTCTCCAGAGTTGGATATCGGCAACCATCATTTCAACCGCCTTTTGTTGTTTTCCGTTATTGAAGAGGTAGGCAGCCTCGGCTGCGGATAGAGCATGAGCGGAATAGATGGCGGAAGAAAGATCCGCCGGTGATTTCCAGGGATTTAACCGCATTAAATCCCTGTATTCGGAGTAGGAACCGAGTTGGGCATATCTTTCCAGTATTAGGCGGTTGTTTTTGACCAGCTGTTTGTGTTTCTCCCCGTTCCGCTCATAGAAAGCTAGGCAATTAGATTCCTCTGACTTGCATTGGGGGATATCTGAGTGTTTAACAAATGAAAGCGATGCTTGTTTGCTTTCATTGTTATCGGGATACCCTTCTTGCACTGATGTATAATGTTGCTCATGAATTCGCTTGCCCTCTTTGGCAATATCTACGTTTTCAGGCGATACGAACCCGAGCACCGCAAAATACGCATTGTTCGCGCCCGCTTTACCACCCAGCTGAGCCAGTTCATCCACTGCGGAGGTAATCTCCTTTACTTCGGGTCGTAGTGCACGATCCGGAGCATTTATTGCGCAAACTGCAGCAATGCAGACGATAAGAGTAATTGTGACTGTTTTTATTATCCCCATCCGATCCCTCTTTTATTTTTTCTATGTGCCTTAAAATATAATTACAAATACCTAATTTACATCCAACAGGAAACAGTATCAAGTTGGGACTTGGCTATGATGTGGTCACCTGTGGCCAATACTCTCAAATAACCCAAAAAATTTAATTTTTCAAAAATCATTAAGTTATATTTTAGGTTACTATTAAAATTAAGGCCAGAGGCTCTGAGTGGGTCGCTGTTGACTTAAGGTTTTCAAGGGAATTTCTTGGTTCAGCTGGGCACCCCTTGTGGGTGTCCGTTGGCAGTATAACCCGCAGTTTGCCTTAAGTTAACAACATTGCCCCTGGTGGGTGCCCGTACGAGCCTAAAGAATTCCGAACCTCTAAGTCACTACCATCGTGAAGAAAGGATTTTCAAAATGACAATATAGAAGGCGAAAACGCCTATTTTTGGAGTTTTGGTGTAAGGTTATAAATACTTAGCGTGGATCGGCCCCCTTTAGGCTTCAGCTTCAGCCGATTCCTTCAACTTCCCTTCAACTAAAAAATAATTAATATGCCAAAGAAAGGTTTTATCCCTAATAAATTGAGACCATGGCTAGAAGCAAGAAAAAAATATCACTTATCCCATGCCCAGATTCAAATGGCACGTGCATTGGGTTTGAATCCAAAAAAGTTTGGAGGGCTGGCAAATCATAAACAAGAGAGGTGGAAGTTACCATTACCTGAGTATATAGAGCATCTGTATCATAAGCAATTTGGTAAACAACTTCCAGATGATATTCGACCATTAGAGGTAATAGATGCTGAAAAAAGAAAACGAAAAGCTCTCAAGAAAGAGAAAATAACAAATGATGAAATAATAAAAGAACGTTAAAAAATATCGTAACCGTTCACCGGGTTGAAAAGAAAAGTTCCGTAACATCAGTCTCGTAAGTGTTTGCCTGTGCTGATGATGTATACAAGCAGTCCGGTGAATTATAGTTAACCCTATGTGGATCCGGCCTGATCGCGCGTAGACGTAGTGCTGGTGAACGCTTACAAAATATCAAAGTTTTTTATGTTTTAAAGAAATATATAGGTATGTTGAGCCCGCTTTAATCAATAGTGCTATCTTGCAGTATCGACCGGGCGGGTAATGATTTTCCACCCGGTCGGAATATACTGTGACCTAATAATAATCACTTACCGTGAAGGTATGGATAACCGAGGTTGTGGGTAGATCATTGCCAGCCAAGTCTCTGAACCCGGTGAGGATGGTGCGGAGCTCCTTGAGTTCGTTACAGTAGCCTTCATTTGAACTGTCCCATGCTACTCGATAGGTCCTTGAATCATTCCATCCTGAACTGTCCAGGGTCCATCCGGTGGGGACTGTTTCTACGACACCATAGGAGGTATTCATCGCTTCGCTAAACGAATATTCAATGGAGTCAGGAAAGCAGCTAACCGAATTTTTTCCACCTACTATGGTAACAGTTGGAGGCGTGGTGTCGCCGTCATCGCTTGGTGTATCACCACTATCAACAGGTGGGGTATAGGTGTTGTCATCTTTGTCTTCATCCGAGCTGGATAGGGCGTAATATGCACCGCCACCTAGAAGAGCTAATCCTATTCCTGTACTGACAATATGAGAACTTTCTTGTCTGGTAGAAGTGGTGACAAGAACGGCGATTAGCTTTTTTTGTTCCAACTCTTCGATGGCTTCACGGGCAATATTTAAGTGAGGGTCGTTGAACAATGCTTCATGGTACATTTTAGCAGCCTGTTCATATTTACTTTGATCTGAAAGCTCTATTCCTTTGAATAGAGCTAGTAAAGCTGTAAAGTTGAGAGAAAGGGGTTTTTCCAGCTCTTTTTTCTCCGCCGGAGTTAGTAGGATATTCATCTCACTTATTATATTGAAAAGAATTTCTTTTTCTACTCGAAATAACTCTTCTAAAGCTCCCATGGCATCTGCTTGCTGGGAAATGTTTTGGGAGACCATTTCCATAATGCCAGGGGTTACACGAATATTTTTGGCAGCAGCTTGAAAGATGTCACCGCTGGTTGCGAATGATGCGCCTAAAAGCCCCCCTAATTTGCTTATCGTTGTAGGATCGGCAAGGCCTGAGACCCCGAGTTCCATTTCATCGAGTAAGGCTTGCAGTCGAATTCGTTCCACAATTCTAATTTTTTCCACTTTAGCAAGATCGGTTATTAGCATAACTGTTAAACCCTTTTGTAAGGGATTAAGTTCGCTATTTCCGGTACGGTTTCGGTAATAGAGTACTGCCAAGGTGTTAGGTTCACCAGGTACGGTGAGCTCTTTCTCTTGTTCGGTTAGCTTTACAACGTCTTTAGCCCATGACCTGGCTGAATCAGTAATCACCATACCGGCCATTGCTAGAGAACTTGCATGGAGCCATATGGCTAAAATGGCGATGAGTTTAAATGTAAGCGAATGTTTCATGCATCTCTCCGGCTTGGTAGATAAATAGTTCTTTGGATAAGGTTATAGTTAACTGGTCAAGATTATATCGAATAAATAAAAAAATATTTTCGTGCTAACCATCAATATTATTAACAAAGAGATGTGTTTGGTTAGCTCCAAAATAATGAGCTGAATGTTTTTTCCTGATCACAGGGTTTGTAACTAGCCGATTTAATACACCGCGAGGCACCTGTGACCACATACTAATTTTCTCGTAAACGGCTACGCTTAAGTTATTATAGGTCGTGATGGCTCTAAGATCAATTGATTATCCTAAGCCATTAAGGGCCTGGAAATAAATAACGCATCGTTTTCGCATCTCTGCTTCAGGCCATATTTAGTCGCTCCTCAATCACCAAATTCTCAAATTAGTCCTGCTAGTTTTGCCGTTTGTTTCAATCGGATCGACTAAATCTGACCTAAATTAGGGTGAGAATTCCAATGATTGATTTATTTCCTCTCCCTAAGTCTTAAGTGTGGCCGGTTTTACCAGGTTTCCTTATGAACATATTCCCCATTGAATCTAGTGCGCGGTTCGGGACGGTCGGTGGGCCAGCCTACGGCGATGCCGCACATGGGGATGATATTGTTCGGAAGGGAAAATAGCTCCCGGATGTCATTCATCCTCTCTTGGCGCGGATGCACTCCGAGCCAGCATGTGCCAAGGCCCAATGTATTAGCGGCTAATAATATATTTTCCACGGCCGCGCTCAAATCCTGGAGCATGTATGATTCCTGTTGATCATGGGCGTTGTTAATGTCGCCGCAGACCACCAGGGCTGCAGTGGCTTGTAGTAACATTTTGCCGTGGGGTAATACGGCAGCGAGTTTATCAATGTTTTCTCGTTTGCGAATAACGATAAATCTCCAGGGATCTTTGGCCACCGCAGATGGTGCGGCCATGGCAGCTTCTAGGAGATCATGCAACATTTCCTCGGATACTTCCTTGTCTTGATATTTCCTCACGCTTCTTCTTGAAAAGATATAATTTAATGTGTTGTTCATATTTTTCCTCTTCGATGGTTTCATTTGAAAATGGAAAGAGCTATGATTTTATCAAAAAGTATCATGATATGTAAAGGGGTAGCGTTCGTCGGACGAATAGGATCATGATTTTAATACAATATGGTACGATAGGATAACTGTTTATGCATGTTGACCGGATAAAAGAAAAGCTTCGCGGCATAGTGGAAGGGGTAACCTACCATAATAAGGATAACGGTTGGTCTATTTTGCGGGTGAAGCCCCATGGTTTACAGGGTGAGATCGTTAAAGTGGTTGTTCATCAAGTTGCCGTTTTTGCAGGGGCAACCATGGAATTTATCGGGGCCTGGAGTGTGCATCCGAAATATGGGCGACAATTTAAATCGGAAACCGCTACTGAGTTGCGTCCTGCCACCGCAGGGGCGCTGGAAAAATATTTGGGTTCTGGTCTCATTAAAGGGGTGGGGCCAAAAACTGCCAAAAGAATAGTTAAACATTTTGGCAAAGATACTCTTGAGGTGTTTGAGCATCAGATGGAGAGGTTGGTAGAGGTCCCTGGGATAGCTAATAAAAAGTTATCTACCATCCAAGAGGCTTGGATAGAGCATCGAGCGGTGCGGGACGTGATGATGTTTCTACAATCCCATGGGATTTCAACACTCTTTGCAGTACGAATATATAAGCAGTATGGGGATAAGGCCATCGAGATGGTACGAGAAAATCCTTACCGCCTGGCTGCTGATTTTTATGGGATCGGCTTTTTCTCAGCTGATAAGGTGGCCCTTTCCATTGGTTTTGCCCCCAATAGTCCGTTGCGGATACAGGCGGCTATTCGTCATGTGTTAGCCGCTGGTCGAGACCAAGGTCATTGTTATCTCACCGCGATTCAAGTGGATAAACAGGTAGAATTACTCTTAGGGAAAGAGCAGCTCGGAGATATTGCAACCCATCTGGTGGAAATGGAGCGCGATAATATGCTCAGGGTAAGGCATTTGGCAGTTGAAGGCCCGGAAGAAAAGGTTTTGGCCTGTTATTATTCCAAAAGTCTCTATTATGATGAAGAGTATGTTGGGAAACGTATTGCGACGATGACCGGTGGGGTACGGGTTGATGGTGCGAGAATGGGAGCGTGGTTGAAGCGCTATGAACAGTCCACCGGAACTGAACTTAGTGACGAGCAGACCTCAGCTGTTTTAAAGATTCCCAGTTGTAGATTCTCAATCCTCACCGGTGGGCCGGGATGTGGTAAAACAACCACCACCAAGGCATTGACAGCATTGCTCGGTGCTATGGGACATAGGGTCGCCTTGGGAGCACCCACCGGTAGAGCCGCCCAGAGAATGGGTGAGGTTGTGGGCTCGGAGGCCAAAACCATTCATAGGTTACTCGAGTATCAGGGGGGTGGTTTTAAGAGGGGAGAGGATCTGCCACTGGAGGCGGATTATCTTATTATTGACGAGTGCTCCATGTTGGATATTAGTCTTACGGCATCTTTGCTCAAAGCGGTATCTGGAAAATGCAGTGTTCTATTTATTGGGGATCCTGATCAGCTGCCGTCTGTCGGGGCGGGAAATGTTTTGCATGATATCATCAATTCAGGGGTGGTGGATTGTTTTGCACTCACTAAGATATTTCGGCAGGCTAATGAGTCTCAGATCATTCGTTTTGCTCATGAGATAAACCGTGGGGTTATTCCCCAGATTCCATCACCGTTCAAGAGCCCTTCCGTTTGGCGTGAAAGTGATTGTTTGTTCATTGATAGTGATGAGGCGACCCAAGAACAGTTACGTTTTATAAAGAAAGTAAAACTTCATTTCCGTACCTTGGAGGAGAGGGAGACTGAATCCGGTCGATCATCGTTGTATGAAGATGTGGTAGAGGAAAAGGAATATGAATGTAGTCCTCATGTGCCGGATCGATTCGATTTTGTGGATATGGGAGTCTTGCGTACTGCAGATTCAGCTGCGGAAGAGTTGATCGCCGTGCAGAAGAAGGTGCATCCATGGTCGTCGCTCTATTATAATCTGACCGCAGTGGATGTGGTGCGGGAACTTTATTGCAATTGGGTTCCTAAGTATTTGGGTAAAGATTGTGAAATCCAAATTTTATCCCCAATGGTACGGGGGAGCTTGGGGGCGTCAAAGCTTAACGAAATGTTACAGCAACATGTTAACCCAGCCAGAGCTGGCAAGGGTGAATTGCAGGTGGGGGAGAAAATTTTCCGGCGGGGTGATCGGGTTATTCACCGGCGCAATAATTATGATTTGGGGGTGTATAACGGTGATATCGGGGTAATAGAAGATGTTGATAATGAAGAGCTGTCCTTGGTGGTTTCATTTCTACCGGATTATCGGCAAGTAAATTATAAGCGGGAAGACATCTCGGAATTGGATATCGCCTATGCCATTACCATTCATAAATCCCAGGGTAGTGAATTTGACGTGGTAATCGTGCCGGTTCTCACTCAACATTTTCGGATGTTATACCGTAACCTTATCTATACCGGTTTAACCAGGGCCAAAAAGTTAACAGTTTTTGTGGGGACCAGACGGGCTTTATCCATGGCAGTACGTAATTTGGATACGAGTAAGCGGCAAAGTGCTTTGTTACAGCTCCTGCAGGAAAATAGTCGATGATGTGGTAGGTGCTTAGCAGCGCTAGGGTGGAAAAGATGGGAAGTGGCTACCGCATGAAGATGAGGCGATTGTGACCACATACTAAAAAAAAAAGGGCTTCGGGTCAATGACCCGAAGCCCTTTTAGCTTTTAACGGCTAACCAACAACTTTACGGTTGCGGGGTTTTCATCCGTCCCTGAACATTATGGGCGCTGCCATGACATTCGGCGCAATTTTCAAAGCGCTTATGAATGGATTCACCGTGAGGTGCTTGATGGCATTTTTGACATTCCGGTACCTTACCATGTTCATCATGGCAGAAGGAACAATTTTTGGATGCATGCCGGGTTCCGCTGGCAACTAAAGCGTCATATTGTTCTTCATGGCATGGAGCACAGTAATTTTGCGGCTCCTCGCCGTTGAAAATGATATTCAGCGGTTGATGGGGGTTGGCATGACAATGGAGACAATCCGTAACGGTTTGTTCCGGCAGATGCCCTTCATGACATTTGAAACATGAGGGGATTTTACCGTGTTTGTCATGGCATGAGGAACAGGTCACCTCGGTATTGTGCTTGGAGTCGGCCTCGCGGATTTCTTTGAGCACTCTTTTGTGAGATGGGTTCTTGTGACATGGAGCACAATATTCCTGTGGTTCACTTTCGCTGAAAGTAATATTTAACGGATTGTGAACCGGATGACAGCTGAGGCAGGTGTCGGATTTTACGCCTGTCAAGTGAAAGGGCTCTCCGCCGTCTTCACTATGACAATCCATACAGCTAGGAATGTAACCGTGACTGGTGTGACACGTGGTACAATCCAATTCAGAGTGTTTGCTTTGATAGGTTGTTAATTGCTGCGGCGGTCCTTGATGACAACGAACACACATATCGGAGGTGATGTCCGGGATGTTCAAGGGGCTGTGAGCATTGGAGTGGCAATTAGAACAGGTGTTGGTTGCAGGATCGTCACCATGGGGGGTAGCGTGACAGGTCTGGCATTTGGGTACGGCGTCAGCATATTCCACCTTGCCTGGGGCTAAGGTATGATATTTACTGTGACAAAACGTACAAGGCAATTGATGCCTGTTTCCCTGTTCCTTGAGTAAAGTAAATACTCCGGTATGGCACTGCGCGCATTTTTCCATGGACAATGGTTCGACTTCTTTGTCGAAAAGTGCTGGACGCGCCGGCACCTCTTTGACATGGTCGGTTAGGTGAACCGTGCCGGTTCTAGCCATGACCGAGGTGCTTAAGCACATCAGAGCTATGGCGCAGGTTAAGGCAGCAGTCATTAAGATCATTCGATCTTTATACCCTGCTCTTCTCACAACTTCCTTCATTCGTATATCCTCCTATGTTTCGGTGATCTATTTCGTCATTATTTAGATGGTAAGATCATGTGGGTCAACGTGACATTTTAAGCAATCAGGGAATTTGGACAATAGTGATTCGTCATGAATGGAAGCATGACAATCGGTGCATTTGGGCACGGTGGGATGCTTGTCTTTATGACAAAATGCACAGTTGAATTGTCCGTGCTTGCTTGGGTTGTTAGTCAGATTCTCGTAAACTTCAGTATGACAGAAGCCACAAAGCTTGGAAGGAGTATCAGCTGCGTAGGTGATATTCAATGGGCTATGCGGTTTATGACATTTTAAACAGTCTTCATATACTTGAGACTCATCATGTCCTTCGTGACAGGTGAAACATTTGTTAATCGCTTTATGACGAGCGGGATGACACATGGTGCAGTTTTGCTGGGTGTGCATGCTTGGGAATGTTTTTAATTCCTCACCCTTTTCACCGTGACAAGTCAAGCAAACGGTAACGGACTCTTCGGAGTCAGCGATGGTTATATTAAGAGGGGTGTGCGGGTTTTTATGGCACTCTAAACAGTTGGGTACGCCAAAATGATCGCGTTCATCGGCATCGTGACATTTGGAACATTCGGGAATGGTATCTTCTCCCGAGGGAAGATGCTCTTCGTGACAGTCACGGCAGCTAACTTCTGTTTTATGTCGACCTCCATCAGACTTGATGGCGGCTGGTTGGTCTTTGTGACATTTAATACAATCGGTGCTGAGTAGCTCGATGTTTTGTTTGGCAACCGAAGTGGCAACAACTGCAGCGTTTTTGGATGACGCTTTAGTTGATGTAGTACTTTGCTCACCGGTGGTATTCTGCACACAACCTGAAATAGTAATAGTGGCGATTGCGGTCACTAGAGCCGTATAAAGGATTCCAGACCAACTGAGATGACGTTTTAGCATAATTTCCCCCCTCGTTATCATAACTCAATTAATATCACGTAGTATCATTTGAAACACTGCGTATGTAATTTAACAATTTAAAGTAAGTCTTGACGTTAGGAGCTCGAAAGAAACAAATTAAATAAATTTATAAAGCTTTATTTGTTTTTTTTGTTGGGCAAACAGTTGCATCTCCCAGCTACGCCCTGGTGGTTGCGCCTAAAAAAAGAAAAAAAAGCAACGTGATTTTAATTATTTTATTTTCTTCCAGATTCCTTATTGAAAAGACTACACACTCTTCCTTATCATAATCTTTAAACTTTAATTTCATAACACACTAACGACCCACTATCAAGTAGTGAAAAATATACTTTATTTTTTTTAGTGGACTTGTCATTTTTCCTGAGAATATTTCAATTGTTTAGCTAGGTTATATGCCGAGGAAGAAGGAGGGATACATAAAGGTCATTATTCTAACATATTTGAATGTTAGGTGATTGTGTGCTGTGTTATGGCTTTAAGGTAATATATATTGTAGGTGGGAGTGCACAATAATTTTATTGGATGAGGTTTTGGTTTCCCAGGATACTTTACTATCCTAAAGTAAACTAAAATGAGATTTGGAGTGGGGTGCAAAATTATAATGGGTGAAAAGGTGTACTGATCGGTATATCTTGGGCCCCATTAATCTTTGTACTGATGAATGGAGTTGTTTTGTTAAAATAATCACATATTGAATTGTAAATGTTGAAAATACGTAATCTAGTCATTGACCCTCCCTTGCTGCTGGCCCCCATGGCCGGTTTGACCCATTCCGCTTTTAGAACGGTTTTACTCTCTTTTGGAGGGGTAGGTTTGTTATCCACTGAAATGCTGTCAGCCCGTAGATTACCGGCTGAAAATAAATTTATTTCTCCCTATCTTGTTAGAACTTCGTTGGAAAATCCCCTTTCTTATCAGCTGTTGGTCACAGCTACAAAGGAAGTTGGACCTGCTGTGAAGAAGCTTCATAGTCTAGAGGCTAATGCGATTGATCTTAATCTTGGTTGTCCAGCACCGAGAATTAGGAAGGCAGGAGGAGGGTGTCTTCTAATGGGTAGGCCTGAAGAGGTGCGCGCAATAGTAAGTGAGACCCGTAGGCTTACTTCATTGCCATTGAGTGCTAAGATTAGGCTTGGAGAAGAGTTTAATGAAGCACAGTTACGTGATTTTTGTTTGATGTTGGAAGGGGAAGGAATTGATATGGTGACCGTACATGCTCGTCTACGTAAGGAACAGTTTTGCAGAAAACCCCATTATCATTGGGTTGCAAAAGTTAAACAATGGCTGTCTGTGCCGGTGATTGCCAATGGGTCTGTATTTGGAGTAGATGATGCTCGACGTTGTCTTGAAATATCAGGGGCTGATGGGATTATGATTGGACGGGGCGCGGTGAGTGCTCCATGGATATTTAGGGATATTGCGCAGGAATTGTATGGTTTCAGGGGGCAGAGTAATCACCTCGATTTACCAGCAATTTTTTATCAATTTGCAACAAATTTGGAAGAACGGTTTAGGCCGGAACGTAGGCTTGGGCGTCTTAAAGAATTTACCCATTATTTTAAGGATAATTATTTATTCGGTCATAGGTTGGCTATGGCAGTACAGTCGAGCAGTAATGTAGAAGAGGCAATTAGTTCGGCTGTCGCTTTTTTTGAACGAAATGAGCCTCAAGGATTGACTGGCATGCAGGCTGAAGCTTAAGGCCTCAGAAAATAAGAAATATTATAAAATTGTAGAGTACGTTTATCTGTCCAGGGTTTCAAATCATATTCTTTGTCGAGGCAACAGGTAGATGACGATCCTATTGCTTTGTTGCTTTTTTTTGAAGCCGACTAAAAAAATGAGGTTATAGAAATACAGGATATTTATTATCGTAACGCAGGGTTAAAATAGCCGAAACGGAGCTTGGGATATAGGTTGCGCAGTTTATTTAACCAGGTTTTGATACCCATTGGATCTTTATCGGGATTGTGTTTGAGGCAACGTAGATAATAAAGAGGATCCATATTTAGATTACGTAATTGGATTAAATCTGGATTACAGGTTTCAATGAGTTTGCATAGGGCGGAAAACTCGTCTGGGTCGTCGGTAAAACCTGGGAGAATAAAATAATTAAGTGAAACATGTTTGCCATGTTTTTTCATGATGCGGGCCGATTGCTTCACATCATTAAGGTCAAACCCTCTGGGTTGGTAATACCTGTTATGAAACTCAAGTTGGGCACTGTTTATGGAAATTCTGATAGAATCGAGACCATTTCGGGCAAGTTTTTCAACGGCAAGAGGCAAGCTCCCATTAGTGTTGAGATTAATGGTACCTTTGGAGGTCTTGGCGCGAATGTGTTTAATGGCAGTTTCGATGGTGGATTCCTGGAGAAGTGGTTCTCCTTCACAACCTTGACCGAAACTGACAATAGGTCGTTCGGCATTTTCAAGATGAGGGATGGCTATTTCTGCGATTTCAGAAGGTTTGGGGACGAATTGGATTCTGTCTTGGGTAGAGGGGCAGCACCCTGATGGTTGTAAGGAGATGCAGCCGATACAAGCGGCATTACAAATAGGGGAAGTTGGTAATGGAGCTTCCCATCTGCCCAAAAAATAGTTACGTGCCGCAGGGCATCTATAAGTGAGGCAACATTTGCCCAGGCTTTGAATAAGACGGTTATTAGGGTGGGCCTTTAAACTTTTAAGAGTCTTTTTTCTGATTATCTGTTCGTTGAAATTTTCGATATCCTGACGTTGATCAGAGTCGCTTCGAAAAGCGGTGACCCAGAATTTACCTTTATACCATCCCACTGCAGTGTAGGCAAAAAGGGGTAATATTTTTGTTTTCCCTTCAATTTTATGATAGGCAGTTGAGTAGATGGAGGTGTAAGCAGGTGCCATAAAGGCAGCTACTGCGAAAGCACCGTCGCCGGATTCGTAGGGGTTGCTTTCTAGAATGGCGGGTTCATCGGTATCAGCTTCAATGCCTATAGGTAGCCGGTGGGGTAGGACAAAAAGATCACTGCCTTCCGGTAGCTCAATTAAATCATCGGGTGAGGGTGAAATAATAGCACCTCCGGAGCTGCCTGCCATGCGCAAACCACCATAATCTATTATTTCACCCTTGCCGTTGGCGAACACCAGGGAGGGGACCTCTTTAGGATGGAGCGTCGACATGGTCTCTCCTTGGTGTAGCGGGGTTAGGATGGTTTAATATTTGAAATGACGGAGTCAACCACTTTGTATACATCAAGGTCATCTCCATAAATATCTTGAATTTTAGGATGATCTAACAGGTCTTCAATGATGTATTGGGTTAGGTAGAGACTGATCAGATTTGCATTACTGGTTATGGTACGAATCGGAGCTACTTTAAAGCGCATATCGAATTCATCAATATTAATTAATCCTGAGAGTTGCTTTTCAAATAATTCTTTGATTGCGCGATCCGAAGTGGTCTCTAAAATTTTGTTGTCGAGAAGTTTTTGAACTAGCTTTACTGACAGATCTGCGGCGTTGTCTCTGGATTTGGTAAGTATGAAACGTAGTTCTTTTTCTCGTTTTCTGTCTATGGCGTCAATGGTTTTATTTGTTTTGCTGTTTGGACTGATAAAGGCTCGTGCCATGATTTTCTCTCCTTATGCGGATGGACCCGCTAAACTTCACTATGTCTTTATAATTTAAATGTATCTTTGTGCTGATGTAGTGGTCGGTATATACCTGAAGGCAGGACCGGATAGTTTGGCCGAAAAGGCAGATTTTTTATAGTTATTTCATAGAAAAAAAGCCATTTTACTTGTTTTAATGTTCCAAGTAATACAGGAAATTTCAAGAATGGGAAACATTTTTCGGCACTCCCGGTTCGAGAAAATCTATAGGGTGGATAACGTATTTTCAGGTTTGGTTTTAGTTGCCATTAATATCACTCTGATAGAGACTACTGAAATATTCTATTCGTTCCGCAAGATTTTGGTCCAAATCATGTTTGTATTTCAGAATATATTCTGCGGCCATTCTGTGGGTATTAAAAATGGGTAAATTGAGTTGCAAATTTTTGAGTGCTTTATCCATGTAGGTTTCTGGGTGTTCATAAAAGCTTTGTAGCATACTTGGAAGAAGCTTATAAAAAGCATGGGAATCCTCAGCATAATAAAGGCTATCCGCATCTTCGCTTAAGTTTGCCTCCTCAACAGGTCCTTCATAACCGAACTTCCAGCCCGTGGCCCCGTCGTGGTACCCTTCTTCCCACCAGCCGTCCATAACACTGACATTGGGAACCCCATTGATGGCGGCTTTCATGCCGCTGGTACCACTGGCTTCCAACGGTCTTTTGGGGCTATTGAGCCAGGCATGGACACCGGCTACCATCATCTTTGCCATTTTCATGTCGTAATTGGGAATGAAAATAAGCTTGGCTAACCCTTTGCTTAGGGTATAGAGTTCCTGTTGGTTGTCCAAAATTAGTTTTAGTACCGATTGGCCTGGCTCATCCTGGGGATGGGCTTTTCCGGCAAAGACGAAATTGACCCGCCAACCTCCTTTTACTAAGATGGAGGCGAGGTAGGGGATATCGTCAAAAATGAGATCGGCTCGTTTGTAGGTGGAGAAGCGTCTGGCAAAGCCGATGGTGAAAACGCCTGGTTCTAGACGTCCCTCCTCAATGAGGTGAGAGAGATAGTTTGGTGGATCAATCCAGGTTTCCATCATCTGGTTACGGTGCTCAATGAGCATATTATTGATATACTCGATGAGGAATTGGTTATCTAATTGCCAGGCACGGGAAAGATCGTGACGAAATGATTCGGAGTTAAAAAGTTTTTCTGTTGCAAAGCAACCAGGGTCGTTTCTCCAGTTTTTAAGTATTTGATGTGAATCAAATATTTTAGCACGTTGATCACTGATCCAGGTAAGGTGGTGAACTCCATTGGTAATGGCTGTAATTTTATCGGCATATTTTGGAAATTGTCGACGAGTTACATTACGGTGCAAGCGGCTGACTGCATTGACTGCACGATTGATCCGCATAGCCAGAGCAGTGAAATTATATTCATGAGGTGAGTCTTGATCATCGGCAAGCAGGTTGAGCATACGTTGACATGTATCTTGACTGATTTCGGCGTAAAGATCTCTGGTGAAACGGTCATGTCCTGCTTTAACCGGAGTGTGAATGGTATAAACTACCTTTTGTGAGACCTTGCTAACAGCTTCCATTATGTCTTTGTCGGACATGGTTTGACGGTAATCCGGCCCTAACTTTTCGGTAAGCTCGGTAAGGATCATGTTTAATGTGGCGGTAACGCCATGTTGTTCATTGAGGTGAATAGTTCTGGCTGAAAGACCAAGTGCTTCCATAAGTGGCATTACCCCGGAACCTAACATACGACGTTGAATAGCTTTGAGCATTGGTGATTTAGAATTATAGAGTCGTTGGGCCGCATCTTTAATTAATGGGGGAGATGACTCAAGATCATAATCAAGTAAAAATTCTGGTACGAAATAATCTAAATTTTCATTTAACTCTAGTTTCATCCAAACTTGAGCCCGGATAGTAGATGGAGTGCCGTTGTTATTGGGAAAGGGTATATCGATTTCCAGTGGCTTTTCTGGAGAGTCTGGTTCGTGGAGCAGGTAGAGCGTAGGCGTGTCGTGGGGACTCCAGTGGGTGGCTTGGTCTATTTGGCCAACATGAGAGTCAACAATCTGGGAAAAATATCCTTCCCGGTAGAGTATGCTAATGGCGGCAGCTGGAAAGTGAAGATCTGCGAAACTTTTGAGGGTGTCGCCTGCAAGAACTCCGAGTCCGCCGCTGTAATTAGGGATTTTGCGGGGTCCGAAAAGAAATTTGTCTATATGATTTTGTAGTTCTTGGTCGTTGACATTGGTAATTTCGTTTTTGAGGAGATGATTTTGTAAAGGATGAAAAACATCGGGATCGGCGCCAATCTCCATGGAAATGTATATCGCCGAGTTGCCGTTTTTTTCGCATAGACTTGACCATACTTGATCAAATATATGTTGAGGGACTCCGAAAAATGTACCGAATTGCGTTTTAGCAATTAACTTGGAGGAAGATATTGTATCGTTTGTTTTCACTTTATATTGTATTGCTATGGTTGATGGAAGGAGAGGAACGTAGAAGAAATAATTTGTACCTGGTCAAAAGATTTGTAACAACCTGATTTAATACACCGCGAGGTAGTAAGTGAATATAGGTATTTCAAATTTCTGCAGTTGCCGCTGCTCGCTATAGTCTATTTAAGCGTCTATTGCCTTTCCTTATAAATGGTGGAAAAGTTACTTTTATTTTTAGGTAGTTATCCTGGCGTGACATTCACTCGTTTGAGTGAAGCCATTCGCATATGGTACCATGTGGCACTTTCCAATTTGTTCTCTATATATTTATTGATGTTGATCAGTTGATGTCACCTGTTAATTATACTGGAAAAGTATAATATCATACTCTTGTAGGTATTAATACCATTGACGAGTTGAAGTGTAAAGAGGCCATTCTTTTGTTGAGAGTGAAAGGCTTCCGGTCATTGTGTAATTAAATTACATGATCACATAAACTGCTTAAGCAGTAAAATTATTTTCAATGAAAAAAAAGTTGAATTTCTTATCGGTTCTAGTAGAGTTGTTACCTTTGAAAGGTAATGATGAGGCGGCATTTCAGTGCTTGGGGTTATTTATTTGAAGGGACGTAACGTAAGGATTGATAAGAATATTAGAATTGGTCCTAGGTTTAAAAAGAGAGAGTAAAATAGAAAGGTCAATTGGGATTTTAAGGTTAGA
>Ga0224507_10000414_pt1 | contig 16786 bp, 18 predicted proteins | sample SF_Jan12_sed_USG_3_FD_170159 | JGI IMG/M metagenome (GOLD analysis project Ga0224507, IMG submission 170159) | Sediment microbial communities from San Francisco Bay, California, United States - SF_Jan12_sed_USGS_13 | ecosystem: Environmental > Aquatic > Marine > Sediment | place: USA... | reverse complement strand
CAGTGTTAGATTTTTTAAATTCATCTTCACAAAATTGGTGAAATACAGAACACTTATTTTCTTTAGCATCATTTTTTATTTTTTCCATATCTTTGTTAAGTACACCCTGTGCAGCTAAAAATGCATCATCTTTCATTTTTAATTTTTCAAATAATCTGGATTTAGCAAGTGGTATCTCTTTTAGTTTTGAATCAATCATTTGGGCTAGATCATAATAGTTGATTGAATCTTTATAATTACCAAGATGACTAAGGGAAATTGCCTTATTCATTAAAGCAGTTACATCATTTGGATCTATTAATAGAGATGTATCATAGCATACAAGAGCATCTTGATGACGGTTTAATTCATTAAGAGACAATCCCATGCTGTTCAGAGCCCAGACATCCTTTGAATTAGTTGAAAGGATTTGTTTACATAAATCTAAAACTTGTTCATATTGTTTTAAATTTTCAAGAGCATAAATCTTATTTTTTAATGCATAAGTATCTAAATTGTTTATTTTTAGAACCTTGTCACAATAAGTAATAGTCTCGTCATATTTTTTTAAATAAATCAAAGATAGTGAAATATTTTGTAGTGCAACCATGTTGCTAGGGTCTTTTTCTAGTAATTTTTTACAATAATTATACAATTCATCATATTTTTTAGCATTGAACATTCTGGTAATTATATTTGCAGGATCAAGTAAGTCAATCATTTTACAAGTTCTAAAAGTGCCTTTGCCTGTTTGAAATGAACCTCATCTATCATCTTCCCATCAACTGTGGTGGCACCTTTTCCTTTCTTAGTGGATTTATTATAGATTTTACATACTTTTTCAGCCCACAAGATTTCATTTTTATTCGGATGAAATAATTTGTGTACTACAGAAATTTGATCTGGATGTATGATACTTTTGCCCGAATATCCTAGACTTTTACCAATTTTACAATCTTTTTCCAATCCTTTTGAATCATTAAGATCTTGCCAAATTGCATCTATTACTGCCACTCCAGCTGCATGTGCATCAACAGGTATTTTTCTTCTGGAGTATTTAGCACCTTCAGAATCTTTTGTGTATTCAACTCCCAAATCATTTAACAAATCAAACACTCCAAAAACTACAGCAGAAACTCTTTTTCCAAATGATGCAATGTTAAACGTGTTAACTACTCCTTCAGATGATTCTATTGAAGGTATGATTTGAATTGGTTTTAGTTTACGTGTATTTTCTAATTCAGATAAAATCTTCTCAATCTTTTTCATTTCTCTGACATTGTTTACCTTTGGAATTACAATGCCATCAATTCCTTTTTGGACTATTTCTTTAAGATCTAGAGAAATTTTTCCTGAAGTTGGAGAATTTGTACGTACAAAAATTGAAGACTCGTAGGACTTTCTAGATTTTAATGCAGATTTTATTAGTTTTCGTGCATTGACTTTTTCATTATCTGGAACTGAATCTTCAAGATCAAAGCAAACAACGTCAGCTTGTAGTTTTTTAGCTTTTTCAAGAAACCTAGAGTTGTTGCCTGGAACAAAAATGAGGCTTCTGAAAAGCTGCGTCATTAAATGATTAGACGCCCTCTGGCTTCATTAAGATTTTGCCAAAGAGACCTTTTCCGGTTACCATCTTGGTATGTGCCTCTGCTGCTTGTTCAAATGTGTAAGTTGAATCAATTGCAGCTTTTATTTTGCCTTGACCCATCCAATACAGACCTTGGTCAAGTTCGGCTTTTGTCCCTTGAGTGGAACCCAAGATGTTAGATCCTTTAAAGAATACATGTCTTAGGTCAATTTTTGCATCATAACCTGTTGTTGCACCACATGAAACTAAAGTTCCACCATATTTGAGTAGTGTAAGCTGTTTGTTAAAGTGAGTTTGACCAATATGATCAAAGGTCAAATCGATTCCTGGTGCCTCACCTTTTGTTTTGGCTATTTCTTTTGAAATTTTAAAGACATCTTTTTGCCAATCGTCTTTTCTATGATCTACTGCATAATCTGCTCCAAGTTCTAGACATTTGTCTAGTTTGTCTGGACTTGCAGTAGCAATGACGTCACAATTGTATAACTTTGCTATTTGAATTCCAAAGCTTCCTACTCCAGAACCACCACCCATAATTAAGACAGTCTGTCCTGGAGTGATCTTTGCACGACCAACTAACATGTGCCATGATGTCAATAATGTCATGGAGGCAGCTGCTGCTTGATCATATGATAGATTGTCTGGAATTTTTGAAACGTTGACTTCTGGCAAATGTATTTGTTCGGAATAAGCTCCCCAAAGCGGTCCTGTTTGGAATCCCCATACCTGTCTCTTCACACAATCAAATTCTCTGCCGTCTGTGCATGCTTTACAAACTCTGCAGGCTAAATTAGAATGAGATACAACTCTATCCCCTACTTTGAAATTTTGTACGTCTTCACCTACTGCAATTACATCACCGGCAACATCAGAACCTGAGACATGTGGAAGTGGAACTGCTACTGGTACCCCCCTCATTCCCCAAATATCATTGTAATTTAGAGCGGATGCCTTATTGGTAAAAATTACCTCATCCGACTTAGGTTTTGGGTCATCTATATCCTGGACTTTGAGGATCTTAGCATAATTATCATCTGGTGCATATTCATTGTATACAACGGCTTTCATGTATTAATCAGATTTTAACCCATAATTATATTTTTTCTAGTTTATCGTCGATTTATCTTAAAATCTCGTTTGGGTTGCTGTATAGAGAGCAAAATTTGCTTTAATTGTTCATCATTGATCTGGCCGGGGATTTTTCCTTGAGTTGCCATTCCAATCAGATACTGTTCAACCATATCAGATAATTCAGGTTTGACCATTTTGATATTGTTTAATCTCATTCTAGCTTCAGATGTAAGAACTTGTTTTAGGATTTGTTCTTTTTGTGCTGCTAATTCATGATTAGTATTATCATGAGGCGGTTCGTTAGATTCTGGAAAACTCATTTTAAATCTAAGAATATATTTTCAAAAGAGGATTTTCAACAATTAATTCTTTAAGGATTTCTGTTGATAATCTATCAAGTTTTTGCATTCCTTGTTTAGATATGATACGTCCTTTCTTCTCAACTTTTTCTACATAACCAAGCTTTTCTAATCCTTGAATTGCATTACGGATAATTGCACCACCGGCATCTTTATGATGAGCAGCTCCATATCCAGATGGTTTGCCACCACCATAATCATTTCTTAAAGCGTTAACTCCAATCGGACCATTAAGATAAATTTTTCTCATAATTGAAGCACATCTAGTTTGCCACCATTCTCTATCTTGTGGCGGTTTATCTGCATGAGCTCCGGTTTTGACAAATGGAATCCATGAAGGTGCAGGAATGTCTTCATTCTTTAGAACTTCTGCCAGTCGTCCTATCAACACATCTGCTGGTACATCGTATACCTTTGCCATAAAGTCAAAAAATCAATAATCGTCTTATAAATCATTGAGGTATTGTGTCTAGTTTGTTAAACATATTCCAGCGTAAAATTAGCAGATCCGTGTTTTACTTTTCTTCAGGAATGACTTAATCACTTTATTTCATGTATTTATTCAGTAACTAAAGGCATTTTGCTAAATTCTATGAGTCATAGTATTAGAAATGATTTAGATGTCAATTGGGAATAGAAACGAATACACGAGAATGTGGATTCGTCCATTTCAGAGATTCTCATACAATAACGGGATTAAGTCAAAAAGTTTCAATCCATGGAAACTTGAATCCTTTATGGAATCAAATTAAGATTCACAACCAATTCCATCTTTATCTCCATCAAATCTATGAGGATCAGGTTGCAATACTGTGAATTTCTTGTAAGGAATATCTCCACAGTCTAAATCTGGTGGTGGAGAAGGAATACAAAAGTCTGGATATGAAGGATCGCAATCGCTTTGTGTTGAAGTTGATTCTATTGGAGGTGGAGGAGGCTGATATGATTCACAACCTATTCCATCATAATCTACGTCAAACCCGTGTGGGTCTGGTTGGTATACTCTAAAGTCTGTGTAAGGAATTTCATCACAATCTAAATCTGGAGGATAAGATGCAATGCATACATCTGGATAGGAAGAATCACATCTGGGAGATTCTTCATAGACTGGTTCGGGAATGTTATAGCAAAGATCATCAGACCAGATGTATGGATATCCTCTAGGACAGCCATTTTCTAAATATTCAGATACAGTGTAACACAAACCGTCCGACCAAAGATAAGGATAGTTTCTTGGGCAGTTATTGTCTAAATATTCTGGCTCATCATAACAGAAACCGTCTGACCAAAGATAAGGATGACTTGCAGGACATTCAGGTTCTGAGCTAGTTGAACACCCATGTTTTTGCGCCCAAGATTCATTTTCAAACTCATTATCTTTGCAAAAATCAGAAATCAAGTATCCATGTCCTATATCTAAAAGATCTTCATTAAGATTAAACCCATTACAATAAATCACCCCAAGTATTCTGCCATAGCTTCCTTGGGTTTGCCCATCATCTTCATCAACTGTTGCAATAGAACCAACTGAGCATATTGTTTCAATAAACTTTAGAGCTTCAATTCCGCCTGGTTCGTTTAACTCAGGAGCTGATGCCATTGCAAATCTTATTGATTGGCCATTAACTTTGATTGTATCTCCATCAATAATTTGAGTTACAGTTCCAGTAAAGCATCTGGCATTTCCTGAACACATCCAACTCTCTTGTATAATCTCAACTGTATCATCACTTGTTTCAGCATCAATCTCTAATGAGGGAGGATCAATCTGTGACGGAGTTGTTTGTCTAACTTGAATGATTCCACTATTTGCCAGATATTTGATTCCTTTAATAAAATCAGAATCAGAAATTAATCCATCTGCCCACCATTCGGCATTGGTTCTGACCCATGATGGTATTTCATCAGTAGTACTAACGGTCTTTTGTGTTATAGGAACATCAATAACTCCTTCAGAAATTAAAAACTCAATACCTGAAACAAATGTACTATCATCAATTGCCCCTTCTGCCCACCACTTTACATTATTTTTAATCCAATCTGGAATTTCATATTGAGATTGTGCAAAAATTGATGTCACAGAAATGCTAACCACGAATACAAAAATAATAGAATAAAGCAGTATTTTCTTCATATCGAATTAGGATGATACTGGAAATTAAGAATACTCTTGATTTTCACAAAAATGAACTTAAAATCTCTGGTTTAGAAATATATTTTGAATGTAGAATCCCTAGAGATTCGGCATTAGGTTAGTTCCTCAAATCCTATTTCTTCTAGGTATTCATTATTGACACTTTTTGATGACTAAGTATGCCTGGATTTGGCATAATCTAATTATTTTGTTGCAAATAATCTAGTTAGAATCTAATCCCCATACTCATATTCCTCCCACACATCATTAGACCATTCTGCCTTGTCAGATCCATACTTTTCCAAAAATTGAGCTTCTCTTTGATCTGCTTTTTTCATTGTCTCCAGCTTCTTTCCATCTAGCTGTTTTAGCTCTTCATTACTAACATATCCTCGCATCTCTGCAAACTTTCTGATTGAATATCCTATGATGTAATGATAACAAACACCCAAGCCAAGCTCCTTGAATTTCTCAAAGATAGACTTTGCAGTAGCTAGATCACATTTTGTAATGTTTATTATCTCATAGAGTAAATCGTCTTCTTCTAATTCCGATTTTTCTGCAAAGACAAGGTTTCGTGTAATGTCTATGATTTGCTGTTCATCAATTTCAGTTAATATCATTACATCAATATTTGCAGGTTCTAGTTCTGACTTCAATTTTGTTTTCTCCATAAGTTTTTTTTGTCTTCTTTGATAATCTTTTCAATATTTTTTTGACTCTTTTGAGTTACGCTGAATTTATCACCAAAGGTAAAATATCGTTCTTGTTTCTTATTATCTTTAAGATAGTTGTTAACATAACTAATTGCAATCTCGTGAGATCGTTTTGTAGATTCAGCTAGTCTAAGATGAATGTGAGATAGTTTGGAATCAATATCAAATATCATTCTCTCCACTGTTATCTTTTCTTGGATCGAAGATAACTTGGCTAGATCTTCTCGTAGTCTTGTTCTTTGAATGTCAAGTCTTTCTGTGGTTAGCAATAGAACATATTCAGGATTGAAGATATTATTGTCATTTACAATTTTAGAATACCAGTAGTTAATGTCACCATTTATGGTGTTGCGGTTTATCTTTAGGATATCTGAGATTTTTCTGGCTGAATGCCCATAATCAAAATGATACCGATATACTTCATTTCTTCGTGCTTGTTTGTCTTGTTTGGAGTACGGACCTCCTTTTTTCTCAGATTTTGGCATAGTTTGGCATAGTTGTTCCTCAAGGAATTCCTCTGAAACTTGGAAATCTAGAGACATGATGATTAAGTTGGGCCATCTATTCTAATAAGAGGCACAAAGCTGTCTGTACTTTCTAGAGTGTGATCTTGTTCTAAGATTGGACTTGCAGCATGGGCATCTAAATCCATCAACAGTAAGGAAGGTCCCACATACTTTGCAATACTTTATGCCTTTTTGATATATTCTCTGACCAATAGTAATGACAAAGTCATATTCGTTCTTGCATGTGTATCCGTCACAAGTTCTACTCATGATATAGCTCCCTTGCACAATCAAATGATGGGACATACCGGGATTGTTCTTCTCCAGCTTTTTCTTGTTCTTCTTTGATAGTTGTGTTAGGTGCAAATTTTTTTTCCCAACGCAAAGCTCTTTTTCCATTAGGAAATTTTTTCAGATAGACTTGTGTGTGTTCTTGTAAATCAGATATTGAATAATGATGAATTGGTGAATCTATGATTACTCTATCTTTGTTAAAGTGATAATAGGTAACAATCCAGTTATGAATTGGAAAAAAGAATGCGTTTCCACCAGATCTAGCTTGAAGAAGAAACACAATTTGGCTAAGATATTGAATCAGTAAATCAAAACCAGTAATAGAGTACGATATAGGATTGTAGGTGCAACCAATATGAAGTGTTAGATTTCCATTTCGTGAAACGGTTACAGTAGTTTTGAATTTAGATATTATTGGAAAGTGTCTGATTGTGATCTGAAGATTCTGCTTGTTTGGGATATGATTAGTGTTTACTAGTCTAGAGTATAGGCCTTCTGTACGTGTAGATAACTTGATGTCGTGAATATGGGGAGGTTGATGTTTTAGTTGTGATAGTATTTGTTCAAAATCATGTTTTACTTTTTTAATCGTGGTATCCTTTATCGTTTGATTTGATACATACAGTCCTTTTAATTTGAAAAAAGGAGGCCTGCTATCAATTACTTTCTCAAAGATATCACCTAGTTTACATGTGTAATATCGAAAATGTGGCTCAAATGTGCCCAAGTCAAGTCTTGAAAATAATTCTCCACGAATTGTGTTGATGTCATAGCAAGCCTTGAGAAGCTTCAGTTGCTTTGCTGTTGCGTGCCAACCTACCTATCATTTGAATACATCGTTAGAAGATCGTTAAATCTTGGATTGATTTCTAAGAAGGGTTTTGCTTTTTTATGATTTCTCAATCCTTTATCCTCATTTTCTCTTTGATTCCAGTACGAAACTCCTCACGTTCATGACAGTCATTGCAAACCCTCCATTTTGTACCTGGATTATAGGTGATTTCATAGATTGGTACGTTACTACAGCAATGATCAGTGGAGTTTGATTCTAGTTGTTTGACTTTCATAGAATTCCCCCAAGAAGTTGTAGTCGATAGATCATTTCTGAGACTCCAAGAGTTTACAAATTACATCATTGAATGAATCCCCTGCCCTTCCCAGATCCTTTAGTTTCTGAAAATTCTCTTCTGAGACTACAATGTGTTTTAGTTTTGTTAAACTCATCTCAAAGATACAAGAGAGTAACTACGTTAAGAGAAGTATTTTGAGGTGACGGTTCCGTAACCTCTGCAGATGAATATTTTTTAGGAAAAGTAAATTTCATAGTAAATAGGCAAATTTGAGGCTGTTTTGGCACTTGTTCCGATTTACTTTTACTTTACTAAAATTTACTAAAATCATTAATGAGTTTAAAAAAAGGAGTATGAGAAAAATTGACATTTAATTTCATGTCTAGTGAATTTCAGATACAAAGAGTGGGAAATATACTATTACAAAATAGTGAAGGAAAGACCTTACAAGAAATGATTCACGAACTTGAGGCATCTAAGGTATCTACAATGAAATGGTTACAATTGTTAGAAAAAGATGGTTTGATTTACAAAACACGATTGATGAAACCAGGTAAGAAAGGAAGGCCACAAAATGTTTACCATCCAACAAAAAAATTAAGAACATTATCAGATGAAAAAACATCAGATAAAGTAATCATTGAATTTTCAAAATTAAGAGGAATTTGTAGATTTAGAAAAGGAGGTTTATGTAAAGCGTTACTTCCAAAACTTCAGAATTGTGAGGCCAGTTTGTGTCCTTATCTAGTAATTTTAAAATAAATTCCTGTAAAGAAAACAAGGAAGAAATCCAAATGAGTAAATGCTACTTTTGTAATTCTACAGAAACTCTCTACCACATATTATGCAAGGATGGAATTTACATCGTATCCTTCTACATCTCATACAGCGGTGATGCCGACCAATCTATACTGTGGCGATCTTTGTCAATGACATAGAGGTATCAAGGGCGGTAACTGACAGGACGACATCTGCCAGCAATGACATCGGAAGCATATCAAAGGAGGCAGTCTTGTTTTTGACCAAGAATGATACGGTTGACATACGGGCAAAGACGGCATTAGCGGGCAATCATGATCTGACCGTGCAGAAAGCTAACTTTATCGTCAAAAAGAAAGTCTAGTGTCTGAACTTTACTGATCATATCTTTTTCTATTTCTAAAACTGACATTCGTAATGTCATCTTAACTATTCAATAACTCATGACAGGGCAATGACAAGTAAAACAATACTAGTACTAGCTATAGCTACAGCATTTGTTGCAGGAACAATGACTTCAGGATCGGATGCATTTGCAAAAGATGATGACAAAAAAGGAAATCCAATAGTTAGAGCAATTAATGCCTTAACTGAGGCTGTTCAAGGAATAGACCCCACTGTAAATATTGATCCTACACCTGTGAACGTGAATGTTGATCCTACACCAATTACAAATAACATCAATGTAGATCCTACCTCTATTGAAAATATTGTAAATGTAGAGCCAACACCCATTACAATCAACACATCTGGAAATAATGACTTGTTAAAAAATATAGAACTCACTCCCGGAGTTGTGGTACCCCAACTAGGACTTTTTGGACTTTATGTGGATGCCCCTAATGAAGTATTTTTGTTCTTTGGTGATAAATTATGTTCAATAGACCGTGATACCAATACACTTAGATCAAGTATACTGATAGTGTTTACCGAAGAAACTATTGTAGGAGACTGGAAATATCAATATTGAAGGGGGGGGTGGCGACAACTTTTCAAAAAGATGACATTCTAGTTCTTTCATTGACGAGCGGCTCTAATGTGCAAGAAGTCTTTAGACAAATCACATAACCTCTCTTTTTCTTTTTTCTAAAATTGACTATGGTACATTCGTAAAATGAACCAAATTTGTTTAAAAGAAAAACCACATGCAATCATTATGTGACATACTAATACGATGTTAGGACTGTCAGTTGCAGCACTTTTGGCAATTTCAATAGTTTCGATAACTACCTTGCCAGATGCGTTTGCCAAGAAACAGGAAACACCAGACTTTGAAGCAAAACTTCAGGGAAAATAGCAAACCGTGCCTGAAGAAAGAGGTACCGGGCATGGAAAAGCAAGCTTCTGGTTTACTGAAATTGAAGGTGAACCGGCTCTAAAATACACAATCCAAGTCTCAAAAAACCTTGCAGTGACATGGGAAGGTGAAACATCCAAAGGAAACGGTGATCCAATTACCAAAATTCACCTGCATAATCAAATTCCAGGCATAGCAGGCCCACATGTTTTAAACATATTTGGCGCCCCAAGTGAAGACGATGAGCATTTGGTTGTAGATGTAGATGCAAGAACTTTTTCAGGAATATGGGATGACGATGATCAAAACTTGTCTGCAGTAGGTAATTCCGAAAGACAGGGTGGAGATAGCGTAGCATTGAACGATTATGATTCTTTGACTGGTGCTATTCCATTAGATGAATTGTGTGCAGGAAATCTCTATGTGAACTTACATAGCGAGAATCATGGACCCGGTGCATTGAGAGGACAAATCATTCCAACATCTAATGCTTGTGGGAAATAATTTCATCCATTTTTTTTCTTTTTTCTAATTCTAATGACATTAATCTGATGTAGAATTTCATTTCCCTAATGGATGACAAGCAATGTCCAATTTGTAAAAGCAAAAACTATGATGATGTCAAGGGCTGCAATGATTGTGGTTTTGCAGGTTTATGTTTGTCTGATAAGAAATAATTCTCTTTTTTCTAAACCACAACCTCAGCTTTTCCTCACTACTCTCAGTATATCCAAAATCTAAAACAATCAATCGTTCGGTACAGGTAAGCATGTTTACTTTCGAGTTTGCATTCTTGTTCAAAGCCTGTGCCTGGCATTTGTTCTTCTTTTAATCAAAATCTCACAACCAAACTTGAACAAGAAATGCAAACAAGAGGTTACAAATGGTGATACACGAGCTAGCACACGGATTCTACGAGGACATTGAGATTTTTCTTACCATAACCCTAATTGGAGCTCTAATTGCGTTTTTCAAAAATGTCAGAAACTGTCTTGACAAGCAAAGTGCAAGAACACTAAGACTTGTAAAGGCAATGGAGTTGCTAGCCAGATAAATTGACAAGCAGACAAACCGTCATCACAAGGATACACTGTCCACACTTGAAACAGATGTAGATACGATTCTAAAGGATGGTAAGGGAAATTTGTAAAAGGGTAGGGCAGGCATGCGATCCCAATTTTGTTTGTTTATTTACTATTGTACCATGACTCCATGCTTGTAGCAAAGAGATGGATGTGCAATAAATGACCATAGTTTGTTTCGTGTGACTTCATGTAATCATAATAATAATGAATGAGGATAATAAAGAACAAGTCTGCACTGCAATATTTTGCAATTAAGAAATTGTCACTTTAAAACCTGCTTTGATATTGCCAGAAATCTTTAATTAGATAATTTTCACTCTCAAAATTACTTCATGTATATATGCAGATCATTTCAATTAATTGAAGTGGATTGCATATATTCAATGTGATTCTGTCAGACTTTATTCTAGTTTCATAATTCTACACAAAGGTAACCTGTAAAAAATAAGTAAAAAAAAGAAAATAGATTATTTCTTTGCGTTCTTTCTTCTTGTAGCCCAGCCTTTCTTTGCAGCTTCAGACTTGGACAGTGGTTTCGTTTTTTTAGATGTCTTCTTGGCTGCAGTTTTTTTAGCTGCTGTTTTCTTTGCTGCCTTTTTTTTCTTTACTGCAGCAACTTTTGGTTTAGATTTAGTTTTTGTAACCATTGCATTGCAAGAAAGACAATTTCATTTCAATGGGAATAATGAAAATAAGTTAATTCGTTGCATAAAGTTCTAAACACTTCTCTAATGGAATAACTCAAAACAAACTTTGGAATTGACTAACACGTTTTCTTTTTCCTGTGACTGCACGATGGATGACCAAAACGCAAAGATATCAAAATTCTGTCAGCAGCACAGGGAAGTTCAATTCATGAATTGAATGTGTAGAATTGTTTATGTGTGATGTTTTTTGAGGATTCTTGGCATGAAGCAATATTGCACCAACGTCAGAGGATTTCAGATTTATGAACATCTGATGACATTCGATTGGAACTCGATGAGTGATGCTGACTGGCAGTAGTAGCAACAGTAATTGATCGCTTACAACTGCATAACATTGTTTGAAAGGATTTGATTTTATTGCTTTTGCGTTGTCGTGACCTTGACACTGATGTATTAAGGGTATGCAATTCATACATTATTACAATGGCTTAAGTACTCCCAGAATTCCAGTGACCAATGGCAAATTGTTTGATGAGGCATAATCGCACCGTCAGAGGAACTGAGATTTATGAACATCTGATGTCACTTGACAGGGAACTCATTGACAATTCATACTAGCATTATTGAAAATATCATTAACCTAAACGCAACACCAATCTAAATGATCTAATTTTATTTCATACATTCCAACCAAAGTTCTTGCGGGAGATAACAATCAGAATCAAGGATGAGGATTACATGTCATTTCAGAGTGCAGCCAACAATTCCGGATTACGAGTCGATGAAAAATTATCTGAAATCATCCAGTATTATGTCATCATAGAGAGAAACCGCAAAAGGTTCAGCCAATCCACGCTGTTTGATGCAATCAAGATGAAACCTGAATGCTGACATCGGTATCGTCTTTTGCAATCATCTTTGCATGAATCTCGCAATATCTCATGATGTCCTTGCAGAATGGCTTTGAGTTCTTTCCAGGATTGCGATAATGCCTCATGATTTTGAAGTATCCTTCTGTATTACAGTACATGACGTTGCAGATCATTAAGATCATAGACTATGCGGGATTGAGCCTAAAAGGGCGGGTTATTCCTCAATCAAACAATGTATGCACATTCTCTTCTGCTGTATCTCAAACCATGAGAAATTATGGATATATCCTGTCTTGCAATCAGTCAAGGTGTATCAGTTTAATCAAAGATGATTTGAACCGTCATAGACTGCACTTGTCTCGATCATGGTGAAATATTATCTCGATCATTTAAAAACAGACAAGGCAGGGTCCAATCATTCAACCTGAAACATGTTCTTTCAACAGTAAGGCATGACATGTAATTATTGTGACTCATCGTAGTCAACGGCATGCCACATTTTGTGCAGTTCCATGTGGGCATTACTCTTCTAAGAGTATGGGCAGGCATTGTGCCATGACAACAAAAATTACTGTCAAATGCACCAAAAGAAATGACATACTCAGCTACCGTAAGCTGTCTCTAAAAGAAATTGTCCAGCTGAACAAAATATGCAACATACATCTACATGAATTGTTATAGTGATTCTTGTTGTAAGACCTATCGATTACCAGTGAACAGACTACACCTTGTTATATCTCAAAATTAATACTAAAACAGGATGCTAGAAGAATTATTAGATGCATTTTTCAGAGGAGACGAACTTACAATTGCAATCGGTTTTACAATTGCCGTTATTGGCGGATTCTTAATCGGTGTTGAAAGAGAGAGTAGAGGAAAGTCTGCAGGAATTAGCACGTACATACTAGTTGTGGCAGGTTCTATGATGTTCACATATCTTTCGGCCAATGTGGATCCCTATTCCACATCAAGAATAGCATCGTATGTTGTCGCAGGAATTGGTTTTCTTGGGGGAGGGATGATCATCAGGGGGGCTGGAAAGGAAATTTTCAATCTTACCACCGCTGCAAGTATTTGGTGTGCTGCAGCCATAGGCATGGCAATAGGCTATGAATATTATTTTCTTGCAATATTGGGAATTGTTCTTAACATTCTTGGCCCAAGAATACCTAGCATCGTAAAAAAACATCGATTAAATACAAAACAAAACGATGAGGATGATTAGTACCAAATAGGATTTTAGAAAAATAGAAAAGAATTACTTCACCATATCTGCGGGTTTGAGCCTGAAAGGGCCGGGTTATTGTATTGTAATTACTCAATTCTGCCTGCATTCGGGCAGGAATCACTTGACGTGCAAGGTGATAATGATTTCAGATGTATCAAGGATCTCATCCTCTTTCCATCCCAATTCTTTTTTGATCAACTCAAAGGATTCCAGCAGTGAGCCATCCTCATTAAGAATTTCAACGACATTTGTTTTTGGATGCACGATTACTTCCCTTGGGTGATGATACAGTCTGATCGGATTGCCGTTGTCTATCAGTATTTTCATAAATACAATATGACATTCACCGTATTAGTAGGATGCATGTAATTCTCAAAATTAAAACATTGTTTATTTTAAATTGAAACAAAATTCTAAAAGAAACTGTCCAACCTTATCAGATGTGCGACATGCCACACGCACCTGCGATGATACCAGTGATCATTCCTGATCCTGCATTCGTCAAACGGAAGGTGCCTCTTGCATGGGATGCAGGTGATGATCATGGTAGATGACTTGTTAATTGATTGTGTTTTTTGCTTAAGAGGAGCAGGTTATTCTGAAACACTTCCCTTATCCTATCATTTTCGCATTTTGTCATGGACGTATTCGGACTCGAGCCAATACAGGCAACGATAATTGTCACCATAATCGGTGTGGGATTGCAAGTAGGATTGGGATATTATTGATAAAATATTTGATTGAATGTATGATGTGTATGGTATGTAAGGTAATTGTAACTAATTCATTGAAACCTTTAAAATCATTTGTTCTAACTGTTTGATTCTGTTTTCTTGTTCTAAAATTTTATTATCTTTCTCTATGGAAATTTTATCTTTTGATTTTTTTGCATGTTCTTTTCTCATCAATTCCATTACCAAGTCTCTTGTCCTATCTTCTGATTCTTTCTCCATTTGCATTGCATCATCCACATCTAGTGGCCTGGAACAAGTATCACAGAATCGTATTTCAGGAGGATAACGAATCTTACAATAGATACATTCCTTTAGTTCATCTTCTTTTTGTTTTTGAGACTTTATGCCCATAATTTCCAGCATTTTTTCATCAAGATTTTCCTGATTGAGATGTGTATATTTTGAAGGCATCAAGGAGGTTTTTTCCCATCCGTGTCTCATTCTGCTTTCTGATTCTGTGAGTTTGTTAGCCAAATCCGTAATCTCCTTGTGTCTGAATAAATGAGATGAAATCCTTTTTGTAATTCCAGCCTGTCTTGCTCTTTTTTGTAAAATGGAGTTAAATCCGGCATAGTTGATTGGCTCTCCAAACGTATCGCTTGCATGAATGTATACCCATAGTGGACTCTCATGACTGTCTTTGTTCGGATGATCATTTAGCCATCTAGTCAGATAAGGAACAGATTTTACAATTCGAATGGGCCTCACTCCTGTTTTTCCGTCGACCTTTATCATCCCACCATTCTTGTCAATGGTAAAGTCTTTGATTCTCATTCCCAATAATTCACCAATTCTTGTTCCAGCCTCAGCATGGACTGAAATTATTGCCTTATCTCGGGATGAATCAGCACATGTTGCCAGAATTTTCTGGACTTCGTTATCTGTTGGCAGGTCTTCTCTGGTCAGCTTGTCCTTTGGTTTCTTTGACTTTATGAATTTCAACATCTGTAATTCCCCATCTTCAGGTTTGTTCCTTGAACCAAGATTTACAAATCTAACTATACTTCTCAATGACATTTTCAGTACAAATGTGTAACCTGTTTCCTTACCATTCTCACCATGCTTTATCATAATGTTTGCAACTAATCCTCAAAGATCTTTCTCAGTTGCATCTGTCCAATTTTTCTGCAATATTTTTGTCAACAGTCCAAAATGACTTAGGTTCTTGTATCGGGTATTTTCAGATATGCTGTTGATTATCATGTCATCGTTGTAATCTAATAATGTCTTGCAGTTTTTTGCAGTCAGTTGATCCTTTTGTTTCTCAATGTATTTTGTAATCCACTGAGCTCGTCTGTGGATGTTTTCTTTTTGATCAGTTATTGATGTAACCTGTCTTGGCATATTATGTAATTTGTGCCTAGATGTTTATAATAGACGGGTCAAGATGATTGAGGTATAATTTTACGATAAGTATGCCCACACAAGTAACAGGAAATTCTGATCGACTTGACAGATGCTCTCCCTAAGCGAATTCTAGAATTAATTCCAGGTGCAATAAAGGATTTACATTTTTTGCAAAAAACCATTCTGAGATTATAAGGCATTCGAATTTTATGTCTAGTACTAATCCTTCGAGCAAGAAAAGCTTGTCTCTGAGAAAGTTCAGGATTTATTTTTGCATTAATTATTGCATTTTCAATAAGAATCTCCATTCTTTCCATTGCAATTTTTCTTACTGCAGGTTTCACAATAGTCTCTAAAAGTACACCTAAAAATTGGTTTTCAAAATAATGAAAAAATGCAGTCAGCGGGATTCGAACCCGCGTCACAGGGTTGGAAACCCCGAATACTAACCAGGCTATACTATGACTGCAATAGAATGCAAATTTTATTTCCTACATAAAAATGGTTTTTTCGTATTCATAAAGCATTCTAGCAATTACAACATGTCCTTCATAAGATTCATCACCAACAGAATAAAGATCTGTAATTTTATTTTCAACTAAATTAGAGAAATGTCCCTTTTGAAATCCTCCAAATACAATACATGTATTATCTGTAATCTCTCCAGCAATTTTTTCATATGTATTCTTGTTCCCATTTGTAGAAAAACCAATTATTTTTGATGGATTGATTTCATCAAGAAGATCTGAGAATGTTCCATCCTTAATTTCTAATAAGACATGATTATTTGCTGTGATTTTTTTCTCTCTATACAATTTTTCTACAACACCCTCAAATCGGTGATATGATTTTGGAATGTGGACATTTTCACCAAAAGATATCACTTTATCATCAACGGTATGAACAAAAAGTTTCATTTTATTTTGTAAATATAACGGAATGGTTGTAGCTTCAAGGATTGAAAAATGTACTAGATCGGGTCTCCCTCTTTTCATTTGATTTTCAATTCCCTTCATGGCTGCAAAATGCCACGAGTTATCCAATAAAATTTCTGAGGGATATTTTCCGAGTTTTCTTGCATGAGAAATAACTGATGG
>Ga0224507_10000413_pt1 | contig 16790 bp, 16 predicted proteins | sample SF_Jan12_sed_USG_3_FD_170159 | JGI IMG/M metagenome (GOLD analysis project Ga0224507, IMG submission 170159) | Sediment microbial communities from San Francisco Bay, California, United States - SF_Jan12_sed_USGS_13 | ecosystem: Environmental > Aquatic > Marine > Sediment | place: USA... | reverse complement strand
GGCGGTATAAAATGTAAATAGTTTTGTATTGGAAGCCGGGGTAAAATACTTAGCCCCGTTATAATTGATGATCTCTTTATTGGTTTTTGTATCATAAACCACAAATCCTCTAAAATAGTTATTGATATCCGATTGTTGTTCTAAATCATGCTCCAGTTGTTTTGTAGTAGAACATGAAACCAAAATAATGAACAGAAAACCAATGAAATACAAGTTATTCTTCAAAATATTCGTCTTTAAATCCAATTAAAAATAATTTCTTTTGCGCACGGGTTACCGCAGTATAAAGCCAACGAAGATAAGAAATATCTTGTCCATCCGGTAAATAAGGCTGTTCAATAAAAACATTTTCCCATTGCCCACCTTGCGATTTGTGACAAGTCATTGCATATGAGAACTTTATCTGCAATGCATTGAAGTATTTATTGTTCTTTATGGCCAGCATGCGTTTATACTTTGATTTTTCTTCTGCATAATCGAGGGCTATTTCCTGATACAGCCTGTTGGATGCCTCATAGCTTAAAGATGGGCTTTCACTTTCCAAAGTATCGAGCATAAGCACTGTTTCAAAAGGGATTTGATTCGGATAATCGACCATCCGCAATTTGACTTCTGCGAACTTAAATCCGTAAAGGTTTTTATAACTGAAAATTTCTAATATTTCACAAATATCACCATTGGCAATAAAGCCTACATCGGTTGAATCCTTTAGCCAGTAATAATTATTTTTAACGATCATGATATAATCACCGGTAGAAATTTGATTTTCCTGACCTAAAATACTCGATCTGATCTGTTGATTGTACTGGTTAGCTCTTTTGTTTGATCGAACAATAAAGGCCGTTGCTTCAACGCCGCTCTGGCTATAGGCATCGTGAATGGCATCCTGAATCTCATAGCCATCGGTTAAACGAATGACATCGGCGTAAGCCAGATCAAAAGTAAATTTATCAAAATAGGCATCTTTTAAATAAACGCGCAATTGGGTCGCATTATATAAAATTCCCGATGTATTGTGCTGCCGCATCACCTCATTCAATTCAATCTCTTCAACATCCTTGTGATAATGGTAGGTTAAAGTATGGGTATCCAAGGCCGGGCTCAGATCAAGTTTTACAGGAGGGAGTTGTGCCGTATCACCAATCAAAATTAATTTGCAGTTTTTCCCCGAATAAATATATAAAAGAAGATCATCCAATAAAGAACCTGTTTCAAACAGTTTGGCATCTACTGCCCTGTCGGGAATCATCGAAGCCTCATCAACAATAAAAATAGTATTGGTATGCTTATTTTTTTGCAGATTAAAATTTAATCCGCCGCTCTTATCTTTTTTAGGATGGTAGATCTTTTTATGAATTGTAAAAGCCGACCTCTTTGAATAAATGCTAATAACTTTAGCAGCGCGACCCGTTGGAGCCAATAAAACAGATTTTAATCCTGTACGCCATAAATTCTCTACAAGTGTACTTACAATGGTTGTTTTACCGGTACCCGCGTAACCCTTGATCAAAAAAAGACCTTGTTGATTATCATCCAATACAAATTGGGCTAATTGCTTGAATAACAGATCCTGTCGTGATGTTGGAGTAAAAGAGAAATGCTGAATAAATTCGGCATACAATTTAGAAGCGTCGTTAATCATGTTTACTTTAAAATATATGTTGCAAACTTAAGTAGAATTCTAATCATAATTTTATAATCATATAACAGATTGAATTCAAAAGAGAAATCCAATATTTAAGCATTCTATGAATTGAGTATCAATATGTTTGAAAATTTTAATATATAATATAAAATAATTACTTTTGTGATACAAAAATTTTTGTAGATTTGCCAACAACATAATTTAAATTTTATAAAATGATTTCGATTTTAATAATTATTGTAGCTATTCTTGCTGTTGCCGGCTTAGCATACTTAATTGTAAATAAGCTACCGAGTAAATTAAAGCCTTTAGTATCACTTGTATTATGGGTTTTTATTATATTTTTTGGTGTTCAAATATACCAAAGCATCATGAAACCAATTCATTTTAACCAAAAGAAAAAGGTGCTTTATGCTGATGTAATTGAAAACTTAAAAACTATTCGGGATGCAGAATTAGCCTATGCGGAAGTGAATAGAAAATTTACTGACAATCCTCAGGAACTAATTAATTTTATCGATACTGCAAAATTTGCAATTACTGAAATTAAAAATATTGTGGTGACAGAGCAAAGAGGCCGTATCACCATCGATGTTGAAAAAAGAACTGTAGATACTGTTGGATTTGAACCTGTAATAGAATCATTTAAAGGCAGAGATTACAAAAACATGATGAATGTCCCTGGAACCGACGCCAAGTTTGAATTAAAAGCCGACGTTATTGAAAAGGTACCAGGCGTTAAGACTTCTGTTTTTGAAGCAAAAGTTGACAAAGCCATTGTTTTAGAAGGCATGGATAAAGATCTTATCAGACAAGAGAAAGAAGCGCTTGGAGGTATTAATGTACCAGGTGAATTTATCTCTGTTGGATCTCTTCAAGATGTTAACACAAACGGTAACTGGCCTCCATTTTATGATGGTAAAAAAGAAGATACAGACAATTAATAAGCACATAGATCATAGCTATCTTAAAGATAGTCATTTATCCATCCAACTAAGCTTGGATGGATTTTCTTTTTGTATTATTAACAAAAATACCAACGAAGTACATACCATAGGCCACCATCCATTCTCTGACCAATCGCCTACCCCGCAAAAACATTTAGAAAATGTGATGCAATTGTTTGAAACAGAAAAGCTGTTGCAACATAAATTTGACTCTGTAAATATTACACATGTCAACGATCTGTCTGCCCTGGTACCAAAACCATTGTTCGACCCCGAAAATATACAGAACTATATCAAATACACATCAAAGACTTATCAAAATGACTATATAGTTTATGATGAAATTGACAATCATGATATGGTCAATGTATATATTCCTTTTGTGAATTTGAACAACTTTTTTTTGGAAAAGTTCGGTAGCTTTGAATACAAACATACTTCAACCGTTCTGATTGAAAATTTATTGAACACCTATAAATTCAGTGAACACCCGCATATGTTTGTTAATATTGCCGATCAACACTTTGAAATGGTTGTTATAGCAAACAATCAATTACTTTTCTATAACGCCTTTAAATATCAAACCAAGGAAGATTTTATTTACTATGTGCTTTTCACATCAGAACAGTTAGGCCTGAATACTGAGAATTTTGAATTTATATTAGCTGGTAACATTGATAAAGAAAGCGAATTATATAAAATTGCCTATAAATACATCAGAAAGGTGTCTTTGATAGAAAACAGGTCGAAGTATCACTTTAGTGCTGATTTTAATGATGCAACGAAACGTCATTATTTCACGCTTTTGAATCAATACTAATGCGAATAATTTCAGGAAAACATAAAAGCAGAAGAATTACAGCGCCTACCAACTTACCTGTAAGGCCCACGACCGATATGGCGAAAGAAGCGCTATTTAATATTCTAAATAATCAGTATTATTTTGATCAAATTTCTGTTTTAGACCTTTTTGCCGGTATTGGAAGTATCAGTTTTGAATTTGCTTCACGCGGCACAGAAAACATAATTAGCATAGATCAGCATCAGGGCTGTATCAATTTTTTGGATAAAATAAATACGCAACTGGATCTTGGTATTCAAACCATTAAAAGTGACGTTTATACCTTTTTAGAAAATACAAATCAAAAATTTGACGTCATATTTGCCGATCCTCCTTATGATTTTACAGAAGATCAATTTCAAAAAATTACCGATTTGGTTTTTGAGAAACAATTGCTAAATGAAGACGGCTTATTAATTATTGAGCACTCCAAACAAACCGATTTATCGCAACACCCTGCCTTTTTAAAATCAAAAAAATACGGCGGTAATATGTTCAGTTTTTTCGAGAATGAAGCTGAATCCTGAAGCAGGAGCCTTGCTCCTATTTAGAAATAATTTTTAAAATACCTTCAAACAATTCGCCATTTGAAACCACACTGCCTTGCTGTATCAATTCAAAGATCTCTGTGTTTCTTTCTTTTTTATAGGCCTTATTGCCTTTGAGATATTCTATGCGGCTGTCTTTTGAGTTATCAAGAAACCAGTTAAAATCATTTTGGTCGAGAAAGTTAAATCCTTCCTTTTTTATTTTTACAACAATGCGATCCATACCACTATCAGAACACCTGAATAAATTTAAAGTATCACTCGAAAAATGCTCTAAATATCCTGCTTTATTTAAAACTTTTTCCCAAACAAAGTCACTGAATATATTCAATTCTTTATCAGCCAATTCTGGCTTTTCTTTCTTTATTGTTTCCCATTCCTTTACATCTATACTTTGAGCTGCAAGAAATACGGCAAACTCTTCATGTAACTCTTCAAATTGCTCTTTAGTAAGTTGTAAATATTTCATAGGGTGCATATTTTAATTGATACTTTATATTTTAGCCTGCAAAAGTAATTAAAAACAAAAATAAAATTGTATATTTGCACGCTTAAAATTTAACATTAAATATTTAAATATGAATCATTACGAAACTGTTTTCATTTTGAATCCCGTTTTATCTGATACTCAGGTAAAGGAAACAGTAAAGAAGTTTGAAGACTACTTGGTTTCTAAAGGTGCCGAAATGATTTACAAGGAAGATTGGGGCTTAAAAAAATTAGCTTATCCAATCCAAAAGAAAAAAACTGGATTTTATCATTTATTTGAGTTCAAAGCGACTGGTGACGTTGTCACGCCTTTTGAATTAGAATTTAGAAGAGATGACAGTATCATGCGTTATTTAACTGTAAGATTAGATAAACATGCTGCAGCCTGGGCTGAAAAGAGAAAAGAAAGAGTTAAATCTAAAAATCCAAAAAAATAATGGCATCGATAGAACAACAAGCAAAAGGTGGCAGCAAGGGAGAGATTAGATACCTTACGCCTCTAGAAATAGATACAAAAGTAAAAGTAAAATATTGTCGTTTCAAAAAGAACGGTATCAAATATATTGATTATAAAGATGCTGATTTTTTAATGTATTTGGTGAACGAACAAGGAAAAATTTTACCTCGTAGATTAACCGGAACTTCGTTAAAATACCAACGAAAAGTATCTCAAGCAATAAAAAGAGCTCGTCATTTGGCTTTAATGCCATATGTAGGTGATATGTTAAAATAATTAAATAAGATTTAGATTATGGAACTTATATTAAAACAAGACGTAGCTAACTTAGGGTTTAAAGATGATGTTGTTACAGTAAAAAATGGTTACGGTCGTAATTATTTGATTCCTCAGGGATTTGCTGCTTTGGCAACAGCTTCAGCTAAAAAAGTATTGGCTGAAACTTTAAAACAAAGAGCTTTCAAAGAAGAAAGTATTGTAAAAGCTGCTAACAAAGGTGCTGAAGCTCTAAAAGCTTTGGAAGTTAAATTAACTGCTAAAACAGGTGAAGGAGATAAATTATTTGGCTCTATTAACAATGCCAATTTATCTGAAGCTTTAGCCGCAGAAGGTCAGGAAATTGACAAGAAATTTATTATTATCTCGGGTGGTGTGATTAAAAGAACTGGTAAATACAGTGCTAAAATCAGATTACATAGAGATGTTATTGTTGATCTGCCTTTTGAAGTTATTTCTGAAAAGAACTAGTTAATAAAAAACTGATAAATAAACAAGTCTATTCATTGCGAATAGACTTTTTTTTTTACATTTATCACCATCAAAATCAAATAAAAATATTATGATAAAAAATTCCTTATTTACTCTAATTCTGGCAATTATGTTTTCAATAACAGGTTTTGCACAGGTTACAACCTCATCGATGCATGGTAATGTTTACGATGATTCTAATGAAGCACTGCCCGCTGCCAGTGTCGTTGCGATACACAACCCAACAGGAACAAAATATGGTAGTACAACCAATTTTGATGGTGTTGTAAACTTGCGTAATATGCGTGTTGGCGGACCGTATACTATTAGCATTACCTATATTGGCTTCCAATCAAAAGAAATAACTGATGTTTATTTAACATTAGGTCAAACTTTTGATTTTAACGCTGTTTTACAAGCAGATAGCCAGGAACTACAAGAGGTTGTTGTACAGGTTTCTGTTGACAATACCTTTGGTAATGACCGTACTGGTGCCGAAACCAGTGTGGGAAGAAAAGAACTAACAACTTTACCAACCATTTCGAGATCAGCAAGCGATTTTACGCGTTTGGAACCATCTTCAAGCGGCGGGTCTTTTGGAGGTAGAAATGATCAATACAATAATTTTTCATTAGACGGATCTATTTTCAATAATCCATTTGGATTAGATGCACCTACGCCTGGTGGTCAAACCGGAGCTCAGCCAATTTCTTTAGATGCCATTGATCAAATTTCTGTAGCTACAGCACCTTATGATGTAACCCTATCCGGTTTTACGGGCGCCTCTGTCAATGCGGTTACCAAAAGTGGTACCAATGAATTTCATGGAACAGTTTATGGTTTTTATAGAAATGAAGATATGACCGGTGACAAAGTGAAAGGCGATAAAGTATTTAAAGGAGATTTAGAACAAAAACAATACGGATTCAGTATTGGCGGACCTCTGGTACAAAATAAATTATTCTTCTTTGCGAATTTTGAAAAAGACGACAGAACTGATCTTGGACAATCATGGATTCCAAATAGAAACTCAGGATTAATTAATGAATCTCGTGTTGATGAACAAGATTTAATGGATGTAAGTAATTCATTAGCCGCAATTGGTTATGAAACTGGCTCTTATGAAGGATTCACTCACGATCAGGAGTCTATCAAAGGTATATTGAAATTAGACTGGAATATCAATGATCATAATCGATTGGCATTAATTTATAATTTCCTGGATGCTTCAAAAGATAAACCTGCTCACCCGACAGCGATCAACAGAAGAGGCCCTGATTTTAACACTTTACAATTTCAAAATTCAGGTTATACCATAAATAATAAAATACAATCATTTTTACTGGAATTAAATTCAAATATCACAGAAAGTGCCACTAACAAATTACAAGTTGGATATACTTATTTTGACGATTTCAGAAACCCTTTCTCAGCACCTGCTCCGGTAATTAACATTACTAAAGATGGATCTCCATATATCATTGCAGGTCATGAACCTTTTTCAATTCACAACAGGTTAGATCAACGTGTTTTTCAGTTTACTGATAACTTGACCTTTTTTCAAGGTGATCACACCTTCACCGTAGGCTTTTCTTTTGAAAAATTTAAGTTTAAAAATTCTTTCAATTTAAAAGGTTATGGATTTGATGTTTTTGGAAGTGTTGATATCAACGATTTTGACGCTAATAATTATGTTGATGCCTTAGCCAATGCTCAAAACACTTTTGATACAAAAAATCAATTGGTAGACGGTGAAGATGGCGGTTGGAATCTTGCGGAAATGAATGTAGGTCAAATTGCATTTTATTTACAAGATGAATGGGAAGTTACCGATAATTTCAGATTGGCTTTAGGTATTCGTTTTGACAAACCTCTTTATTTCAACACCTCAGATTTAGCTCAAAAGTTTATTGATACAGAAAATTCAGAATTTTACAATCCTTCTATCGATTATTTTGATCCGGATACAGGAGAAATTGTGAATTTTGATTCTACAAAAATGCCAACCAATGATATTTTAATTTCACCTAGAGTTGGTTTTAACTGGGATGTCAATGGCGATAACTCTTTTAAAGTTAGAGGAGGTACCGGAATATTTACAGGAAGATTACCATTTGTATGGTTGAACAACCAGGTTGGCGGTGTAGACCAGTTCTTTTATCAGGTTGTTGATCCTGATTTTGAATGGCCGCAAGTTTGGAGAACCAGTTTAGGTTTAGATTATAAATTTGAAAATGGATTCACTTTAATTTCTGACATATCCTATACAAAGGATTTAAATGCTGTACATGTTCAAAACTGGGGCTTAAATAAACCAACAGGAACACTTCAAGACGTTGATGGCAGACAAATTTATAGAGATAGTGATATTTCTCATTGGACTTCTCCATGGGGATCTACAGAAAGAGGTAATGCTTATGTATTAACCAATTCTGATAAGGGTCATATCTTTAATACGTCAATAAAAGCACAAAAACAATTCGAAAACAATTTGTTTATGAGTGCTGCTTATAATTATATGAATTCTAAAGATGTAAATTCTATTGAAGCAGAAATTACAGGAGATGCTTTTAGCTTCAACCCTGCATTGAACAATGTAAACGACGATGTTTCAGCCAATTCTAAATATGGAGATAATCACAGATTTATAGGTGTTATCAGTAAAAAATGGAACTATGGTAATGATAAGTGGTCTACTACCATTTCTTCTTTTATGGAATACAGACAAGGTGGAAGATTTTCTTATACTTATGGAGGAGACATCAACAATGATGGTTCATTCGTTAATGATTTGATCTATGTACCAACATCTGGAGAAGTTGCTCAAATGAATTTTACAGGTCAAGGCCAATCGACTGCCTTTAACAACTTTATTGAACAAGATGATTACTTAAAAGACAGAAGAGGTCAATACGCCGAGCGTTATGGAGCAACTTCACCTTGGGTTGGTAAAATTGATGTAAAATTTATGCAAGACTATAATTTCAATATTGGTGATAAAGTACAAACCATCCAGTTCAGTATCGATATTTTAAATTTCGGTAATATGTTAAATTCTGACTGGGGTGTGGTTCAACAACCAAACTCTGTTCAGCCAATCGGTGTAAGCGTTGATGGAGATACTAAGGTACCTACCTACTCTTTCAATGGCGATTTGCAAAAAACCTTTGGTTATGATGCAAGTTTATTATCAAGATGGCAAATGCAATTTGGTTTAAGATATATTTTCTAGACCAAACCCACCTCTTGAACGCAAATAAAAGGTATTTATAATTTACCTTTATAAGATTAAAAGCCACATTGACATTTCAATGTGGCTTTTTTTGGTTTTATAATAATATTATTGTAAAATTGAATTTATATAGATTTCTAAATTTTAAACATGCCAACAGTTCCGGAAATTCCGAATTTAATATACTATGCCATTCCTTTTTTTATCATCACATTGGTCATTGAAATTATTATTAGTCACAAAAAGAAAAACAATGCTCATACGTTAAAAGATACTTCAGCATCCATTACCATGGGGCTGGGTAATGTTTTTTTAAACATTCTCGCAAAAACACTGGTATTGGGTGCCTTGACCTATATTTATTTAAATTTCAGATTGATAACCATGCCATTTTCATGGTGGGCCTGGGTTTTAATTTTTTTCGCCGATGATTTTGCCTATTACTGGTTCCATCGCATTAGCCATGAAAACCGTTTCTTTTGGGCCTCACATGTCGTTCATCATTCTTCTCTAAAGTACAATTTGAGTACGGCATTAAGACAAACCTGGTCAGGTAGTTTTATGTCATTCATATTTTGGTTACCATTACCTTTGCTTGGGTTCCACCCCGTGATGATACTGGCTCAGATGTCTATAAATTTGATATACCAATATTGGATCCACACAGAGCTCATAGATAAAATGCCTAAATTTTTTGAAGCCATATTTAACACACCTTCACATCATCGAGTTCATCATGCAACAAACCCTCAATATTTAGACAGGAATCATGCCGGGATATTGATCATTTGGGATAAAATATTTGGAACATTTGAACCTGAAGTTGAAAAACCGGTTTACGGATTGGTTAGCAATATCAATACCTTTAACCCATTAAAAATTGCATTTACAGAATGGATAGACCTGTTTAGAGATGCCTTTAAAAGCGACACAACGCTATCTAATAAATTTAAATATTTTTTAAAGCCTCCCGGCTGGAAGCACGACGGTTCGGGCATGCTGTCATCAGATCTAAGAAAAGACTGGGAACAAAAAAACTAAGGTTCAATTTTTGAAAATTTCCTTCAAAAATTAAACCTTAGTCATTGGAAAATTTTAATAATATTTTAGTAACCTTCTGTTAAATGCTGAAGTTTTACTTTGTTTATAATTTTGATCTTCTTGCCCGATAAAACAATAAACTCTTCTTTTTTAAATCCTGAAAGCAAACGAATCGTTGATTCTGTTGCTGTACCTATGGCGTTTGCTATCTCTTCACGGGTAAGAGAAACAGCTATGAACCCATCATTATCTACTCCGAAAATTCTTTCAAAGAACAACAGAGATTCTGCCAAACGTTCTCTTACATTTTTTTGTGCCATGTTTGCGATAGAAGCATTTGCTTCATCAAGATCTTCAGCTAAAGACTTGGTAATTCCCATTGAAAATTCTGAGTTCCTTTTAAATAACTCTAAAATTTCGTGTTTAGGTATAAAACAAACATCCATCTCTTCCAATGCCGTAACAGTTAAATGCGCCACCGAATTACTAATAACAGATCTATGTCCAACCAATTCGCCCTGACTTATAAAACGCACAATTTGCTCTTTTCCGTTTGGTGCCAGTTTCGTTAATTTGCATTTACCGTTTTTAAGACAATAAACCCCTTTTAAGGAAGCACCTTCACTAAAAATTACTTCTCCTTTTTTAATGTGAAGTGTAGATTTTGAATTCGACACAATTTTAAGTTCTTCACCCTGTACAGATTGTAATGAATTCAAGTCTCTTATAACACATTTTTCGCATTTAGCCTTCATAAAAATAATTTTTCTTGGTGCGCAAATTTAAACAAAATATGATATTAATCATTTTTTTATGTGATTTTTTTATGAGAAATTTGCCATCAAGATTTTTTATATGCTCATGTCTAAAGTAAATTGCTATCATTGCGGTTCTGGTTGCAATGCTGATGAAATAAGGTTTGATAAAAAATCATTTTGTTGTAATGGTTGTAAAACGGTTTATGAAATATTGAACCAAAATGAACTTTCCTGCTATTATGATCTCGAACAGACTCCCGGTTCAATTCCAAAAGAAATAGAAGGCAAATTTGATTACCTTGATAATACAGAAATCGCCAATAAGCTCATAGAATTTAATGATGGACAGACATGTGTTGTCAACTTTTTTATACCTAGTATCCACTGTAGTTCTTGCATCTGGGTTCTGGAAAATTTAAATAAATTAAACCCAGGCGTAAAAAACGCTTTGGTTAACTTTCCAAAAAAGGAAGTCAGAATTACTTACAACAGCAAAGATGTTTCATTAAAAGAGCTGGTTGAATTGATCACCTCTATTGCTTATGAGCCCTATATTAGTTTAGACGATGCCGAAAATTCTAAAAATATAATTGACAGAAAATTAATTTATCAGGTGGCAGTTGCCGGTTTTGCCTTTGGCAACGTGATGTTGCTTTCTTTTCCAGAATATTTTCAAATGGATGAGTATTGGCTTAACAAATTCAAACCATTTTTTAGAGGTTTGATGTTTCTTTTATCAGTGCCCGCAGTTACCTATGCTGCCAAAGACTATTTTATTTCAGCCTATAAAGGCTTAAAACACGGCATTTTAAATATTGATGTTCCTATTTCACTTGGTATTTTGGTTTTGTTGATCAGAAGCACCTATGAAATTGTTACACAAACCGGCCAGGGCTATTTTGACAGTTTGACCGGTTTAATTTTTTTCCTCCTGTTAGGAAAGGTATTTCAGCAAAAAACATATAATTTTTTATCCTTTGAACGCGATTACAAATCTTACTTCCCTATTGCTGTAACCAAAGTGAATTCAGATAAAACCAATGAAAATATCGCTGTTCACAATATTAAAAAAGGAGACAGACTCCTGATAAGGAATGAAGAAATTATTCCTGTAGACGGCATTTTATTAAATGGCAATGCGCTTTTAGATTATAGTTTTGTAACCGGTGAATCCATGCCTGTGACCAAAATTTCGGGTGATAAAATTTTTGCCGGAGGTAAACAAACCAATGGAGCCATAGAAATGGAAGTACTGCAAACAGTCACCCAAAGCTATTTAACACAACTTTGGAGCAATGATGTATTTCAAAAAAATGCCCATAAGAACATCAAATCTCTAACCGACTCAATCAGTAAACAATTTACTTTCATTATATTAAGCATCGCTTTATTTGCCGGTATCTATTGGTATTTCAAAGAGCCGGGCATGGCTTTTCAGGTAGTTTCAGCTATTTTGATCATTGCCTGTCCTTGTGCTTTAGCATTATCGGCGCCTTTTGCTTTAGGTAATATGATTCGAATTTTTGGTAAAGAAAAATTTTATCTGAAAAACACCAACATCATTGAAGCCATCGCTAAAATAAACACCATGGTTTTTGATAAAACCGGGACGATTACTTCGAACAATAGCTCAGAAGTTACCTATATCGGAACTGATTTAACCAAAGAAGAATTAGCAGCTGTCAAATCCATTTTAAGAGCCTCCAATCACCCATTGAGTCGTATTTTATACGATTCGTTAGACATTGATGAAAATGGCCAAATGGCCGACTTCAATGAAATTTTAGGACAAGGCATATCTGCCACGATCAACGAATTAAAAATCAAAATTGGCTCATCTGGTTTTGTTGGATCGAATGAAAAAGAGATCAATAAAACAAGTATTTACATCAAATTTGAAGATACCATCAAAGGAAAATATATTTTTAAAAACACCTATAGATCTGGCTTAAAAGATATTTTTCAGAGCCTGTCAAAAACGTATCAACTTGCCATTTTATCGGGCGACAACAAAGGTGAACAACAAAATCTAACCAAAATATTACCTGACCGATCTCAAATTTTATTTGATCAAAAACCAAATGATAAGCTTCAATATATCAAAGACCTGCAGAACAACAATCAAAATGTTATGATGTTAGGTGATGGCCTGAATGATGCAGGCGCATTGGCACAAAGTGATGTAGGTGTATCAATATCTGAAAACATCAATGTCTTCTCTCCGGCTTGTGATGCCATTTTAGATGCTGAAAATTTCAACAAGCTTCCTGCTTTTATTCAACTATCCAAAAAAACTATGAACATCATAAAAGTTAGTTTTGTCATATCATTTCTGTATAATATCGTTGGGTTACTTTTTGCAGTTACAGGGAACCTTTCACCTATTATTGCTGCGATACTCATGCCAATTAGTTCGATATCAGTGGTATTATTTGTTACGATTGCAACAAATGTCATTGCAAAAAAATCATTATATTAGCTTTGTTAATAAAATGTTAACTAATCACGCTAAAACATGACATTTATCATGTTTCCAAGAATGATTGTTTCATTATTTTTGTAATAACTAAAAAATTCAGAAATGAATATTATATTCATGCTAATCATTGCAAGTCTTTTTATTGCAGTCATTTTTTTTATATTATTTATAAAATCTGTGAAAGCAGGTCAATATGATGATATTTATACTCCTTCTGTTAGAATGCTTTTTGATGATGAGCTGATAAAGGAGGATTCTACTTCTGATAAAACTCAATAAATCAATAAATTACTAACTAAATTTTTCAAATGGAAAAAGAACAATTTTATTACGACAACAAGATTGTAAAGCTCTTTTTATCAGCTACAATTTTATGGGGAATTGTCGGTATGCTCGTAGGCGTACTGGTTGCTTTCTTATTTTTGTTTCCCAATATGCTTGGCAACCTATCATGGTTGAGTTTCGGTCGTTTAAGACCATTGCATACCAATGCAGTGATATTTGCCTTTGTAGGAAATGGCATTTTCGCTGGGATGTATTACTCCATGCAGCGCTTGCTCAAAACAAGAATGTTTAGTGATGTACTTGGTAAAATTCATTTTTGGGGCTGGCAATTGATCATTGTTGCTGCGGCAATTACTTTACCGCTTGGTATTAGTACCTCAAAAGAATATGCTGAATTAGAGTGGCCAATTGACATTGCTATCACCTTGGTATGGGTTATTATGGGTATCAACATGATTGGTACCATTCTAAACCGTCGTCAACGCCATATTTATGTAGCCATTTGGTTTTATATTGCAACGCTGGTAACTGTTGCCGTTCTGCATATCTTTAATAATTTAGAATTACCTGTATCGGCCTTCAAAAGCTATTCGGTTTATGCCGGCGTTCAGGATGCCCTGGTACAATGGTGGTATGGCCACAATGCCGTTGCATTTTTCTTAACAACTCCGGTACTCGGTTTGATGTACTATTTTGTTCCTAAAGTCGCCAATCGTCCGGTTTATTCATACCGTTTATCGATCATTCATTTCTGGTCGTTGATATTTATTTACATCTGGGCAGGACCGCACCATTTATTATATACAGCCTTACCTGAATGGGCACAAAATTTAGGTACCGTATTTTCTATCATGCTAATTTTCCCATCATGGGGTGGTATGATCAACGGTTTGCTTACCCTTAGAGGTGCCTGGGATAAAGTTAGAGAAAACCCTGTTTTAAAGTTTTTTGTGGTAGCCATTACCGGTTACGGGATGTCTACTTTTGAAGGTCCGATGCTGTCTTTCAAGACTTTAAATGCTATTGGTCATTATACTGACTGGATCGTTGGTCATGTTCATATTGGTACTTTGGCCTGGAATGGATTTTTCCTTGCGGGAATGATTTACTGGTTGGCAACCAAATTATGGAAAACCGATTTATATTCTAAAAAACTGGCCAATGTTCACTTTTGGATAGGTACGCTGGGTATTTTATTTTATGCCTTACCGCTTTACGTGGCAGGGTTTACCCAAGCAGCTATGTGGAAACAATTCAATCCTGACGGCACACTGGTTTATGGTAATTTTCTGGAAACGGTGACCCAGATCATGCCGATGTATGCCATGAGAGCCTTTGGAGGTACCTTATATTTAATCGGCTATCTGTTGCTGGCATATAATATTATTAAAACAGCCCAGGCAGGATCGTCGGTAACCGATGAATTGGCAGAAGCAGCACCTTTAAAGAAAATTTCTTCAGCCAGAATTGCAGGAGAAGGCTGGCACTCCTGGTTAGAAAGACGTACAATTTTATTTACTTTATTAACCGTATTGGCCATTTTAATTGGTGGCTCCGTTGAAATTGTTCCATTATTAACAGTTGATTCTAATATACCAAAAATAACTTCTGTCAAACCATATACACCACTTGAACTCGAGGGCAGGGATCTATATATCCGTGAAGGCTGTAACAACTGTCACTCGCAAATGATTCGTCCGTTCAGATCAGAAGTTGAACGCTATGGAGAATATTCAAAAGCCGGTGAATTTGTTTACGACAGACCATTCTTATGGGGTTCAAAAAGAACCGGACCTGATCTGCATCGTATTGGTGGAAAATATAATGACAACTGGCATTTTAACCACATGTATGATCCTAGATCAACATCTCCGGGCTCAATCATGCCTCAATATCCATGGCTTTTACAAAATGATCTGGATATTTCTCAAACGGTGAACAAGGTCAATGCCATGGTAAAATTAGGTGTTCCTTATACCCAGTTTGAATTGGATAAAGCAGTTTATTTATTAAAGAACCAAGCCGCTGACATTGAAAACAACTTACGTCAGGATCCTGAATTTGTAAAAAATTATGGTACGGCAAATATGCAAGACAAAGAAATTGTTGCATTAATTGCATACTTACAAAGATTAGGAACTGATATTAAAGCAGAACAAACAGCAAAAAACTAAGACCATGTTGAAATTTATCAAACATCATTTAGATACCATTGCTGGGGTTGAAATATATCCTATCATTTCACTCCTCTTGTTTTTTATCGTTTTTACGACCATGCTTATTATCGTCTTAAAAATGCCAAAGAACAGTATTGAAGAAATAAGTAAATTACCATTAGATAACGACTTAAAAAATAACGCTCATGAGCAATAAAGAATTAACAGGATGGCAACGGTTCTTAAAATCAATGACCAAAGCCCATGACATAGCTACAGAAGAAGATATCATGACCGACCATGATTATGACGGCATTAAAGAATTAGACAATGTATTACCTCCCTGGTGGAAATATGGTTTCTATATCACTATTGCCATAGGTATCTTCTATTATGTACAGGTATTTACCAATTCAGAGAAATATAGCCAGACCGAAGAGTTCGCTGCCGAAGTAGAAAAAGGCAAACAGGAAGTTGAGGCTTATAAAAAAGCAAATCCCGAACTGTTTAAAACAGATGTGAAATTGCTTACAGATGCAGCAAGCTTAGAGGCCGGTAAAAAAGTATTTAACACCTATTGTGTTGCCTGTCATATGGCCGATGGCGGCGGCGGTATTGGCCCGAATCTTACAGATGACAAATGGATTCTGGGTGGTGGTATTGAAAATGTATTTCAAACCATTGCCGAAGGTGGCCGACCTGGAAAAGGTATGGTATCATGGAAAAGTTCTATCAATTTAGAAGCTCGTCAACAAGTAGCTAGTTATGTAATATCTCTGCAAGGTACAACACCTGCCAATCCAAAAGCAGCTGAAGGAGATATTACCTGGAGTAAACAGTAAGTTTCACTAACATCACTTTCCTTAAGTGAAACTGCTGTGTTTTTGATTTTTTTAGTTAGTAGTAGAAAAGGCTATTTGTTGTTTGATATAACAATAGCCTTTTCAAATTTATTGAATTTATGGAAATAAGCGAAAACGATAATTTTAGAGACAGCATAGGCACCATTAAAAAAGATGGCAAAAGAAATTTCATTTACCCAAAAAAACCAAAAGGTAAATTTACTTCTTACCGCACTTATGTCAGCTGGGTTTTAATTGCGCTTTTGTTTGCCGCTCCTTTTATCAAAATCAACGGCAATCAGTTCTTACTGTTCAATATTATC
>Ga0224507_10000411_pt1 | contig 16814 bp, 25 predicted proteins | sample SF_Jan12_sed_USG_3_FD_170159 | JGI IMG/M metagenome (GOLD analysis project Ga0224507, IMG submission 170159) | Sediment microbial communities from San Francisco Bay, California, United States - SF_Jan12_sed_USGS_13 | ecosystem: Environmental > Aquatic > Marine > Sediment | place: USA... | reverse complement strand
GGCTCACGCATAACCGTTCTGCCAGAGTACCGTTTTAAAAAACACAAAATGAACAATTAAACTCTTTAGATTAGAATTTGTTAAATGGTTTTGAAGCTAACTTCACATCTTCTCCCTTTACCGTTTTTCTACTGGCATGCGACGCCATATCGACAGCGCTTTTAGCAATTCCCTCCGCAATCTCTTCAATCACTCTTCTTAATTCATCAGCAGATTCATCACTGACTCTTTCTGCCCCTGCTTTTTTCAAAATTCTGTACATTGCAGATAATCCTAATTCGGATGATTTCATGAACTCTGTTTTAATTTTTTCCGAAAAAAGATAGCGAGTAAAAAAATATTACTAAGGAATCGATTTATACAGACTATTTTGAGAATTAATAAAGAAATGACTTGGTATTTTGATTCACATATACACTTGTCTGATCCTGTATATCTTTCTGATATGAAATTCATCTTAAAGGAAATGGACTATTTAAAAATCAAAGCATGTTGTGTATCGATGAATTATGAAAACTCATTGCAAACTTTAGAACTTGCAAAAAAAAATGATCTTGTTTTACCTTTTATTGGAATTCATCCCGAATATGCATATGATGAACTTGAAAATATAATTATTCTAATTGAAGAAAATCATTGTAATATTTCTGGAATTGGAGAAATAGGATTAGATCCAACTTATACAAATGATAATGATGATATCAAAAGACAAAATCACGTGTTTGAATCTTTGTTATCTTCTGCTGAAAAATTTAACAAGCCAGTTTCAATTCATTCAAGAAAAAGCCTTGATGATGTTTTTCAAATTATGACCTCGTATAACACAAAACATGCATTATTGCATTGGTTTGATGGAAATAAAAAACAACTTCAAAAAGCTATGGATATGGGGTTTTTTGTATCATATGGACCTGTAATGATTTATGCAAATGATAAACAAACATTACTGTCAAAAACTGATGAATCAAAAATTCTTGTTGAAACTGATGGTCCTGTGAGGTTTTCTAGATGCTTTGAGATGAAATCTGGGCAAATCAGCTTTATTCCTAGTGTTATTTTTTGTGCTTCAAAAATTTTGGGCAAATCATTTGATGAAATGGCGTCCTTATTGGAAACTAATTCAAATTCGTTTCTTGGAATATAGGTATAAAATACCCCCTTTCATTAGACGATCGTTGGATAGGATAAAACGACTCTCATATGAGGTTCTAGATGGACACAAATCTAAATTTGGTGAAGATTTTATTGATAACAAAAAAGCCTTGAATGAAATTTCTATCATACGTTCTAAGGGTTTGAAAAATAAAATAGCAGGATATATTACAAAATTTATCAAAAAAGAAATCCGTGAAGAAAAAGCAAAACAATCTCGAATTGAATCTTCAAAATCTGAACAACAAATGGAAGACCAGACTGATACGGTAATTTCTGAATCTGTTATAATTGAAGAAGAAACACCTGAAACTGTTACGGAAACAGCTTCAGTAGAAGAAATATCTGAAGAAAAAACTGAATAATAAACTAAATATTAATTTCTAGGTTTTAAATTAGGTTGATATGTTCACTGTAAAATTTGTAGGCGGAGCCAGGAAGTCTTTTTTAACAGAGCAATTAAAAATTGATAAATCTGACATATCTATTCAAGAATTAATTGATTTACTGTTAGTACTAAAACCTTCAGATTCCCCCAAACTTGATACTGATAATATTTTAATTGCTATAAACGGATCTGATTCTTCTGCTATGGATGGAAAATATACAAAAATAAAAAATAATGATCTTGTAAGTATAATACCTGTGATTCATGGAGGCTCATTGAAAAAAATAACTTTTGAGAGTTCTAAGAAACAAATTCAAGTAATTGAGATTAAAGGTCAAAAATCAATTAATGTAAAATTTATCGATCACCTAAGAAAAAAATATCCGAAAATTATGCTGCAAGCAATATCTAGTAATTTCATTTTAAATAACTATCATTTAAAAAAAATTGTTTTGTTATCTCTTGAATCTAAAAAAAATGATGTTTTACTTTCAAACAAACTTGAAACTGATATTCTAATGCGATTTGCATTAACCACACAAATTTCTGATGCAATAAAAAATATTGGAATAAAACCTGACACTAATTTTATTTTAATTGCGATTGGAAATAAAAAAAATCTAAATTTATTATATCATGAATTGTTGCCAATATCTGTAAATATATTTTCGAAAAACAATAACTTGTATTTAAAAAAATATTTCAAAATAACAAAAAAACACATTGATTCAATTTACTCGAAAAATCAACTAGAAGATATTTTAATAGAAAAAGCAGCAATATTACTCTGATATACTTCGTTTAGTCTTTTCTATACTCAATATGTCTGATTTTTTAAGTATCGAAATCCCTGTTATGTTGCCTAAAATTTCAATTAAGAGAATTTTGTCTGGAAATTCAAGGGAGACCTTATTTTTTATTTTATCTGCAATTTTTGTAATTATTTCTTGACTAGATACATTTGAGTTTCGTTTTTCAATTGATATTCTATATGTTTCGTCATCTAAAATTTGATCAGACCATTCTACAATACTTTTTTCTATCTCTTCAATTTTTGTCTCAACAACTTTCTGTATTGGTATAATTCTTAAACAATATCTGACACTCCATGGTTCATCAAGAAGCATTTCTTTAATTTTTCTTACAACATCAATAGGATCAAGTTTTGTCTCAGCTGTTAAGATTCCTGACATGTTTGTAATTGAAACTTTAACATCAGAATCTCCGAATTCTTCTAAAATAGATATTAACTCTTCTTCAGTTTCAGGTTCAAGATGCCTAGCACAGGTAATTATCAGATTCATAATCTCAAAATTTCCTCTTTAGTGAAATAGCCATCACGAATAATTTTGATCTCTCTATCTTCTATTTCAATTATTGTTGATACTGCTTTGCTTGTAATTATTCCTCCATCTACAAAAATATCGTAATTTTGTAACTTTTTGAAACATTCATCTGGATCTCTGTATGGTAAACATCCAGAAATATTTGCACTAGTCCCAACAAGAAAATCACATTTCTTCAATAATTCTAATGTACATTTGTGATTGGGAACTCTAATTGCAATTTTATTTTTCAAACTTAATGATTTTTTTAAATTTTCATCTATTAGTTTTAGGATTATTGTTAATGGGCCTGGCCAAAATTTCTCAACTATTTTTTCAGTAAATTCGTCAATGTGGCCAATTTTAGCAGCTGTTTCTTTTGAATATGCCAAAACTGGAACTAATTTTGTAATGTCCCTGGATTTAATTTCGTAAATCTTTTCTACTGATTTTTTATTATATGGATCACATCCTATTCCATATACTGTATCTGTTGGAAATATTGCAATTCCTCCTTGATTGATTATTTGAGAAGCTTTTACAATTCCTTCTTTATCACAATTCACTTTCAATATCTCGTCTGTTCTTTTTTGTTTAATTACCATTTACTTTTGAATAAATTTTTACATGTGCTGTTCTCATTTAAAAAATATGTCTACTCCTTCAAATTATGAATATACAGATTTTGATGAATTTGATATGTGTGTGACTATATATTTAATCCAAAATTATCTGCAAAATTTGTAAATGTGTAATATGCTTGTAAGAATTCTCTACCTGGTTGACTAATTTTATATTTATTTGAACCTTGATTATCTGTTTTTTCTAAGAGCCCTTGTGATACCAAAGTTTTCAATATTCTTGAAATTCTAGAATGTGAAATATTTGCCTTTCTAATTAGATAAGTGACTGTTGCTCCATCTTCATCTTGAAGATCATCTCTTGTTGTTGCTAGAATGTCGCTGATAATTTTCATATGTGTTCTATATTCTGCCATTTACGTTATAGACTATCCTTCTAATTTCTATGACAGGACGTTGATATTTTCCAATATACTAAAAAGATAAAAGAATTTGACAAATTTTAAATTCCTCTAAATTTTGAGCCTGAATTAAAATTACTCTAAATCTTTATCAAATTTTATTTTAGTTAAGGGTACCTTGCTCACTGGAATGAATAATGATATCAGTCCTCCGATTTTAATTATCATTGATGCTGTATATAGGATTGATTCTGGGAATACAAATGAATACCATCCCAAAAATTCTCCTAATGCTAAAAGTCCTAATCCAAAAGAAACCCAGATTGTTCCTTTGTTTCGATTTTCAAAATATGATAACATTGTTTCAATTGCACCATATGCTAACAAAATGAATGAAACTGATCTGAAAACATGCTCTAGCTGCACAGAAGAAACTAAAAACAATGGTAAAATTCCAACTGATCTAAAGTAACTAGATTTTGGAAAAAATGACTTTATGCTATGTGAGAATGCAATGAAAAAATACCCTATTGTCTGAATAATAATTCCTAAAGTTTGAATCCATCTTTCAATACTTCCTGATTTTATAACAAAGTCTTCTACCATGTATCCTGTCCAAATAACAAAAAACCCTATACTTATTGAAATAAATGCAATTGTCAATCTAAATAATGTTGGGCTTCCAGTATTCCTAAATCCGATAAATGACATTATTCCTATAGAAAGTCCTACCAAAAATCCCACTAAATTAAGAATATTTTCTAATAAAAATTCCAATGATGTTTGAAACGTGTTAAGCTAATTATTTTAATCTGATGAATGATTTTACAATGTTGTTAATCCCATTCATCTAATGAACCTGAAGTTTGACCTTCTGTACTACCGGTATAATCTCCTAAAATATCTGAATATTTTGATTCATTATGAGCTACAAATTTTACATATTCTCCATAACTCATATCTAAATCACAAGAGCCACATTTTACTACGGAATAATCCATTGCCAATTCTGCATTTTCTTTGCATTTTGGGCATTTAATTTTCATGTTCATACGTATTTTTGATAATTATTATTACTTTACATTAAGAAATTATTTTTTAATATCGCATATCAACTCAAGAACTTTGTCAATGACATTTACATGATCGGTACTGACTTCTGTTGTGAGCAATAGCATGTATTTTCCATTTATTGGAAATGTAATTCGTTTTAATTTGCCATATTCTGCCATGGCGTATTTAGTATTGCCAAGTTTATGCTCAATATTTTTTCTAGTTTGCCATCTTTGACTTGCATAATAATGCATCATCTTGAGTTCATCATCATTAAGGATTGGATTGATATCGTCTCTAAATCCTCCACAGATTTTTTCACCAGCGTTATTTTGAATTACCGCATAGCGAATGGTAGAATTTGTTTTCATGACATCAGCATACAGTTTATCAAAATCCAATAACTAATTCATTTATATCTATTATTAAAATTTAAATCATAAATTTTCATAATTGTATACAACATCAAAAAATATGATAGTTTTCTATGATCACAACAAAAAGATAAAAGGAGTTTATTATTGCTAATTTCTATGAGTCGCATTTGTACAAAATGTAAAAATTCTATTCTTGATGATGAGCAACTTGGAATTGTTGCTGAAAAATACCCCACTTGTAACAAATGTTGGGCTGAATGGAAAGAATATCAAGTAATGGTAATGAATGAAATGAAACTTGATATGTCAATGCTTGATCACAGAAAATTATTGAAAAAACATGAGAAAATCTTTGTAGGCGTGTTGTCTCCTGAAGGTGAAGTGATAGATTATTCTAATGAAGATAATAGGAAACCTGATGAGCCTACAGGTATCTAAAATCTCAAATGTTTTTTAGCGTTATCTGGCACAACTAGCAGAATTGTTCTTTTTGAATTTTCATCTAGGTTGTTGATTATTTTTTTAATTGTATTGGCCAGAATCACTTTTTCTCTATCCTCTAATGTCAAAAATATTTCCAGAATTCCATCTATGTTGAAAGTGATTAATTTTTGTGGTGATTTTGCCACTTCTGTTATGTATGCTGAAAATAATCCTTCTCTTTGTTCTTCTGTTAATGTTGTTAGAATTTTAAGCCATGTTTTAAAAAGTTTTGAAAAGTTTGGAAATGGGATGGTGGGACCTGCTTCTAATGCATTGTTGATGACTTCTTTTTTTTCAGGTTCAGATAATGAAAAAAATTCTATCATTCTTTTTTTTAAAATTGGATTTCTTAGAAAATCTGGTAAATTAGCTAAGTTAATTATAATATTCCCTGCAAAATTTTCCCCTACCATTAATCTACACCAATCATTGTTGAATATAAAATCATACGAAAACACTTTAGCTTAAATAAACGAATTTCAAGTTTAACAACATGACGTCTACTGTAGTTGTTGGAGGATTTTTTGGTGATGAAGGTAAAGGAAAGATCATCTCATATCTAGCAATTAAAGATAATCCAAAAATAATTGTACGTGGTGGTGCAGGTCCAAATGCTGGTCATACCATTCGAGATGGCGACAAAGTGTATAAAGTAAGAATGCTTCCAAGTGGATTTCTAAATAAAAATGCCAAAGTAATGATTGGGGCTGGAGTTGTCATTAATCCGGACGTTCTTAACAAGGAAATTCGAGATTTGGATGTAACTGGACGTGCGTTTATTGACAAACATTGTGGAATAATTGAGGAAACTCATTTAGTGAGAGATTCTAAAGGTGAATTAAAAGAAAAGATTGGAAGTACTGGTTCTGGTACTGGCCCTGCAAATGCTGATAGAGCCATGAGAGTTTTGAAACTAGCAAAAGATTTTGATTCTTTATCTTCTCTCATCGTTGATGTTCCTTTGGAAATTAATTCAGCACTTGATGCAAATGAAAATGTCTTAGTAGAGGGTACTCAAGGAACTTTTCTCTCCTTATGGCACGGAACATATCCATTTGTAACATCTAAGGATGTCACCGCGTCCGGAATCTGTGCTGATGTTGGTCTTGGACCTACTAAAGTAGATGAGGTCCTTGTTGTTTTCAAATCTTATGTTACACGTGTTGGAACTGGTCCTCTTGACAAAGAACTTTCTCTTGAAGATGCAGAAAAAAAGGGTTGGTCAGAATTTGGCACAGTAACAGGTCGACAAAGACGTGCTGCAGATTTTGATTTTGATTTAGCTAGGCGTGCAATCATGCTCAATGGTGCAACACAAATCTCAATCACAAAATTAGATGTGCTCTTTACTGATTGTACTGGAAAAACTTCTTTTGATGAACTATCTGATGATGCAAAAGCATTCATAAAAAATATTGAAACAAAATTAAACATACCTGTTACAATAATTGGTACTGGTCCTGATGTCTATGATGTCATTGATAGAAGAATTTAGGCTCCAAACTTTTGGATAAGTTTAATTTGATAATCTATGACCAATCTCTGTGGACAATCTAAAAACTAGTGTTGATAAATTACCACGTTATATTCAAGTTAACTCAACTTTAGAATTCACTAGGCTCGTTTGTGCGCTAGAGCGTGCACCACGTGTTTCTTTTTTGCATGATTATTATGGAAAAAAAATTTTATCTGTACAAATGGATGTTTTAAAAGAAAAACCCATTGTATACTACACACATTTAGAAAATAATGGTCATTATCTTTGTTATGGGCTAAAAGGGGGCAAGGAAGAATCTGAAGTTGTTGATACTACCTCGGATGCTAGTAAACTCTATTCCCCAATCATTAGAATAAAGTCTCTGCCTAAAACTTTACAACCTGGTAATGGAACTCTGGATAGATATCAACCTATTGAGTTGGAAGACATGTCAAGTCTAGCAAAACTTACTTGGGGTTTTGAAGAAATTCCGTTTCCACTATTTTCCTTTCCACATAATGATAAATGGTTAATTGGAGTTTTCATGAATTTTAATGATGAAGGTACATCCTATTTTTGTCATGTTGTTTTAGACATTGATCCACAAATGCCATTTTTGAAATTTTCCACTACAAATGGATCTCAGCCTACATTCGTAGAAAATCCTTCTGAACACGGGTATTCTTATATCAAAATAATAAAATTAAAAGACACACATCCACTAGTTGATTATGGCCACCTTCAAAACTAGACTCTCACAGATTTCAAAGACTAATGGCAAAGTAATTCTTGCCAATGATTATGATTTCTCTGTTAAAAATTTAGAAACAAAAACAATCCATAACATTAAACAATTACATCCATATCTATGTGGAGTTAAACTAAATTTCCATTTACTTCTTCCTTTGAGTGGAAAAGAAATTTTGAAAATAAATAAAACGGCTCATAGATATGGATTACAAACAATTGCTGATATCAAACTCAATGATATTGGAAATACTAATAGAGTCACAACCGAACATCTGTGGAATTTGGGATTTGACGCAGTAATTGCAAATCCAATAATGGGTCTTGATAGCCTGAAAAATTTAGTAAAATCTGCTCATAAAAATGAAAAAGGCGTAATTACATTGTGTCACATGAGTGCACCCGAGGCTAAATTGTCATATGATATGGAAATTAAAATGGAAAAAAAACAACAATTATACCAATTATTTTTAAATTGGGCTCTAACGGCAAAAGTCGATGGAATTGTAGTGGGAGCTACATTTCCAAAAATTATACAATATTGTTCTCAAAAAGCAAGAAAAAATTTAAGTATATTCTCCCCTGGCGTTGGTACTCAAGGGGGTAACGCAAATGAGATAATTTTGGCTGGAACTAATTATCTAATTGTTGGTAGAACTATTTTAAACTCTAAGAATCCAATTGATGTTGCAAAAGAATTGCATCTACAAAGTATTGGAAAGTAGTGTTTGTGCTTTTGTTAATACGGTTTTTGCATTATCAAATGTAGTTTTTTCCATCGATGTGTTGTAATCCATCCATGCATAATTTTGATGTTCATGTGAAATCTTAATATCTTCGGTTTTTGTTTCAGCTAAGAAAAATACTACTTTTTTATTAACTAACTCACCTTGATATTGAAAATTATATTCAATCCATTCTTCAAAATTTTCTAAGAATGTTATGTCTGTGATTCCTGTTTCTTCTTCAGTTTCTCTAATTGCTGTTTGATGAGTTGATTCACCTTTTTCCATTTTTCCTTTCACAAAATCCCAATGTCCTGATGGATAATGTAAAAGTAAAAATAATTTTTTTGATTCTTCTTTTCTAAATAACACAATTCCTGCAGATGTCTCTTCAATCATTTCCCTAACCTTCTTTTCCTCTCCTGATAAGTCCTAATCGCCCTCATTAAATCTATTTTTCTAAATTCAGGCCAAAAAATATCCATAAAAATTAATTCGCTATATGCACTTTGCCACATAAGAAATCCACTTAACCTCTTCTCACCTGAGGTTCTCAAAACCATATCTGGAGATGATTGTGGTAAATGTGATGTGTATAAATTTGATTCAATCTCTTTTTTGTTAATATCTTCAATATTGAGTGTTCCATCTTTAATTTTTATTACTATTTTTTTTACAGCATCTACTAACTCATTTTGTCCGCCATATGCTAATGCAATATTTAGAAAATGTTTATCGTATTCTTTTGTAACATCATCTAATCGTTTTAGAACTTCTTTGATGGATTCTGGAAGTAATTCAGTTCTTCCAATAGCTTTAACTCTCATTTTATTTCTATGGATTCTAGGATCATTGAATAATTTCTCTAGTCTGATACGGATTAGTTCATAAAGATCTGCTAACTCTTCATTATTTCTGTCCAGATTCTCTGCTGAAAGTGCATATAATGTGACAATTTTTATATCAAATTCTTCACACCAATCAAGAAGATTTTCTACAGCATCAGCTCCTTTCCAATGCCCTTTTTTTGGAATTGATAATTGTCTTTTGGCCCACCTTCTGTTCCCATCTAAAATTAGAGCAACATGATTTGGAATGTCGCCATTTTTAATTTCATTTTCTAATCTTTTACCATATATTTTATAAAGTCCAGATAGATGAAATATCAAATCTATTATCTTACTAATGTTTTATCACCATTTGATGACTTGTGTATTGTTGAAGATATCAGTGTTTTTCAGAAAATGATTTTAATAATTCAGAAAAGATTGAATTTAATCTGAAACCATTTCTTGATCTTTATGCTTCCTATATTTTTTAAAGAGAATTGTGGCTGAAACTAATGTTGCTGCTAATCCTCCTAACAATGGTGGAATCAAAGTAAGTGAAGGCTCGTCATAAATCATTATATTTGTAAATTGAATTACGGTTGGATATAGTGCTGCTAAAACAATAAGTCTTAAAATATCACTAATTTGCCTTGGAATTTCACCCATCCAATTACTAAGCAATGTTCCTGCAAATATCGACCCCATTCCAATCCATAAAATTGGTAATGCACCAGCAATAAATTGCCCTACTATTATTTTGTCTGTAATTATTGTAATTAACTGCATATCTGATTTAATTAATTCTGGATCTACTGAACTAACACCAGATGGAACTGATGAAAGAATTAGTAAAATACCTGCTACCATTGTAAACATTCTGATGAAACCCATCGGAGTTGGTTTTGACCAATTTGACCATATTCTATCAATGTCAAATGCTCTAATCAAGAATGCCCCGCCCAAAATGCTTACAAGAACTGCAAATATCTCTGCAGTATAACCAAATACAGTTGCAACTCCTCCAATTAACAAAAGAATTCCTGGAACTCCTAAAAAAAATTTTGAATATTTCGAGTCATATGCAAGCATTTTTAAATATTTTCCAAAAACTGCATACGAATATTCTACACTTCTACTAACTTTCATTACCACACGTTGTACAGATACCACTGGTAGAACATTTTGAATTACTGGAATAACACTTTCATCATCTTCACCATCTGAAACAATTACTGCACCATTTGCAGAAAATTTCTCTAAAACTTTTTTTGTTTCAGTCAGAATTTTTTCATCAGCTTGAACTCCTCTATTTTTAACTCCTGCAACTGTAATTACCTCGACTTGATATCCTTTACTGATTAAATCTTCATATGTTTTAATTGCTGCAAAAATAGAATTTGAATCTGCATCTTCCGGATCTTCTAATGCTAATCTTTGTGCTGCCTCAATACATGCATCTCTACCGATAACCGGTGTGATAATTCCAGCTTTTTCACCCACATCATTATCTCTGTCAATGCAAATTACAAGCAATTTATTTGCTGTAGATGCATTAACATCTTTTTCAATCTTGTCCGTTTGTTGAGACATTGTAGTTTTGTCACAGAATTGCTTTTTAACGATTTCCAACCATCATGATTAGTAAAATCTGGTTTTGAGGCTAATCTGGTCTTGATTGATGAGAGATTTTAACAAATTCTTTAGATTCCATCTTCAATAATTCTATTTTTTTAAAAGTTTTATTCATTTCATCCTCAGTACTTCCATTTTCAATCAAATTAGCCAAAACTTTTGTCTCTAAAATGTATGAATTAAATTTCTTCATAGCATCCATATAGTTAATGTAACTAGCCTGCCAATCTTCTGATGGCTTTGATGTCACAAATTCACTTATTTGTGCAGTTACCTGTGATGATGTTACTTCAGTTATTGCAATATATTTTTGCGGAGTAATTTTCCCATTACGCAAATTTTGATACTCGATATCAATTGATTCTTCTAAAACTTCATGGATATTTTGTACTCCATCCAGGTAACCCTCGTAATCAGATACGACAAACGTAGCTTCATAATCTTGTGGAATAACCCATAACAAAAAACTTGCACCTGTAATTCCAGCCAATATTGTGACCGTTACTAGTATTCCTTTTTTTGACACCATTTTGTTATTTTGCTATTTAGGGAGTTTATAATTGATAATGTTTCATAAATCTATCATTTACTAAACAAATGTTAAAAAAAAACATATAATTTAATGATCTCAACCATAATTTTTTAAAAAATAGTTGTATTATTTGAAATTTTTCATAGATTTTTTTTGAATGCTAAAAAAATTTACGCACATCTAGTCTATAGTGAATTAATTTTCACAGCCTCTTCCTAAATACCCCCAAGTTTGATAAATTTCATAATGGTTCAAGCATATTGCGTAAAATGCAGAGCAAAAAGGGATGTCAAAGATCCCAAAGAAACTACATTAAAGAATGGACGTCCTGCTGTAAAAGGTACGTGTCCTACTTGTGGAACTAATGTATTCCGTATTGGTGCAATGCCAAAAGAATAATCTCAAACAAAAGTTCACACGATTTCCCTTTTTCAAAACCAATATAGGGTCTACCATTCATCATTTTTTAGTGACTAAAACAGATTATGAACATCTACTCAAACGTATTCAAAATAAATTGGGTGATACAGATAAAGAATCTCAAACTAGATTTGAGCTTCCTGTCGTAGATGTAATGTGGGAAGGGCAAAAGACGTTTTTACGTAATTTTTCTGAATTCCCAAAGATTCTTCGAAGAGATCCTGACAAAGTTCTTCAATACCTCTCAAAAGAATTTGCAGTTCCTGCAGAGAGGCTTGGTGATAAGGCGATGTTTGTTGGAAGAAGAGCTCCAGATGATTTTACAAGATTATTTCAAATTTATGTAAAGGACTATCTTGAATGTCCAACATGCAAAAGTCCTGATACAAAAATTCTTAAAGAAAACAGAATATCATTTTTAATTTGTGAAGCATGTGGTGCAAAATCTACTCTAAAAGGTAAATATGCGTAATGCAGTTTTCAGTGCGTGTAACTGAATATCAAAAAAATATGATGCTCAATATCTGTGATGCTGAATTATTAGGAAAAACAATCACTCAAGATGACTTAAACATACATGTCAGTGAGAGCTACTATGGTGAACGATTTATTGAGAAAAAAGAAGCCATAGATTTACTGAAGCAATCATCTATCATTAACATGGTGGGAAAAGAAACTATTTCTTTATCTATTGAACTTGGAGTTGGTTCTGAAAATGGAATTAAAACAATTTCTGGTATTCCCTTTCTAATTGTTTTTAATGTATAATACCTTGTTTAATTTGATTTTTAATTCTTGTATTACTTTTGATAAAAGAAATCTCTTTTATCTAGTATCGTCAATTACATCTATTGCCCAATGATATGAAATCTGATGATATAATGTCCGATGATTTGTTGTTTGATGATTTGAGTAGAAAAATAGAATCTAAGGTTGATAAAAAATTAATTTTTAAATCTAAAAGAGGTGGTTTGAAGGATGGTTTTAAAAAAGGCAAAGTCATCAATGAAGTTTTGGATAAACCTACTGTAATGACTCTATATCATATGATCACAGATCATATTATTGCATATGTTAATGGAGCTATTAGTGCTGGAAAGGAATCTGTTCTTTTTTGGGGTGTTGATGAAAATGATGTAAATGTTGCACTAAAAATTTATTTGGTAAGTACTTCAAATTTTAAAAAACGTGAACCCTATATCTTGGGTGATCCTAGATTCTCTCATCTTAAAAAAGGTACAAAAAATCTAGTTTATCTATGGGCAAAAAAGGAATTTAGAAATTTAACTCAATGTTATGAGGCTGGAATTCCAGTTCCAAGGCCACTTCATCTTACAAAAAACGTCCTTGTAATGGAGTTTATAGGTAAAGACGGTTTTCCATGTAAATCATTGTTGTATTCAGAAGTAGATGAAACTGATTACGTTCAAGCAATTTCTATCATTAAGGATCTTTATAATAAAGCAAAATTAGTACATGGAGATTATTCTGAATATAATATTTTTAAAACAGAAAATGGGTTGGTAGTCTTTGATCTTGGATCCGGCGTTGATCTTAGACATCCCAATGCTCAAGAATTTCTTAAAAGAGATATTAATAACATTACAAAATTCTTTCATAAAAGAGGAGTTTTTGTTGAAGACCCAGACAAATTATTTGAGGAAGTTACTAAATGAGTTTTGAAAAATTAATTCGTATTCCCAATGATCGAATTGCTGTTTTAATTGGAAAATCCGGAAATGTAAAATCAAAAATTGAAACTGCATGTCATGTTTCTTTAAAAATTGACGGTGATACCGGGGAAGTTTTTATCACATCTCAAGGTGATGTTGAAAAAATTCAGCCATTCAAAGCAATGGAGATTGTTACAGCTATTGGAAGAGGATTTTCACCTGAAAATGCAATGATTTTGCTAGATGGGGAAAATACATTACATGTTATAGATTTGAGAGAGTTTGCCGGAAAGTCTAATGCTAATGTTGAAAGGATAAAAGGGAGAATTATTGGAGAAGGTGGTAGAGCTAGACGAAATATGGAAAATCTTAGTGGCACTCACATCTCAGTTTATGGGAGAACAGTTTCAATTATTGGTGATGCAAGTAAATTACGATTAACAGTTGATGCAATCTCTTCTATTTCTAGTGGAAGTATGCATGGGGCAGTTTATGATAAATTAGAAGCTGCAAATAGAAGAACAAAACAAGAAAAAATGCAATTATGGGAAGATCAAGATGTCTTCTATTAAAGAAAAATTTAATCAAATTTCTCCTAGTGAGTTTTTTTACAGTAATCGTGATTTAGCTGGATTTAGTAATCCTACACGATCTTTGTATACTGCTGTTCGAGAATTTGTTGAAAATGCATTAGATGCATGTGATCAAAAAGGAATTCTTCCAGATGTTCATTTGATAATTAAAGCGGTTGAGCCTGAAAAACCTGATCCTAAACCCTATATTTTGACCGTTAAAGATAATGGCCCTGGTATAGATGCAGAACATATTCCGCTTGCCTTTGGAACTGTATTATATGGTTCCAAATTTGGACTCAAACAAGCCAGAGGAATGTTTGGACTTGGTGCAACAATGGCAATTCTATATGGACAAATTACAACAAACAAACCTGTTATAGTAAAAAGCTCTGTTGATGCAAAAACTCAAGATATGTTTGAACTGTTACTTGATATTCAAAAAAATAAACCTGTGATTGTAAAACACACTACTAAGGAAATTTCAAAAAAAGGACTGTCTGTTAGTATTTGTTTAGAAGGAGATTATTCAAAAGCTGGAAATAAAATTAGAGATTATGTTTATGAAACTTCTTTGATTACTCCCTATGCATCAATAACTTTCGATGATCCAAAGGGACAAAAATTCAGCCATCCGAGATTTGTAAAAGAAATTCCTCCACCTCCAACAATAATTAGACCCCATCCACATGGTATTGATGTGGAAAGAATACGAAGAATGATAGTTGAATCTCAATTTGAAATTCCGACAATTGATGATGCAATGATTGAAAAAGTTCGAAAAGATTTGGGATTGTCTACGAAAAATCTTAGTTTTACTTCCATCATGGAAAAAGCAAAGAAAAAATGGAAAAATCTTCCACGTCAAGTCCGTGTAGTTATATCTTTGATGTCGTTTCTAAAAATGGATTTTGAAAAACTAAACAAAATTAGAATTGAAGATATTGATATGCCTAACAAAAAATTATTTTATTGGGACTTTGGTGATTCACAATCAAAGTCAATAGATATGAATCCTGAAAGTCAATATTACAAACAATTGACAAATACTGTTCAAGGTGAACCTCTTACCACATTTTTGACAAAAAGATTTCAACGTATTGGACCAACTACCGCAATAAAATTTGCAGAATTTGCAGGATTTAAACCTGAAAAACGAATGGGTACTTTGACAAATCAAGAATTAGTCAATTTGAGTGATTCACTTCAAAAATTTGAAGATTTCATGGCTCCTGATTCTAGTTGCCTAGCACCTTTGGGAGAGGAACCTCTGGAAAAAGGAATTAAGAAATTCTTCAATCCTGATTTTACTGCCGTTGTTCAACGACCTGCTTCTGCATATTCTGGATTTCCATTCATTATTGAAATGGGTATTGCTTATGGCGGTGATATTAAATCTGGTGGGCCTCATGTCTACAGATATGCCAATAGAATTCCATTACTTTATGATGAAGGCAGTGATGTAGTGCTCAAAGTTTCCAATGATACTGATTGGGGTAGATACAAGATAAAAGGAGAACCCCCATTCATTATTGTATCTCATATCTGTTCTACTAGAATTCCGTATAAAACTGCAGGAAAAGAAAATGTTGCTGATAGACCAGAAATAGAACGAGAATTAAGATTGGGATTGCAATTCTTATCAAGAAAGTTGGCAGCATACATGTCAAAAAGAGGCCAAGCTGATATGGCAAAAAAGAGGGCCAATCTTTATGCAAAATACATTCCTTTAATTGCAGAGTTTTGTACTGAACTTGCTGGTAAGAAAAAAGAACCTAATTATAAAAAAATATTAGAAGAAAATGCGGTTGAATCTAAAAAAATAGTAGAGGAGGAAAATGAAATTGAAAACAAGTAAATCTGAAGAGAAAAATAGAATTAAAGAACGAAGTAAAAAAGCTGATGAAAAACAAAAGAATATTCTTGAGATGCTTAAAAGTCACGGTGCAAAAATATATGATGATTTAGATAATGGACAATTTCCAAAATTCTCTATACCTAGTAGATCTGTAAGCAACATTGTTTATGATAAAAAACTCAGACAATACATTTTGGGTAGTAACGCAGCTTTAAGAAGTTCAAGAAATTCTGCACAACTTAGATCTTTTACACAATTGATGTGGTTGGCATTTTTTGCAAACAGATTAACTCATGAAAAAAAATCATCCACTTTACGAGATGTTTACTATTCTTCTCAGGCATTCGCTATTGAATTTGAAGATCAATCTGAATCTGATAATATTATTGTTGATTTAGAAGCCGTGACATCTAAACCTCGAGAAGACTTTCATATTTTTCCTGAAGAGAGAAGCTCAATCTTTGGGGATTTGAATATAGAATATACTATCCCTGGTTATGAAGGAAAAACTATGAACTTATCAAACCATCCTGATGGATATTCTATAGGTCCTAGTTTGACCACTGCAGAATTAGTTGATACTAGTGC